>OBLU010000925.1_pt1 | contig 27205 bp, 23 predicted proteins | sample 1518681 | NCBI WGS metagenome assembly OBLU01 (sample SAMEA3539304, study PRJEB22396) | soil metagenome | biome: tundra; feature: field; material: soil | place: USA | collected 2010-05 | depth 0.15 m
ATTCGATGGCATCTTTGACCAGGACTGGGAAAGGGACGAGAAAGATGAGGAACGCGAGCGGAAAGGCGAGGGCGCGCAGGGTTTGACTGCCGAGCGAGAGGAAGCACGCGCCGACGAACAGGAAAACAAAGGAAAAGGTCGTCCAGGCGAGGGAATCGACCGGAGCCAGTTTCAGTCCGGAACGGAGCGCAAAAATGTATCCGGCGAGGACGAGAAGACCGGCGGCGAGCGGGAGCACGGCGAGTTTGCGGTCGGGCTCGGAGTCGGTGGGCAAGGAGTTCTTTTTGATCCAAGCCAAATAAAGGCTGACGAAGGGGATCAGCAGAATGTGGGAATAGAGCTCGCTATGGAGGGTAAAGCGGGCGAGGGCAAACAGCGGCTTGGCAAAGCAGGCCGCCAGGACCACGCTGTAAACGGCCAGAAGACGGAGTTGACGGGCAAGCGCCGGGGAAAGCGCGGCGGGCTTAGTGGCTGAGGGCGGACTGGCGGCTTCGGGTTGCGGGTTCAAGGGGTTACAGGATTGGAATGACGGAGTGACGGAGGAGTGCGGTATTGGAGTGATAGAGTAAGCCTCCAATCCCGAAATTCCGTTGCCTGAGCGGCTTTCAACATTCAACCCTCGACTCTCAACCACTTATTCTAGTAGCGGTAGCTGAGTTGGAGGCCGACCTGGGTGGTGGTGTAGTTGTAGTTGGCACCGGCGGAGGAATTGTAATTTACGGAATAGAATACGGCGGCGGTGCCGCGCTTTAAAACGGGTAGTGAGAGCCCGGCGCTAAAGGTGGTGGTGTCGTAATTGTTGATGTTGGCACTGCCGGGAGCGGTCGAACTGGCGTAATAGGTGCTGGTGCCGTAACCGCCGCTCAAATTGAGGGAAAGTTTGCCGAAGAGCCGCTGCTGAAGACCGGCACTGACGGAGACGCTCTCGGAAACCTGATCTTGGTAGAAGGAGGGACTCACACCGCGAGATGCGCTCAGTGAGAACGTGGTGACCTCAAATGGGGAGTACTGGGCCGAGAGGGAAAAAATGGGGGCGACCAGGTTGGGCACGCCGGAGGCGAGGAACTGGTTGTCTGAGACGCCCCCACTGAGCACAAAGCTCAGCTTATTGACAACGGTCCAGGTAATGCGCCCTTGAAGCTGCTCGGAGGTCATGTCGGTGCCGCCAACGACGTTGTTGTAGCTGAAACCGGCGCCAATGGCGCCGCTGAAGCGCGGCCAGAATTGATAGTTCAGCCAGTCCGTGGTCGCCCAAGTGAGCACGTCACTAAGCTGTTCGCCGGGAACAACGTTATCGATGAAACTGAAATTCTGGCTGGCGCCGAGCTCGATGGAGGTCTTGGTACCAAGTTGCCAAGTGGCGCTCAGGACGGTGGAAAAGATCTGTTGGTCGGTTTGGGCAGCGGTTTCGATGAGGGGTTGAGAAGAGGAGGCGTAGCTTTGCGACAAGCCGAAGGTCCAATCTTCATAGGTGGTGCTGCCGGTAAGGCTCACCGCGTTATTAAAGGTATTGCGGAAGGCGCTGCTGGAATAGAAATCCAGTACGGGGCTGTAGTTCAGCGTCCAATGGCTGCCCCATTGGAAGAGGAGCCCGAGATCGAGCTCGTTGACGACAGTCTTGGATTGCTGGCCGGGGGAGGCCTGGAGGCCATTGCCGTAGGAGAGACTGTAAAGCAAGGAGGATTGGAGGGTGAGCGGGCCCGAACGGAGCAGCGGCGGCGCGGGTGAGAGGGGCACGGCGGAGGCTGGAGCCAGTTGGCTAGTGCCGGCGAGCCTGGAGGCGGGCGCGGTTTCGAAGGCCATAGGCGGCAAGGGCGGCGGCAGGTTGGTTTCAACCGCCTGAGAGAGTATTAGAGTGGTGGAGTATTGGAGTGATGGAGGGTTGTTGTCCTGAGGATGGGCGGCGGTGATGGGGAGGAAAACTGCCGCGAAAAGGCACAAAGAGGACAGTGCGGCGGGACCGAAAATCCGAAACCCGAAACCCGAAACCCGAAACAAATCCGAATTCATGGGAATGAGCGAATGGAGAAAAAGGGAGCCACAAAGTTTCTTCGCAGGCTGCGAGCATTTTCGACTGTTGCGGTGCCAAAGAGCGGAGCCGCAATCGGCGAGGATGGCGGATAGAGAATGGTGAAAAAGGGCCTCCTCTCCCCATTCCTGCCCAGGAACCTCCCAAACCGTAAATGCGCAACACATTGTACCACAGAATGTTGTGCAGGGCGGCTCCGCGCTAAAAGCCCAAATTTCACACGACGATTCTTGGAATTGTCCAATTGATTCTAGTTACCACCTCGTAGTTTATCGTGTTTAGCAATTTGGCCAGGAAATCTGCACTTACGCATTGCTCGCCCTGCCTGCCCAGAAGAACAACCTCGTCCCCAGAGCGAGCACCTGCCACTTCGGTGATGTCGATGATCGTCGCGTTCATACAGACCCTGCCAACAACCTTTGCGCACTTTCCACGCACCAACACGTATCCCGCGTTCGATAGGCCACGGTCATATCCGTCCGCATATCCGATGGGCAGAACACCGAGGGTTGTATCCCTCGTTGTTCTGTACGTACACCCGTAACCAACGTGTTCGCCCCTTGGAACTCGTTTAACCTGTGTAAGTCGTGTCTTCCACGCGAGAACGGGGCGCAACTTCGCCCGCTGCTTGCCTATTCTTCGATGTTCGTTCCCTCTCTCAGTATGGAAGGACGGCCATAATCCGTACTGACTCAAGCCTACCCGAACCATGTCAAAGTGGGCCCGGCTGAAATTGAAAAGCGCGGCTGAATTCGCCGCGTGTTTGATAACATTTCTAAATTGCCTCCGACGCAGTTCCGCGACGCCCCGATGGAAGCGCTTCACTTGCTGAGCGAGGTGATCATTCTCGCCGGGCTGATCGCCATTGGAGAAATGAGTGTAGAGTCCCCTGAGTCGTATTCCCGGGCATCGGACAATACGATCAAGGCAGAAGGCCAACTCTTCGCTCGTGACGCCGTAGCGGTTCATACCCGTTTCCAGCTTTAGATGAATTTTAGCAGATTTTCCAACACGCTCGGCAATCGCATTTACCTCTGAAATTGAGGCGGCGCTGAAAACACCAAACTCCATGCCTTGGGATATGGCTTCAGGAAGTCGCTCGTGGCCAATAGGCCCAATGATGAGGAGCTGAGCCGCAGGCACAGATTCTTGTAACTCGTGAGCCTCGTCAATTGAGTGCACACAAAACATGTTCTCCCCATATTTATTTGCGAGCCCTGCAATCTCGCGCAGGCCGTGACCGTATGCATTTGCCTTAACGACCAATGACAGTCTAACACGTTGGCCAATAACATGGCGGACGCATTTGAGGTTGGCCCTGAAATCCGCCTCCGATATCTCTACCCAGCTATTAAACCTGCTGGTATCCACCCGGCTTGACGCCGCGCGCCCGCCAGGATCTTTGGGGATGCGGGTCCGATTGGGTCTCGCAGGGCACAATCGCATGCGTCAAAAGCGCTCCGTCAGATTCCGTGAACACCCCGGCAACATCCGCCGGCTTCCCTGACGGCAAGTTCGATGGTCAATATGGCCCCGAGCAAAAAGGGGACAGCCTTTCCGCTCTGGACTTGCCGCACTTCCCGTATTAGGGAATCGGGGTTGTAAAGCCCTCGGGTTATCATGCTTTCGGGGTCGAGCAGCGACTTTCCAAAATCCGAGGTCAGGATAAAGCGGGCGCGTTGCTCCGCGGCGCCCCGCATCAGGGTGGCAGTAAGTTCGCTGCAGCGCTTGGCAAGTCGCAAAGCGCGGAATGCCAAAGTCTCATCGCTAAATCCTCGTTGCGACCCAAGCTCGCGACTTTGAAGTAAATCCATCGTCACTTTCCGTGCCAATCCACCTCCCCATTGCCGCATATCCTCCGGAATAAGGGGCAAACAATCTATTACTTCTGGGTCAAACAGCGGCGTTCGCACATTTCGCCAGTGACCTGTAGCTGAGAAGGTCGTGCCTGCAAAATAGTGCATTCGATGCGTCAGGTAATATACGTCCAGCGAGTACCAGTAGTTTTCGTACTTCTGGCATGCCTCCCGCAGGTCGTCTCTGATCATACCGTCGCCCGTCTTGGCGACTTCCGCTCTTACAATACCATTTGCGAAGGGCATCGCGTCCCTTAGCTTGCCTCGCAGCAGAAACTGCCGTCCAAGCCACCTGGGCAGCCTTCCCTTGCCGGCCCACTGATAGTAAAACCCCCTGAACACTTCCCCTCCGACACCCGTGATGCTTCCTATTCCTTCGACTTGCTTTAGAACCCACGGAAGATGCCGGTAGCTCACGGCGTTTGCCATTCCGCCTGAAGCGCGCAGGAATTGCCTCAACAGGGCTATGGCTTCAGAAAGACCCAGAGCGTCCATGGGCTCCTCAAATATGGGCTGGTGAGGAACGCCGAAATGTGCAGCCCGCTCGATGGCACCCACCATGTCCGGATCTTGAGAGGTTCCATAGGTCCAGGTTCGCGGATGACGCCCTTCTGCGACTAACGCGGCCAATATCAGCAGGCTGTCCCTCCCCGCGGTAAGCTCCTGGGCGTCCTCCTCACGGCAGTGGCGATTCACCGCGCTCCTTACGGCCTGGCCATACAGTGCGACGGCGTGTTCCGGCGACTGCGGGGTTGGCTTTGGCGGACGCCAATAGCATCGCTCCTCGAATTCCGGCCCGCAGCAAATAACAGTCGCCGGTTCCAAACACCTCACCTCCTTGAAAACTGTCCTCCCACCCTGCGGATTGCCTCTCGCCATCAACTCGTACGCACCAATCGCATCGATTTGAAATGGGGCCAGGCCAGCCAGGGCAATCGCGTCGGAACTGACGAAGAGGCGGCCTTCAGACTCCCGCACAAACAGATTCTGAAGCCCGATTGAATCCGTGGTTATCCAAAATCCTTCCTGATTAGCACCTTTTACCACTGCTGCCCAAGGCGGCGGTATCAGGCGGATGTCACCACTCTGAAGCAACTTTACCATGGCGCCAGGTGTAGGAATACCACCCGGCGGCTCGCTGCCGAACCACCAAAGTTCCCGGCCGGATTCATCTACCAGGTGCGTCCTTGCACTTTCCGGCCCGACCACTACTAGTTCCAAAGCTCCCATAACGTACGGAGTGTAACCCAAACGTGGGCTGAAATCAAAACGTCTTGAGCAGGGCTGAAGCGGTATTTCCAACAAGAACCTGCAATCGCACGGCGGAATTCAGCTCTCCCATGAACTGGCTGGCAAGATGGAACCGCGCGGCGTGACGAATAAGTTAATGCGCTGGAGTGTTTGTGGTTAAACCGGTCGGTGGCGGAGGGCTTCCGGCAGCACCTCGGGACGGGTACGCGAAAGCCCCAATGTCCCACCGTGACCCACTGGCCGAACGACTCCTCCCGGCCGCATCCAGATTATAAGCGGCATCCAAAGCAGTCCCGGCGCGGATGGCTGGTGAAACTCCCGTGAGCTTGAAGTTCGCATCCAGCAGCGGGTCTTGCGTCCAGATGTTCTGCGGGCTGTGAGTGTCGAATCCTTGGGACAGCCAATAACTCCAGTTAGCTGGGCCGTTCCCATAATTCTGATAGTTGTTGCGATATACAAATATGGGATATGCCGCATTGGTGACGTAGTAAAGGTTATAGTCGCAACTGTAAAGCGTACCAGTAGAGTTTCCCATCGTAATCGGTAAAGCTAGTCCGACCAAGAGGTTATTCTTTATATCACCCTGCGGCGCAATCGCTGGTGGCGGAGGGTTGATACTGATGCCGCTTGCGCCATTTCCATTGAAAACAACGATGGTGTTGTTGTAAACGGGAATATGGTTAGTTCCGCACACACCAATCGCGATACCCCCGCCGACCGTGTTAGTATAGAGACTAAAGCCGATGACGTTGTTCCAGACCGCCAGCGACTCGACGTTACCCTCGCAGAAGATAGCGGAGGTCGTTTGCGGCCCCAAAACAGGCCCAAAACGGTTGTTATAGATTTGTACACCCGATGCCCAGCCTGGGACGCCATAGACGTGAACACCGCCGCTATGGAATTGGTCTGAGCCTTCATCCTTCCAGCTCAGATTATCGTTCAACTGGTTCGCATAGATTAGGGTATTGGTTGCGGTGCCTGATGTAACGCCAACGCCAATGCCTTGCGCGAAGTGTACAATGCTGTTGCTGTAGATACTGACGTTCGGCGCGCCCCCTGCTCCTATTGCCGTGCGCGCGTCGGTGATGGTGTTGTTATGGATAAAGCAGTTGGTGATTCCGGCAGCACTAATGCCCGTCGAATCTCCTGTGCCGGAGATGGAATGATCGTTCGACCACGGCACGCGGACATAGATCGGCCCGACGGTCAGATTGCAGATCTCAACGTCCGTACCGCAGCCATAGAACAGGATTCCCTGCCCATCGGTATGGTAAGTATTCGTGCCGGGCGGTGTGCATGTCGTTGGGCTTCCATTGTCGCTGGCCCAGACTTTACCATTAACCCCACCGTCAATCTTCACATACTTCAGATATAGCCCATAGATTATGCACGGCTTTTGAGAAACAATGTTCGTCGGGTAAGGCATCACCACTTGGGCGTTCTGCGCGAAGAGAACGGTGATGACGTTTTCTTGCGAACCTCTGCCTTGGATAGTTAGCCCGTTGGTAATAGTGCCGTTGAGAACCACCGTGTCACCTGGTCCAATTTGCCCTGACACTTTTGGATTAGCCCAGCTTCCAGCCATATTAAACCAGGCAACCGTATTTGTGCCGCTGCCGCCGTTCTGGCTGACTTGGAATGTCTCAGCGTTTGCCGTCAGGGCAAGTACTAGCAACAATGCGGGACTGAGCTTCAAGCGCGTCATGGTGTACCACAGTAGCAGAAAGAACGCCAAGAGCACAAGCCTCAGCGATTGAGGAAAATCCTTGGTGTCGAGTGGTGCGCGTCGAGCACATCTTGCATGGTATCGAGCACCGACTCCGCAGCTCGTCCAGGATGGGCGAAAGTCTGGCGAAGGAATTGATCCTGGGCACCTACGATGCCCGCTAAGAACTGGACATCGGTGGACGCTTTTTTGACAAAACCGACCATGGCGTCGGCAGTGGGAATGTAAACTCCACCGCCGTGTTTCGGCCACCAGGCGTATTCGTAGATCAAGGCAGCGACGTCGAACACCACCAGTGGGCGCCGCATGATCATCGCCTCCAGGCCGGCGGTGGAAAAGGTGGTGCAGGCAACGTCCGCGCCCGTAACCGCTCTTTCAAGAGTGGTGGATTTTGGCAAAATAGTGAAGTTTGGAAATGCGAACGCGCCGATCTCCCGATAGAAACTGTCATTCTCGCTGGGATGCAGCTTAATGGACCAACGCACCGAAGGCGCCTTAGCCAGGACTGCCATTAAGAGAGTGCCGTACTTAGTGCAGATTTCCGGGTACATACCCCGCGCGTGCGTTCCGGAAAGGATGACGTAAGTGGAGGCAGGCTGGGGATTGCGCTCGGGGCCACCATTCTGGTAATGAGAGAAGAGGCTGTCCATTGCCGGCGCGCCACAAACGGCGAGGCGTTCGGCTGGGGCCCCCAGCCCGAGCATTTCTTCGCGAAAGGATTCCCCCCAGAGGAGCAGTTTGTGGGCAAGAAAGGGCCACCAGTATCGGTTGATTACTCCATGCTGAATGACAAATGAGGGGATGTTATTTCGGCGTGCTTCCAGGAAAATCGCGCATTCGATCGGCCAGAAGTCACGGGTGGAGGCGACGCAACAGGGCTTCCACCTGGCGTATAGGCGGCGCAAACCATGGCGCACCGCGGCGAACAGCGCTAACTCAGTTAGGATCTCGACCCGAGCGCCCCTCACCATGCCCGCCCAGTGAGGGCCTTCGGATTCGAAGCCGGCAACCAAAGCGGCATAGTGCCTGGGAACAGAGGCCAATGCCGCCCACCGCTCGCGGACGGTCGTAGCCGCCATCAAGCCGACAACGTTCACTAAGCCCCCTGTGCCCTTGAGATGTCTGGGATTAATGGTGACTCGATCAGCAGTGAGCACCAGTGGACTCAACGAGCGTTTCTGAGCTGCCTGCAAGACCGGCAGCGTAATGGCCATGTTGGAGGCCGTGCCAAGAATAAAGGTAATCAAAGGACCGCCTTGGGGAGCCTGCGGCACGCTCCTGCCCGGGGGAACCGTCATCCAGCGCCAAAGCTTGCGCACGCAGCTTAGGCGAGAGCGCAGGGTGTCCGCACCGCCGCTGGAAAACAAGATGCACAGGAATATGCGCAACGCCTGAGCCTCGTCGCTGTCGATTCGGCTGGTCACTCGGACGACCGTGTCCCAAATCTCCTGCAATGGGAGGCTGCCAACGTTAGTTCCCTTGGGGTTTTCTTGCATGAGCAGGTTCAGCCGGGAGGTAGATTCGGTGCTCCCTTGTGCGCGCGATAGTTGGTGAGTATCAAGCCGAGCAGTTCCCGGCCAACGTTTCCAAACTCTGGTGGCATCCTGTTCAAAGGCGCTGGCCCTCTTGTAACGCCCAATCACGAAATTGCAGGATTTTCTCAAAGAGAACACTGGCTTCATCGAGGTTGTTCATAAGCGCCGGATTCGAGAGGTTATCGAGAAAATAGCGAAGCTGTGCAACGTACATCTCGTCTCGTGCGACCGGAAACTTTTCCAGCTTCACCGAGGCCGGGTCGGCGGCGCGACTCTTGAGTTCGCCCGCGAGAATGTCCAATCTAAGAAAGCGTCCGGGCAGATCAAGTTCGATGGTTCGTTCTGCATGGGGTGACATGAAATTCATGTGCAGGTTCACGATGTGCGGGCCTGCCTTGAAGATTGCATCGGCGAAGTCTTCAGCATCAACGGTGACGCCACCCATTCGGCCCGCAATCCCCGTGGGAACGCTGATAGTTCCGAAAATATATTGGACGAGATCGAATTCGTGCGAAAGATCGAGCACAACCCCGCCCCCCATTTCATGTCGCGCGGAATAGCTTCTGAGGTGATCAGTTCCGGGTCGCCAGGCCGGCAGATAAGATGAGACGACGCAGCGCACATGTCCCGAGCTGTTCTCCTCGCGCACACGCTCGCGAAAAGCTACCACGGCGGGGTGAAAGCGCAGCGGATATGCGACGTAGGCCGTGAGCCGTTTCGCGCGCACTATCGAGCGCAGTTCTGCCAGGCCCTCACTGTTGTGGGCGACAGGTTTTTCCAAAAAGAGATGCATGCCTCGGCGTGCGCACTCCAGCGCCGTCGAAATGTGCATTGAGGTCGGATTGCAGATAAAAGCGACATGGGGACGAATGCGATCGACGTCATTCCAGTCCCTGAGCGCTTGTGCGGGAGCGGGTGTTGGGGTGTCGCTTGAGCCCGAGCGGAGCGCGAAAAACTGCGCAGGCCCGGGAGTTGGAAGGTTCTGCAGGAGCCGAAAGTGCCGCTGACCGATGGAACCCAGCCCGATAAAAAGCACTTTCATGCCTACCAAGCTGTCCAGCCACCGTCAACAGCGATGACCTGTCCCGTGATGTACCGTGCGGCCGGGCCCGCAAGGAAAGCCACGACCGATGCGATCTCGGCCGGGGTTCCCATGCGACCCATAGGCGTGCGGCGCTCGTAGTTCTTCACGAAGGCCTCGGGTTGCCGGTTGGCGATCCCGCCGGGGCAGATCACGTTCGCGCGGATGTTTTTCTTGCCATAGGTCGTCGCGACGAAGCGCGTGATGCCAACCGTCCCCGCTTTGATGGCGGCGTACGGCGGCGGCATGGTCATTGGCGTGCCGTCGTAGATTCCGAGGTCCGGCCCCACCAGGCCATAAATCGAGCCGAAATTGACGATCGAGCCGCCGCCCCGTTTCTCCAGAAAGCGCACGGAATTCTGGGTAAATAGGAAGGTTGAGCCGAGGTGCAGCTCGACGTTGCGGTTCCAGTCGTTCATCGTCACATTGTCGAAGCGCAGGCTTGCCCAGTTCTGGGTGCGCGGATAGGAGCAGTTGATGAAAGCCCAGGCTTTCGCAGTCTTTGCCCGCTGTGAGGACTCCAGCTCCGTGAAGAAGCCATTAAGGGCTTGCTCCTGTGTAATATCGAGGTCGCGAGTTTCTCCGTAAGTCGGGGCCGAGAACGAGAGGTCAAGGCCAAGCACGTCGGCCCCGCAGCCGATCAACGCGCGGCATGATTCCCTGCCGAGCAGCCCGTTGGCACCCGCCACGATGCACGATGTTCCGCTAAGACCGAACCAAGAGCTTAAGCCGGTGACATTCATCTCGCCTCCTTAGGGACGCCCTGAAGTCGTTTTGCGACCTTTTCGGCTTCAGCAAGGTCTTCGGGATAGTCGATATCGATATTGTCCCCAGGGTCCAATTCGATGCACCCATACTTCTCGCCGTAACAGGACGGCTTGCGCAGAAACGGGTCCACGCGGTTGATGTAGAAAGCGCCCAACGGATAGTAATAGCGCTTCAGATTCTGCGACACATTGTATTCACCGTCGAAGCTGTTGCCGAGGAGTGTTTGGCCGAGGCCGTCGGGCTGCACGTCGATCATCCACTGGGGGAACTCACGCGCTTTACGTACGGTGACCACCGAATCCCAGGTGGGATGATCCAAGAGCATTCTAATGCCGTGCTCAACATCGCTCGGCTTGGTGAGAGGGTTAGCCGGCGTAAGGGTGACAATGATGTCCGGCTTGTAGTTCTCGTTATCCATGAGCCACTTCACGGCGTGCACGTTGACGAGCTCTGAAGCAACATCTTCAGAAATGTCGGCTGGGCGTACGAATGGCACCTCCGCGCCGGCTTCCTTAGAGACTCGGATAATCTCGGGGTGATCGCTGCTGACGATGACGCGGTTGATGAGTGGCACAGCCTGCGAAAGCTTGATTGGGTAGTGGACCAGCGGCCGGCCCAGCAGTGGTTTTATGTTTTTAAGGGGCAGTCGCTTAGAACCGCCCCGCGCGTGGATGATGGCTACGATTTTATAATTCATGATTTCTCTTGTTCAACCGCGGTCACAACTGCACTCCATCCTATGGAGGTGCTTGATTTTCGCGGCTTCCAGATCTTAGCGAAGGTTTCTCGAAAGTGCGGATTAGGTCGTATATGTCCTCCGTTGTGAAAGCGTCTCCGATCCGACAAACGAGCACATACCCCAGAGTTAATGACATCGAATAACGCTGCGGAAAGCAAAACTCACATGATGCCTCTCAAGTCTTCTTAGCGGCCTCGGCTATTATCGGCGTCCAGATTCGCGACCGAGCCGGAAAAAGCCGGTCACGGACGGCGATCGCGGGTAACTCGACCAACTTCGCAACAATCACGCCCACTGTCACCGCCATCACCACATAGAGCGCCTCTATAACAAACCAACGCAGTGATGGCTTTAGCCCCCCCAAGAATCCGTGCTCCAAGGCGGACATCAGGCGATACCTGGCACCATCCATATGCCAAAGATACACGGAATAGCTATAGAAGCCCACGAATGCGACCGCATTTACAATCCAGCGAACACTCGATAGACATCGCTTCGTATTTTCTACGGCGGCAAAAAGTGATCCAAGTAGAATTAAGCCATAACCAAAGGACAGCAATGTAAAACCAATGGTCCACACGAAAGGTTTTTCAACGTCAATGAACATCATCGGCGACACCAGTCCCAATCCCAAGAGGATGGCCCACCATCGTATTCGACGCATAAATTGCGAAAACTGTGGAGAATAGTTATAAAGATAACTCAAGAACACTCCCCAAAAGAGACTATCAAGGCGGAAGTGAGTAGGTGCGTAAACCTTAGTATGGTCAGGGTCCCCGTAGTGCGAACAGCGCAAGATCAAGCAGAATGTAGTAAGACCAAATGCAATCCACGGGATAGCTGGAATTGCCGTCATGCCCAGCCTTTTCCTGGTAAGGATAAGCAAGAGGAGAGGCAGCAGGAGGTAGAAATGCTCCTCCACCGAGAGGCTCCAAAGGTGAGTCCTTATCGACCAAAAGTAATTTTGGACATGCAAAATGCAAGGCCAAATCCTGTGAGCAAGGAGCCGAACATTCCATTGGTGTTTCCAAAGTTCGTAGAGGCCCGCAAGCGCTAATAATGCCACGTAGTTCGGCCAGATCTTGAACGCACGTCGGATCAGAAAGCGCTTGGCGTCAAGCTGGCCACGCGCCCGAATCTCTTTGAACAAAAGTCCGCCAATAAGAAACCCGCTAAGAACAAAAAACAGTTCAACGCCGGTCCATCCGAACCTTTCGAGGAACCGCGAGAAGGGTTGAAAAACACCTGCGTTTCTTGGCTGGATAACAGCATGATGGCCAATTACCAGCAGCACTGCAACACCACGTAAGAAATCGACTTGAACAATGCGACCCTGTCGCGTTGAACAGCCCCTTGCCCGGGGAGAGCTTTCAAGAATCCCATCCGCCACTAGCTCAGGCTGCGTTACAGCTCTCTCCATAATATGTTACCGGCCCTGGCAATTTCATCGAAGCCTTGCGAAAACATCTGAAGCGCAAACGAAGCGTCTCGGCACTGTCGCTGGTAAAGGAGGTCCACCGGATTATCCGTAACGCCTGAGATTCGCGGCCGACGATTCGACAGGTGATCGAACTGCTGTGTCCCAAATGGGGCTGGAGGAGGTGCAGGCATTTGGCGACTTTTCAAACAGAGGCTGCGACGCCATCTCACGATTGCTGCGATTACTGCTCCCCAGGCAACATCTTCGACGGACCTGCTGGCGAAGAACGCGCCGGGAACCGGACGGGCGTAGAGAGCCGCGCTTGAAACCAAAAAGCACGGCCACACCCGGTGAGCGATGAGTCGAATTCTCCATTATTGCTCCCATAGCTCGTAAAGGCCCGCTACCGCGAACAACTCGTTCCACAATGGCCTTTGTTGGGATGTCAACATTGCAGGAACGTCCCCTTGGTCTTCAGCGTTTGCTCTCATCTTCTTCCGGGCCAGGTCTCTGGTAGCGTGGTGTCGACCTTTCTAAAGGGTTTAGCGCATTTGAGCGCCGCAAGCCTCAGCCACTCGACGATATCCAGCTTGCTGCTCGGAATAGTGGTGATGCGAGTCGCCTCCGCTGAATTCAAGCCTCCCCTTGAGGCAAAAGAGGCGAGATGAGAGCGGACAATGGAGGTAAAATGGATTGCCACTACGTCGTCGCTCAACTTAAGGCCGGGACGCATGACCGTCACCTGCAGAGGATTGTACATGCGGCAACGGGTGCGGCAAAAGAGGGCCGCCCAGCAGGTCTGCTCCACATAAAACCACCTCTTGTCCCACTTCAGGTAATCCCTTCCGAGGAACCACTCGACATAATCGAGGTCGTGTATCTCCTTCTTTGCCAGGAAAACTCCCGCATTCACGTGACTGAGGAGCCTGGTGTCGTACAAGTGGAATAGGTTTCCTATTTCAAAGGCATAGGACGACCTGAAATCCTGACTCACTAACGCGGACACCGGCTCCTCAGGCCACTGGAAGAGACCCGAAAAGGGTCTTCCGAAAAGGATGTCGGAGTCGCAATAGGCGATGTCCATCTGGCTGAGATGGGGGACATCGAAGAGTTTCAGGGCGTAGGCATACCTTCTTCTGTATTCCCTGCACCGGGGGTAACGGCTCAGGGAGTCGTTTATCATGGCGTCGACCGAGGGCCTGAGGATGATCTCTGCCCCTTTCAGTGCGGTGGTGAGCCTTTCCGCGTCCGCTTGCGTGAGGGAACCGTCGTCATGGAGGACGAGATGCAAGGGTACGACCGAGTACTTCAACAGCGATCCAAGGCATATGATGCCCGTTTCAATGTCCCTGTGGCATATAAGACAGTGTACTGCTCTCCCTCCCATAACGAACCTCTCAACAAGACGAAAGAGCGGGCGAAAAGCACGACCCGCCCTCCGGCGACGTCTCGGGCTCATATGCCCCTCCAGATATTGTCCCGACCGACGGCCGAGTACCGGGCGGCTCGGCGAGAGGCATAGTAAGCTCCGCAATGCCCGAGCCTCGCTGCAGCCGATGCAGGCCGGTCCCGGCCTGGTTGTGAAATACGGTCAAAATCCCAGCCTATGAGAACGTTCGTGGGGGCTTGGTGTGAGTACCTTTATAGGTCAGGATAAGGGCCAAAAGGGCTCGACCGAGTGCTCCCATGACAGCGCCCCAGGCAACAGCTTCCAGGTTTTTGCCCAAGCAAATGACGCCCAGCACCGGTCCCAGCGCGAACAGAACCGCGCTGGAAACCTGGTAGGCCACCATGAACCTCCAGGCTTTCATACTCCACAGGGCATTCACAATAATGCCGGCTGCCTCGAAGATCCCGGCCACCAGGACGATCTGGGCGGCGCAGAGCCCCCCCAGGTACTTGGGCACGAAGGCTGGTACGAAGTACGGAAGAACCAGCCACGCACCAGCGGCGGCTAATCCGGCGAACGCCACCGCCAGTAAAGCGAACCTGAAGCCGAACTTCCACAGGGCCCGGGCATCTCCGTTCCGGCCATACTTGTAGGTCATCCGCGGATAAATATAAGAGGCTAACGAGGAGGGAAGAGCGCCCAGGGTTTGGAGGGCCACGCCCGCCAATGCGTACATTCCAACATCCCTGACTCCGCCGATCTTGAGCAGAACAACCCGGTCCAGCGTACTGCACGAATTCTTCATGTAGTCGAGGCCAAAAATGGGCAGCCCGGTCTTCAGCAGCAGCTTCAGCGATTGCCAATCCATCCGCATAGTTACCTTTATGGGGCGGAAAAGGAACAGCAGCAACCCGACAACGCCGCTCACCACCACGGTCCGCGCCAGCATCCCATTATATCGGAAATAATAGACCAGCGGCACGGTGGCCAGTGACAAACCGGCCTCGACGAATTGGATCTTTGTCAATGCCTTAAAAGAATCCTTTGACCGGAATGTGACCGTAAAGATCTGCTGATAAAACGAGAGTATAATTAGAATAGTGACGGCGAGAATGGCGCAGACGAGGTGGGTTCCCCTTTGTGCGAATGCAATGGCGCAGCCTATGCCGCAAAGGAGGACAACTCCGTTCGCCAAGGTCGCGCAAGAGAATGCCGTGGCTGCAAGACGCTGAGCGAACGAATCGTCGCATTTGCCCAGGAAAAAGGGGAGTTCACGGCCCAGACCGTTGTTGATGCCCGCCAGGAGTATGAACGAGTAAACCTGGGCGATTCGCACGCTTTGCCATAGACCCAATTCTTCCGGCGTTATCCACTTGATCACTAGAAAGCCGGCCAAGAGTTGCGCCGACGCCGTGGCCACAGAGGAACCCGTATAGAAGAGCGGCGTCAGGCGTCCGCGCACGAGGGAACTGAAGCGTGGTAAGACAGCACCACCCACTACTGGCACTGCCAGACCCTCACTCATGGTTTGATGATCTGGATGATCGTCGCTTGTTGATCAGCCGATAACCCCACGGAGCATGGTAGACTGAGGGCGGTTTCGTGAAGTTTTTGAGCCACTTCACAATTCCCCGCGGATTCGTGTTGGTGAGCCGGAGAAATGTGCATCGGCTGCCAGAGGGGCCGGGCTTGGACTCCGCCCTGCCGAAGCCGCCCCAGCAGGTCCCGGCTGGTCGCGCCGTATGCGGCAGGATCAACCAGCACTGTGAACATCCAAAACGTAGAAAACGCCCACGCAGCCTCTTTCATGGCTGCCATGCCTGGAACGGCCGAAAGCTGGCTGGCGTAGCACGCAGCGATGCGGCGCTTGGCGGCAACGTAATCCTCCAACAGCTCCATCTGCGCGCAGCCCATAGCCCCTTGAAGGTTAGTGAGCCGGTAATTATAGCCGATAGTCTTATGCACGTATTCGAGGGGGTCGTCCTTTGCCTGGGTGGTGAGATACTTCGCCCTGGCCGCCCACTGCTCATTATCGGTCACCAGCATCCCACCCCCGCCGGTGGTTATGATTTTGTTGCCATTAAAGCTGAAGCAAGCGATGTGGCCGAGGTGCCCGACCATTCGGCCTTTATACTTTGCCCCAAGTCCCTCGGTGGCATCCTCGATTACGACAAGTCCGTATTTCGCCGCTAACTCCAAAATCGGATCCATATCCACGGGGTGGCCCAGGATATGAACTGGCATTATGGCCCGGACCCTGCGCCCCGTCGCTCGATTCCGCAACTCCCCGTTCTTCCAGAGGCAATCCTTTTCCACGAACCTGCGGACCTTCTCTGGGTCCATCTGCCAGTAAAGCGGTTCAGCATCAATGAAAACGGGCCACGCATCTACGTAGCGAACCGCGTTCGCCGGCGCAATGAAAGTGAGCGTGGACACCAGCACCTCATCGTCCGCCTGGATGCCAGAGACTTGCAACGCGATGTGGAGCGCGGCGGTCCCATTAACCGTAGCCACTGCGTGCTGGGTGCCAACATAGTCGGCCAACATCCGCTCGAAGCGGTCCACGAAGGGCCCAACCGAAGAAACGAAATTCGTATCGAGGCATTCCTTTAGGTACTTCCACTCGTTGCCCCGGATTTCCGGAACGCAGAGCGGAATCCCGCCGTTGGCCGCGGGTGCTCCCGGTTCAAATAACATAGACCCCCGGACGGTAGCGATCCAAATGTTCTCGCATCCAGTCAACCGTAAGGCGAAGCCCATCTTCAAGGCTTACTTGTGGTTTCCAATCGAGCACTTCTTTCGCCAGTGAATTATCGGCCAACAGCCGCTCGACTTCGCTGCGCTTCGGGCGAAGCCGCGCATCCTCCGTTTCGATTGAGACTTTGCTTCCGACCAACCGGATAATGAGCTTCGCCAGATCGCCAATGCTGATCTCACGGCCGGTGCCCAGGTTTATCGTTTTACCCACCGCGTCCGGCATCGTCGCCGCACAAAGGAATCCGTCCACCGTGTTAGCCACGTAATTCAGATCGCGAGTCGGATGCAAATTGCCCAGGCGCACCGTCTTCCCGGCCAGGCATTGGGTGATGATTGTCGGGATCACAGCGCGAGCTGATTGCCGCGGCCCGAAAGTGTTAAAAGGTCGCACTGTGACCACTGGAAGCCCGAACGAGAGATGAAAGGCTTCCGCCATCTTATCCGCCCCGATCTTGCTGGCGGAATAGGGCGATTGGCCTTGGAGCGGGTGCTGTTCATTAATCGGCACGGAGCGCGCAGTGCCATACACTTCGCTCGTTGAGGTATGCAATACCCGTGCAACGCCAGCCTCGCGGCATGCCTGCAAGACGTTCAGGGTGCCCTCGACATTGGTGCGCACGTAGCTGGTCGGCGCTTGATACGAATAAGGAATGGCGATGAGCGCGGCAAGGTGAAAAACGACCTCACACCCTTTGACTGCGTCTCTGACACGATCCCGGTCGCAAACGTCTCCGGCAATCACCTCTACCTGGTCTTGGACCTCGCAATGATCCAACCACCCCCAAGTGCCGAGGGCATTGTAATGCACCAGAGCACGGGTGCTCGCTCCTTCCGTGACAAGTCTTTCGGTCAGGTGGCTGCCAATGAACCCACCGGCACCCGTTACCAGAACGGTCTTTCCTTTCAATGCAGCCATTTAAGCCACTCCCTCCTGCGCTTGTCTAAGCTGTTCCTTCTGCCCTACATCCAGCCAATCTCCGTCCATTTCCCAGGCGCCGACGGGCTCATTCCGTTGCAGGCAACCCTCGAATAGCCTGGTAATGGGGTAGAACTGTTTGGGAATACGCTCAAGGAGCGGCGGGGAGATGACATAAGCTCCCGCATTAATGAACTCTTCAATCATGGGTTTCTCCGCGAAAGCGCGTACCCGACTTTGAGCGAGTTGCAGACAGCCGAAGGGCACCTGGTGGAGGTAGCGGCGCACGGCAATAGCAGCCGCATATCCACCCCGGGTATGGAAATCAAGAAACTTGTCAACAGCCGGCTGGGTTACCAGGTCCCCGTTCAACACCAACAAGGGTGCGGTCGGCCTCTCCGGCAGGAGCGAGAGCGCGCCGCCGGTGCCCATCTGTACGGGTTCGCGGACGTATTGAATCCGGCACCCAAAACGCGTGCCGTCCCCGAAATAATCTTCAATAATATGGCCCAGGTAATTAACCGAAATGAACACCTGGCGAACTCCATAACCTACGAGGTGAAGGACCAGGCGTTCCAGGATCGGGCGGCCGGCGACCTTGATCATGGGTTTGGGAATGGTTTCGGTAATCGGACGCAGACGCGTGCCCAAACCGCCCGCCATAATAACCGCCCAGTTGGGTTTGGGAAGGGCGCCCAACATTTCCCGCAACAGATGCAAACCCACCAGCTTCCCATTACTGCTCAAGACCGGAACCTGGCTGATAGACCGGGACTGCATCAGATCCAGTACGAAAGTGCGGTCTTCTGCGAGTCCGACAGCCGTAAACTTGCGATTGACAAATGCCGTCACGGGAGAATTGAGAGTCGCACCTTTCAACAGGGCACGTCGGACATCGCCATCCGTTAACACCCCCTCGAGTTGCGACTTGCTGTCTAGAATCAAAGCAATGCCAAACGCCCCGTCGTTAATGGCCCGCATCGCCTCAAGGAGGGAGGCGTTCTGTCGAACACAACACTTCTCAATTTTAGCGTCCATCGTCTTGCCTTCTTGAAACGGAATGATGTCCAAAGGTGACTGGTCCTTTCGCGCAGGCGCCCCGGAGCCTTGCCTGAGAGCCTTGGCCGGTTCAACCCTCATAACAGTTTTCGTCGAATGGGGCGGGCTGGCACCCCAACGACCACGGCTCCGTCCGCGACGTCGTGCACTACGACCGCACCAGCGCCGACTACAGCGTTTCGACCGATGCAGATCCCCTGGCGCACGGCGCAGCCGATGCCCAGATGGCTCCCTTGCCCCACGGTGACCCCGCCCGCCAGACGGCTGCCAGTGGCGACATGAGAATGCGCGCCGATGATGCAGTCGTGTTCCACCACGGCCGCCGTGTTGACGATCACATTTTCGCCCAAACAAGCGTCCGCGTTAACGACCGCCGCGGCTAGAATGCAGATGCCTGCCTCAATCTTTGCCGACGGCGACAAGATGGCACGCGGATGAATCACGTTAATCGGTTTGAGTCCCTGGGCGAGGGCAAACTCGAACAAGCGCCGCCGCGAACCCGACTCCCGGACCGAGCCGATGCCCAGAAAGAATTGGGTGACGCCCTGCTTCAAAAGGTCGGGTATGAGTTCGTCGCCGCCGAGCACTGGCACACCCAGGACGCTCCTGCCCTTGAATTCGGGAGCGGCATCCAGTAATCCCGCCATTTCGAAATCGCCGCGTTCGCGCAAGGCTTCGATCATCACCTTGGCATGGCCGCCGGCCCCCAGGCCAATGACCTTGGGTTTCATGCCTGCGCGTCAGGCCTTTGCTCGCGGGGCCAATCACAAAACCTCTTCTGAAGCAACTGTTGATCCAGCTCGATGGATCCGAGCCGTTCGACAACGATTCCGGACGCTTCTTGGCCGGACCAGTAGGGGTTTGAGAGCCCCCTCAGGCTTGCGCGGAACTCGGGAGCCAGAGCGCGGTGAATGCCGTTCAGAATGTTCAAGCACCCGTCCTCCACATCAATGACATTCCGCCCTCTAACTCGGCCCGCCTGGCGAGCGCCGATGTTCACCACTGGCAAGGAAAACGAAGGTGCTTCGATAATTCCGCTAGATGAGTTACCCACCATAACGGTGGCGTGGCGCATGAGATTGAAATATAGCTCCGTGCCGAGATTCTCCACCAACCGCGCTTTCGAGTGACTACTCACGAACTCTCGGAGGTGTTTTGCCAGTTGGCGTCCAGCGGTGTCGGCGTTCGGCAGGGTGAAGATGGCCTGTGCGTTGGACAGTTCCACTGCTCTCAGCAGTTCCCCAAACTGCCAGGCAAGCTTGTCCGGTTCCAATGTGACCGGATGAAAAGTGACCAGCAGCGAAGGCTCTCCGAGAACGAAGCCGAGCGCAGGTTCCAATTGAGCTTTAGACAGAACGGGAACCGTCTTAAGATTATCAAGACTTGGAGCGCCGCATACCGTGACCCGCCAGGATTCCTCCCCCATCTGCCGAACGCGCCTGGCATATTCTTCGGTGGAGACAAAGTGGAGATGGCTAAGCTTGGTGATCGAGTGGCGCAACGCGTCATCCATTGCTCCCATAGTAAGCTCACCGCCGTGAATGTGTGCCACCGGGATTCTAAACGGTAAGGCTGCCAGCGCAGCCGGGAGCATCTCAAATCGGTCCCCCAAGACGACGAGGAGGTCCGGCCGTTGCCGTGAATAGGCCTGGGCATAGCCGATCAGCCCGAGGCCCATGGACTTGCTGATGGCCTCGGGGGTGTCGGAGGACAGCAACATCTCGATGCGCTCAGCGATCGGTATTCCACTCTCCTCGATGAAAGCAACAGTCCTTCCGAACTCGGGTGACAGATGCATCCCGCTCACAAGCAGGTGTAATCTGAGCCTCGGGTCGCCCAGGATCCGTTTCAGCATCGGCAGGTAGATCCCAAAGTCCGATCGGGCCACGGTAACGACCGCCAGCGTTCTCACGAGAGCATCTCGAAACCAATCAGGGTGCCCGCGATTATTCGATGCCGCGTTTTGCGACCCAGAACATAAGAAAGAGTTGCCGGTGGCAGCCCTGTGCCAGGTCGCTTGAGCGCGAGCATCGCTTCGGTCAGCAAGGTGCCTCGGGGAATGTCTCGAGCCGCCACCAGGCTTTTTCGTGTCACTGCCGCAGTATCAGCCTCGCCGGGGACAGGTTCCTTGCGACCATGACCCAGAGCCGCCTCCACGTTGCGAATACTCCGCACCATCACGCTTAATTCTTGAGGTTCCAGTGAGGCCTGGTGGTCGGGGCCTGGCAAGGCCCGATCAAGGGTGAAGTGTTTTTCGATGATGCATGCGCCGAGGGCGGCTGCCGCAATGGCCACTTCGCTCCCCATTGTGTGATCGGAAAAGCCGACGGGCAGTCCGAAAGCGGCAGCCATGGTCTGCATGGCGCGCAGATTCACGTCCTTGGGGTCCGCCGGATAATTGCTCACGCAATGCAGCAAAGCCAGATCAGAGTTCCCCGCAGCGAGAACGGTCCGAATGGCACTCTCCACTTCCCCCAGGGTCGCCATGCCGGTGGAGAGGATCATTGGTCTTCCAAAGACCGCCAGGTGCCTAAGAAACTGTAGATTAGTGATCTCGCCCGAGGGGATTTTGAAGGCAGAAACACCTAGCCTGGAGAGAAAATCCGCGCACGACTCGTCAAAAGGCGTGGAAAGGAAAATGATACCTCGCTTCCGGCAGTAACGCATCAATTCGCGATGAGCCAACTCGGAAAGCTCCAATCGCCGAAGCATCTGGAGTTGAGATTCAGAGTCACCGGTCGTTCTCGCCTGGTAATCAGCCTTGGGGGCTCCTTCACTCACCAGTCGATCCGCCTTGAAAGTCTGGAACTTTACAGCATCAGCAAGAGAATCGACCGCACAGTCGATCAGCTTTTTTGCAAGCTTAATGTCACCGTTGTGATTGACCCCGGCTTCCGCGATTATGAAACATGGCTGTCCAGGCCCGATGATGTTCGATCCGATTCTCATTCAAACTGGTCCTGATTTCCAAATGCGAAGCCGGACTGGGCCTCCCGGCGGCCGGAGGAGCCCCCGAAGCATAGAAAGGGGACAGTTCGCGACCGTTTCAGCGCGGCATCGGGCTCCCTATTACCCCGATCCTCGAGTGTGTCGATCTTAAAAGACTCCTGACGGATTATGGAAACAGCGCGAGCGTTTCCTCTTTTGTCATAAAGTCGAAATCCTATTTGAGAGACACCTTTTCGGCAACTGCCTTCACTTCGGCAGCCAGGAAACGCATGTCCTCTTCGGAGTGCGGGAACCCCACATCCCGGTACCACACGCTTCGGGAGGTGAGTTCCTCGGACGCGGGACAATTCCCGAACCTGCCGCGTTCGCTGAAGAGAGGCACTTTATAAAGCGGACGCGTGTACCCAACTGAAACAGGTATTCCTCGCTCTCTCAGGGCTTCGACGAATGCCTGCCTGGGCCGGGCATCGTTCAGCACCAGGATGAAAATGTGGCACACTTCATTTGGTTGAAATCGCAGCGTCCTCCACCATTTACAGCCGCCCAACCCCTCCTGCAGAACGGCGGCATTCCTCTTTCTCATGTCGTTCAGTGCAGCCAACTTTTTCAACTGCACGCGCCCAATCGCTGCCGGGATTTCCGTAAGCCTGAAATTATACCCTAACATCTCCGACACGTAGCTGCGACTCAGATTGCTGTCCCAGACTTCTCCATGGTTCCTGATCAACCGTGATTTCTCGGCGTAGGCATCTGAGTTCGTGACAATCATGCCTCCCTCCCCGATGACCATGTTTTTCGTTTCAACAAAGCTGAAACACCCGAAATCGCCGATTCCACCGACCATCTGTCCGCGGTGCGTGCTGCCCGGCGCCTGGCAGGCATCTTCCACAACAATCAATTTGTGTTGTTTGGCCAGTGCCATAATCCCATCCAGCGGCGCGACTTTGCCGAAAAGGTGGACCGGAATGATCGCTTTCGTATGGTCAGTGATCGCCCCTTCGAGCGCGCCTAAGTCCATGCACATCGTCTCGGGGTCAATATCCACGAACACCGGCTTTGCTCCCACCATGAGCACCGCTGAAGCCGTAGCCGTGAAAGTCACCGCCGGCACGATCACTTCATCTCCGGTTGAAACCCCGGCAGCAGCCAGTGCGACGTGTAAAGCTGATGTTCCCGAATTCACGGAAACCGCGTGCTTAACGCCCATGGCCTGGGCAAACTCAGCCTCAAAGCCCTGGACTTCCTGGCCGCCCAGAAAATCTCTGTAAAATCCCGACAACTGCTTCCGCCTCATGACGGCCAAGACAGCTTCCACTTCTTCTTCGCCAATCGGCGCGATGTAACTGAAACGCGGTTCACTCATAATTTTCCACTTTTGGTTAAACTCGTTTGACGCGGCAGAATACGCAAACCCTGGCCGGCCGGCAGCGGGAGAGCGATGGCGGCTCCGCCGTTCATGCTTGACAGATGGCAAGCCACGGCGGTTTCCACAGCCTTGTATCCATCGTTCCCGTCGCAGATCGGGGTGGCACGGCCTCTGACGCACTCCACTAAATTGTCAACGGCGCCCATGATCATCGGCTTGGGAGTCCGTGCTGGGATCCGGTGTCGCGACAGCTCGAAGGCGTCTCCCGCAAAGTGCCGCCCCTGGCGATAAACCACAAGCCCCTCTTTGGTCGTCTCGTTCCAACTCAAGATCCCTTTGGTGCCGTGGGCGTCGAGCTCGAAGCAGTTGTACTCGTACCACGCCGATTCGATGTTGGCCACGAATCCGCCGGCAAACCTCAGATCCGCCCTGCCGCCTGGATCGTCGTTGCCATCCAGCAGCACCCGTCCCCGAACCTCGATGATCTCACCGAAGAGAAACCGGAGTGTGTCAAAAAGGTGCGTTCCGGTGTTCATCAGGCCGATGTTGCACCTGGCGCTGATGCCAACGATATCGCCGATCCCGGGAACCAGCTTGCGGGCCTGGGCGAGCCGCGCATGCCACCGTCGAGCGTGGTTGATGGCGAGCAAGGTGCGGTGTTTGCGGCAGGCACCAATCATCGCTGCGGCGTCCGTCAAGCCTGCGGCGATGGGCTTTTCGCAAAAGATGACTTTGACATGTGGCGCGGCTTCAATGCAGATTTCCGCGTGCGATTCGGTGCGGGTGCAAATGCTGAGGATGTCAATCCTTTCGTCCCGCAGCATCTGGCGGTAATCCGAATAGACTTTGTGCCCGCCTTCGGCGACTTCCGCTCTCCGTTGCGGATCACTTTCGGATAGCGCGACCAGGTTGACATGAGGGTTGGCAATGTAAGCCTCCGAGTGCGCGGTCAGCGCTTTGGCTTTGGCGGACCCCAGTCCCCGGTATCCCATTCTACCGCAGCCGATGATCGCAGCATTAACCTTCAAAACCTCCTCCTCAAGCATTCTGGACAACTCTTTTCCACATTGATTACCATTACTTCTTACCGGCGGCGTGACCAACTTTGACGCCTCATCCGTTATCTTTTCTGCCACCCTTTGACTGGTCGAGTCTTTGGCTGGCGGTCGCAGACGCGCCAGTTTGCATTGGTTTGTCCCGCCTCCAAGCAGGCGGGACAATACTTTCCTGGCACGCCGCCTCGCTGGGGACTGGTTCCAAGATTTCGTTCGCCACCTCAGTTGCCGGTGCGGGTTTCAGAATATCGGAGGTGACGCTCGAGATCATGGCCAGCAGCCCCCACCACACGACGTGCAATTGGTCCCAATACGTTACCGAAAAGAACGTGACCACGTGGGCAAACAGAACGGTGCCGCAACACCAAAGCAAACCCTCACTTTCAGGCAACATTTCTCTGGCCGCTTTGAGCGCCCGGCCCAGATTCCCAAAACATCTTACCAGGATCAATACAAAGAGGACCAGGCTTCCCAGCCCTGCACTTGCTGCGCAGGCGACATACATGTTGGTTATGTCCGCTCCGCCCCAGGGCATCAGATCCACCGCCCAGTCGGAGGTGTCGCTGGTTCCCACAAGCCACCAGTCGAAAAAGTGCTTGAAGCATTGGGCCATGAGGTACGACCGGTGCCAGCCGTCGCCCCCTGTCAGAGCACTGATTTTGGCAATGAGGTACCAAATCGGAGCCTTCATGACGAGCGCCAGACCGGCTAACGTGGCAAGAATTCCCCAACGCACCCTTTTCATGTCCCTGCGCAATGGCCAGAAGAGAAAGCCCACCAGGCCGCTCGCATAGGCCATGAGCGGCCCGCTCGAATTAGAAGTGTAGGTGATGGCGGTTGCCGCTACCAGCCCCGCCACTGCGACCCTCCGCTGGCGGCCCGCGCAGAAGAGTGCGGCGAACATGGGCATTAAGGTGGCGCCGAAAATCCCGGCGGTATGGGGACCGCGAAAGGACCCCACGCACCGAAGACGCCCCTCTCTTGTATTCTGTTGATCTGCGGCGCCTATGACGCTGAAAAGATTCTTGCCGGTCGAGGATTCAACAACCATGCATACCGCCAGCGGGATGATCAGCAGGGCAATTTTGGGCAATAATGCCCACATCTCCTCCAGGCTGGTGATGAGGCAGCGGAAGACAAAATACGATAACAGAACATTGTAGGCGATTCCAACCCGCTCCTGCCAGACCCCGAGTCGAAGGCCTTCCATCAGGGCCGAAAAAATTGCGAACGCAAGGAGGGGCCGGTCGATGTTGGTCAGTTTTAGTTTCCGGAGTTCGCCTCTCGCTAAGGTCCTGAGGAAACCCGCAAGCAGCACGACCCGAGCGGCTGTGAAATTGAAACCAGCAACTGTAATCCTCTGATTCAAACCCAGATAGCAAACCGCCGCGAAAACTGCAAGCGCCGCCACCCGGCGTGGGGCCAGAAAGACGACGGCCGCCATCAGTAAAGTGAGTGTTGTGCCTAGAGGGTTCACAGTTCCACCGACTCGGATAGCCTCTGGTTTCTGCGGTTGATCTTTCTTATGCAGCCGTCAGTTCCGGGGAGAGGAGCCCCCGGTAGGCCTGCAAGAGCCTGACGCCGGCGGCTGCCCAGGTGATCTCGCGCGTTGTGCGCAATGACGAGCTACGCAGGCGCTCCAGGAGGCTGCGATCGTCATGCAGCATGGTGAAATGCTGCGCGAGCATCTTGACTTCTCCTACAGGGTGCACCAGCGCATTTTCCATGTGCCGGCAGACGGCGCCCGACGCTTCGGAAACCAGGAGAACACAGCCGCTACCCCGCGCTTCCGAGGTGACCAGGGCACTCCCCTCCTCAATGCTGGGCAGAACGAAAATATCACTCTGCCGCATGAGTTCCGGCACGTCCTTGCGGTAGCCAAGGACTTTAACGGTTGGATGGGCAAGCATGGTGGCGAGCTTCTCGGCATACCCGGGTATGAACTCCCCGGCTACCTGGAATGTCCCACCGTCGCACGCCGAAGATTGCAACCAGGCCTCGAGCGCATAATGCAGCCCCTTTCTCGGCGCGCAGCCTCCGGCGAACAGCACCTGCAGGCCCCGGCCATCATTCGCATTCTGGTTGCCGGGAGAAAAGACCTTATCGTCGAAACCGTATTGATGTCGCGCAAGCTTTTCCGGCGGAAACCCCTCGTCGCGAAAGGTGCGGGCGACAAAATCCGACGGGCACAGCAAGGTATCCGCAGCTTCATATTCCTCCTGTTCGAGCCGCAAATATTCTGCGTTAAAGGCATGCTCATGACCGGGAGGCATTGTAATTCCCAACTTGCGGCATTCTTTGTCAACGACTTCGTAAGCAAATCGCGTGTGCGCATTGGGTCGCTCCAGCACGCTGGCGATACCCAATTTCCGGGCGGCCTTGAGCGTGCGCAGCGCCCCAAGCGGCCAACAGTGCACGATATCTACCTGATCCGCCAAGTGTTCCAACCGCCGGGCCACGATCCAATCGTGCAGCGCACAACCGCGTTTCCCTCCCAGAAGCCTGTAAGGGATGCGCAACTTACCCCGGGCTAGCGTCGGCCGAACCGTGATCGCCGTTGGCAGTGGTTTCTGCAGCACCCCGGGAAACGCCAGAACCTCCGCCCCTGCCGCAGCAACACCTTCAACCTGGTGCCACGCGATGTTACAGATTCTAGTGCCTCCCAGCTTGTGCGGGAAGCTGTAGAGAACCCTTATTGACCCCTTTTGGCGAGCCACGATACAATTCCTAGTGTTTTCCTCCAACAGACACGGCAAGGCGGGGCAGTTCCCCAAGTGCAGGTGTGGAGGACCCTGCGAGTGCAACGGCGACTGTGGGCGCGACCTCAGCGCGCGCGCCATCAGCGAAGCCTTTTTGCCATAGTTCCAGGACCGCCAGTGAGAAAAGCGGCTTTGAGAGATTGGCACCTTGTCTGTCAACGTCCAGCATGCGCTCGATGGCAGATTTGAGCAAATAACCACGGGATAACGCCCGGTCAGAAAGCAGAAGTTCGCGCAACGGGTCCCTGAATTCGCCACGCAGCCAGCCTTCATAGGGAACCGGGAAGCCCGCTTTCTTCCGGTTTATGACCTCCGGGGGGAGCACGCGAGCGAAAGCAGATTTTAGGATGCGTTTGGTTTCCTTGCCGCGCACCTTGAATCCCGGGGGGAGGGAGGCGGCAAACTCGAGGACCTGATGATCCAGCAGCGGAACCCGCAATTCAAGGGAATTGGCCATCGTGATCTTATCGGCCTTGATCAGCAGGTCGTCGGGAAGCCAGGTTTTGGTGTCGATATAAAGCATCTGGTTCAACAGACCCTGGTCCTGGA
>OBLU010000926.1_pt1 | contig 27167 bp, 20 predicted proteins | sample 1518681 | NCBI WGS metagenome assembly OBLU01 (sample SAMEA3539304, study PRJEB22396) | soil metagenome | biome: tundra; feature: field; material: soil | place: USA | collected 2010-05 | depth 0.15 m
CCTGGGCCCGCAGGGCGAGCAGGCGCCGCCCCGCCTCGGCGGCAAGGTCACGGGCCAGGTCATCGTCGTATGCCAACAGACCGGCTCCGTTCCAGGCGGGGACTCCGACGACCACAGGCTAGGGCATGTCCCGCAGATCTTCAGCGGCGCGGATCGGCGCCCAGACGACGACCGCCCGCATCCACCAAGATCCACGGGACACGCCCTGGTAGCCATCGGGCTCCCGCAGGACCGCCAGCCGTCTGGCCGGTGGGTCTCCGGCGGCCGCCCTAGTAGGCGCCGTATCCGCCGAGGACCGCTGACAAGGTTTTCCAGAGGATCTGCAGGTCCAGAATGAAAGACCAGTTCTCCACGTACCGCAGGTCGAGCCGGACCGCCTCATCCCACGCCAGGTCCGACCGCCCGTTGATCTGCCAGAGGCCGGTCATGCCGGGCTTGACCACCAGCCTGCGCCGCATGTGATCGCCGTACTTCGCCGCCTCGACAGGCAGCGCCGGCCTCGGACCGACCAGGGACATGTCCCCGAACAGCACGTTGAACAGCTGGGGCAGCTCATCCATGGAGTAGCGGCGCAGCCAGGCGCCCGGCCGGGTCACCCGCGGGTCCCGGCGCATCTTGAAGAGCGCCCCGGCCGCCTCGTTGTGCGCCGTGAGCTCTGCCTTGCGCTGTTCGGCGTCCACCACCATCGTCCGGAACTTCCAGACAGTGAAGGTGTGACCGTCCTTCCCGACCCTGGTCTGCCGGAAGAACACCGGGCCGCGGTCGGTGAACTTGATGGCCAGCGCGATGGCCGCGAACACGGGTGCCAGCAGGATCACTCCCGTGAGGGCCAGAGCCTTGTCGAACGCTTCCTTGATGACCTTCTTGCCGCCGTCAAGCTCCGGGTGGTCCACGTGCAGCAACGGCAGCCCGGCGACCGGGCGGATAGTCGTGCGCGGCCCGGCAACGTCCAGCAAGGCGGGCGCGACGCAGACATCCGTGCCCGTCTTCTCCAGGTCCCAGGCGAGCTCACGTAGCCGGATCCCGTTCATCTCGGGGCAGGCGAGCACCGCGACGGTGTCCGCGCGGAACTGCCCAACCGCTGCCGTCACGCTGCCGAGGCCGCCGAATACCGGGACTCCCGCGATCTCGTTCAGCATGGTCCCGCCGGCCAGGCAGGCGCCCACCACGGACAGGCCGTGGTAGGTGCCCCGGCCCAGTTCCGCGACGAGGTCGGCGACAGCAGGCGCGTGGCCGATGGCCACCACCCGCCGCATGCAGGCCCCGCGGCTGCGGAGGCGGTGCAGTCGCCTGCGGAGGCGGTGCCTGACCACCAGATCGAAGATCGTCGCACTGGGCAGTGCGACCACCACATAGCCGCGGGCGAACTCCAGCTTGAGCGCGTAGGAGATTATGGCCACGCCAGCGGTCAGGCTCACCGCCGCGTTCAGTACCCGGCGGAACTCGTCAGAGCCGACCCCGATGAACCGGGAGTCGTACCCTCCCGCCACCGCCACCGACACCCACCAGAGGATGGGCAGCACAGCGGTGAAGGCCAGGTAGGCAGCCGCCTGGTGGGTCCAGCTGTGGTAGTGGACGTCATACGCCGCCAGGGCCAGCACTCCGGCCACCAGTGCACAGGCGACGTCGGCGACGGCGGCCTTGCGCAGGTACGCACTGGTCCACGCCGCAGGGTCGCCGGCCGTCAGGCGCACCTCGGCAGCGCGGCTACGACGTGTAACAGCGGTGTTACCAGACACGCTCCAACCCCCTTTTCCCACCTGCAGACACCTCGCCCCTCGGCTGCATAGAAAAGACGCCTGATCTATCAGGATGGTTGACACATTGCGGTCGATGGCAGCAAATGCCTGGATAGGGCCGGACGCGCGGGCGGGGGGCGCACCGTCCGGGGCCTACTGGCGGCTGCTCTCGTCCCGCAGCCACTTCGAGTAGTCACGGTGCCGCACGGCCCGGCGGGCCCGCAGCCGGGCGATGACAGCCACCCCCATGAACACCCCGACCCGCAGCGCCATCCGCGGGCTCCAGCCGATGATCGCGAAGAGGTCCGCGGGGCGCGTCCGCGCCGTCGAGCCGGGCGCACCCTCCTCCTGCTCGACCTGGGTCACCCCCATCGTGGCGCGGACCCGGCGGCGGAGCAGGTCGCCCGCGGTGCGCGGCGGGTGGATGACGACCCGCGCGCCAGCGACGATGACCCGCTCTTCCGGCGCGAACACGAGCGACGCGGCGAGGTCGTCAGCGAGCAGCGGGGGCAGGCTCGCGACTCGTGCGTGCCCGGCCTCGCTCAGCCCGATGACCCCTCGCCCGAACAGCCCGCTGCGGACCTCGGGGAGCCGCGCCCAGACGTCGTAGTACCAGCGGACCAGCCAGGGGCTTCCGGCCAGCGCGAGCACCCGCTGCGGGCCGGCCGCGAGCGCGCCAGAGCGGCGCAACGCCTCATCCAAGGCCCGGATGTCCTCGGTCCCCAGCTCCACGTCGGCGTCCACGTACATGCGGGGGAAATCCCGGGCCGCCTCGTCGCCAGCGACGAGCGCCGCCCGCTTGGAAGCGACCGGAATCGAGACCACCCGGACCGGGGGGCCGAACGCCGCTGCGACCTCGGCCGTATCATCGGTGCACCCGTTCGCCACCACTATGACGTCCAGCTCGCCAGGGCGCACGGCCGAGGCAAGCTGCCCGAGCAGCCGCCCGATGACGCGGGCCTCGTTATGCGCTGGTACAACAACACTCACCACAGCGGGTAAGTATGCACGGCCATGGCCGCTATGTCAGGACAGGGGCGCGCCCGGGCCGCAGCGAACCGCGGCGAACACGCGCAGCACCCGTACCATCAACCCTGGTGACACGACGAAGGAGGCCGCCGTGGACGGTGCGCAGGTCCAGCCCTCGGCTGACGTGGACGAGCGAGCCACGCTGGGCACGGGAACGACGGTCTGGCATCTCGCGCAGGTGCGCGAGAATGCCCGCCTCGGCCAGGGCTGCATCGTGGGCCGGGGAGCCTACGTGGGCCCAGGCGTGATCATCGGCGACAACGTCAAGCTGCAGAATTATGCCCTCGTCTACGAGCCGGCCCGGCTGGAGGACGGTGTCTTCATCGGCCCGGCCGTGGTGCTGACGAACGACACGTATCCCCGTTCCACTGACGTCGCAGGAAAGGTCAAGCGGCCCGAGGACTGGGACGCCCGCGGCGTGCTCGTGCGGGAAGGCGCGTCGCTTGGCGCCCGCGCGGTCGTGCTGGCCGGTGCCGTGATCGGCCGCTGGGCCCTGGTCGCCGCTGGCGCGGTCGTTACCCGGGACGTGCCGGACTTCGCGCTTGTCGCCGGGGTGCCCGCGCGCCGGATCGGCTGGGTGGGCCGAGCGGGAGTGCCCTTGGTCGAAGCGGCCGATGGCAGCTGGCGCTGCCCGCAGACCGATGAGCTGTACGCGGTGCAGGACGGGGAGCTGCGTGCCGCTCCCGGCCCGGAGTAGGCGCCAGCGCGAAGGCTCAGGCGGCCGGCGCTGGTCACCGCATAAACGCTGGTCACCGCATAGACGCTGGTCACCGCATAGAACAGCCACCCGGCGGCGGCTGGATAGAACATAAGGTAAAGACGGCGCCGGGCGGCCAATCCACCACAAACCGGTGCGAAGTACTCTATAATGGCTCTACAATGGCCGGATGGACCCTATCCCGCCAGATGTCATCGCCGAACCAAGGCCCGAGCGGCTGGTATTGAGCAACATCCTGGAGTGGGGGATCCAGCCCGAGCGGCAAGGCCTTCCCGAATTCAGACCGCCAGCCGACAGCGGTCAATTCGCGGCAGAGGATATGGCCCTTTACTGGTCGGGTGACAGAAAGGTCGTCGTTACCAGGCACGCCATGAATGCGCTGCATATCGAAGATAGCCAGCAAATCCTTGGCTATGAAAACCTGTCGTGTATAGCATTGCGAGCCGAGCATCCAGGTAATTCCCTGTGCGCTGATCTGGCCGCTGACGAACAGGCACTAGCAGATCTGGTCGAAGCCCTGGACGCCGATCCGGGTGACGTACCGCTATCGGTCGAGGCTTACGGGTCGACACATGAGTACGCCCGCCTGATCGCCAGCATCCGCGAGCGCTCCAAGCGCGTGATCGACGACCAGATGACCGAGGAACGCTATCTCGAATTCCTGCCCAGCCTGGATTCAAAGGTCCAGGTCAGGGACTTCTTTTCGGCGGCGCTGCACGGGCACGGCACCATGCGCCTCACCCGCGCCTTCACGGCTCGCCGGGGATCAGATCTCCTGAAGTACGTGCAGTGTGCCCTCCCCGTCCTCGGCCGGGTCATCGTCAAGGCTGACTTCGCTGCGGGCGGCCGCAACATGGCGGTGATCGAGAGTGCCGAGTCACTCGGGGACGATATCACCAGCTTCCTTCCAGCAGGCTACGACGAGGACCTCCTGGTCGAGGAGTACCTCGGATCCGAAAAGGACGTTGTGGCCGTCGGTTACAACGGGATGCTCCGCCGCGATGGCGAAGTCGCCACGCCGAGTGTCGGACGCCACGTCCTGTACGCGGGCAAGGCTTACATCGGGACATCCCAAGGCCTCGGAGCGGTGCCGCCTGACTGCGCGGAGAAGGTTCACCGGGCAGGCCAGGCGATCGGCAGAGTAGTCGCATCCTTCGGGTATCGAGGTCCACTTAACATCGACTTTCTCTACCGCGAGTCTGACGGAACTATCTTTCCCATCGAAATAAATCCGAGACGCACAGTGACCGGATCTCTGGCCGATATCTGCATTCAGCTCTTCGGCCAGGGATGGGACAAGGCCGTGTCGGCGGTGGCCAGGCGGAGAGTCCCGGTGCACCCGTCGATCACGAAGTATTCCGACCTGCGGGACTCGCTGCTGCGAAAGGGGCTGTTCGGCCGCGAGACGAAGGGCCTCGTCGTCCTCCCGTACATGGTGAGTTCGCTGGCCCCCAGCTCGATCATCGGCCTGGCCGTGGTGGGCACGGAAGAGGGCTCCGCTCAGGCTGCCCTCGACGAGATCACTCATTATCTGGCCCACGAAGCCACAAGCTTAGGATGCCTGACCTGACCCGCCCCGCGGACGATCGGTGCGGGGCGGGTGGTCAACATTAGTAGTAGGCAATTGGTAAATAAAGGGTAAAGCGACAGCCGGCGGCGTGCCGGCCACCGCGAGGAATTTCTGATCTTCTTGCGCGCTATCCCCCCCAATATGAGTAGTATTCGCGCAGGCAGGGGGGGACATGATCGCTACAACTGTGCCTGCGCGGGTGCGGCCCGAGCGGCTGATCGTCAACAACATCCTGGAGTGGGGTATCCAGCCGGAACGGCGGAACCTTCCGGAACACGCGCCCCCGCCGCCCGGCGCGCGGTTTGCGTCAGAAGACATGGGTCTCTACTGGTCGGGCGACAGGAAGATCGTCGTGACCCGGCACGCCATGGATACACAGCACGTTGATGACTGCCGGGCAATTCTTGGATATGAGAATCTGACATGCAGGGCGCTGCGGTCCGAGCGGCCAGGCAATTCCCTGTGCGCGGATCTGGTCGCGGATGAGCGGGAGCTGGCCGACCTGGTCGAACTCCTGGATGACGGGCCGGGCGACGGGCCGCTAACGGTCGAGGCCTGCGCGTCCACGCCCGAGTACGCCCGCTTGATCGCAAGTATCCGCAAGCGATCCACAAGGGTGATCAATGACCGCATGACTGAGCAGGCTTATCTAGAAGTTGTCGCCAGCCTGGACTCAAAGGTCCAGTCCAGGGAATTCTTTTTCGCCGCACTGAAACTCTGCACTTCCATGCGCATGACCCGCGCTTTCACAGCCCGCCGGGGGTCCGATCTCGTTAAATACGTCCAGGGTGCACTTCCCGCTCTCGGCCCGGTGATCGTCAAGGCCGACTTCGGGGCGGGCGGCCACTCGATGGCCGTGATCGAGAGCGCCGATTCGGTCGGGGACAAGCTCACCGGCTTCCTGCCCGCGGGTTACGACGAGGACCTCTTGGTGGAGGAGTACCTCGGATCCGAGGAGGAGATTCTCTCGGTCTCCTACAACGGGATGGTGGAACACGGGGGCGGAACATCCACCCTCGGCGCCGGGAAGCATTTCCTGCACTCGGGCCGGGTCTACACTGGATCGTATCTGGGTATTGGATCCGTCCCGCTGGGCTGCGCCGAGAAGATTCGCAGTGCGGGTGAGGCGATCGGGCAAGTCGCCGCTTGTTTCGGATATCGTGGCCCGCTGAATATCGATTTTCTTTACCGCGAATCCGATGGGGCCATCTTCCCGCTTGAAATAAATCCCAGGCGCACATTGGGGGCCTCGGTGGCTGAGATCTGCATTCAGCTATTCGGCCCGGAATACGATAAAACCGTATCGGCGATCGGGCACCGGCGGGTCCCGGTGCACCCGTCGATCACGACATATGGCGGACTGCGGGATTCCCTGATGCGCAAGGGCTTTTTCGGCCGCGAGACCCCAGGCCTGATGGTCCTGCCGTACATGGTGAGTTCGTTGGCGGCTGCCTCGGTCGTCGGCTTGGTCGTGGTCAGCACGGACGGGACCCCCGCCGAGGACGCCCTCGGCGAAATCACCGGATACCTGGTCCAGGAGGCGCGGGGCTTAACGGACCCGTCAGAGGGACTGGACGAGAGCGAGATCCTCGGGCCGGGCCCGATGAAGGCCGCGCGCGAGCAGTTCACCCACCTTGAGCCCGCCTGACTGAAGCCGGACGATCGGTTCGGGGCCGACGGCCGACGGCAGGACGGCCATGTGCCCCGGCGCAGGCGGCAGCGGCGGCCATACCGGGATGCCGGCGTCGGCCAGGGCGCCGCGATCCGCGTCACCCCAGTACTGGACGAGCACCGCGCCCGGCGCCCCGTCCCTGAGCAACGCCGCGTCGGCGGCACCCAGGATGGTGTCCGGACCCGGCTGCAGCGCCAGCAGGACAGCGTCGCACCCGGCGGCGAGGACGTCGCGGGTCAGCCCGGGGGCCTCGACAACGTCAGCGCCCCCGCTGCGCAGATACGGACCGATGAACGGCGCGAACGCGTTGTCGCACAGCACCACAATGCGGCTCCCGTACACGGCGATCCCCGCATCGTGCAGCTGCTTGGCGGCCATGGCACCCAGGAACGAGAACACATCCACGGCCGGATGCCGCTCGTTGGTGCCCGCTACCGGGATACCACGGGCCCGGCAGGCGTCCAGGTCCACGTCGGGGCCCCGGTACTCCCAGCTCTCATACATCAGCGGGATCACCGCGGACGGCTTCAGCCGCGCCACCATCGCCGCGTCGATCGGGCGGACCTGACCGCTGTTAGTGACGATGTCCGCCGCACCGACGATGTCCGGGCTCTTCTCGCGCACCAGCTGTATGCGGCCGGCCACCCCGGCGAGCTGCGCCAGCCCGGACGTCATGGCGGCGAGCTCCGCGGCCGTGGCGTAGCTGGTCGTCGCGGCCAGCGCGGACACGTCCGCGCCCGCCATCGCCGCGAGGACCGGGGTAACCACATAGGCGCCGCTCGCCGCTTCAGTGAGCACCGTGAACGGCGAGAGATCGAGCTGGCACCGCTCGATGGCCGCCTCCATCAACCGGACCAAGCGCCGGGCGTCGAGGCCGGGCTGGGCCGCAGCTGTCACGTTCTGCCCACCGGGTGCCGAAGGTCAGCAGCGGTCGCGATGACGGACACGACGAGATCCTGCTCGTCCTCGGTCATCTCGTGGAAGAGCGGAAGGATGACCGAGTGGGCGGTGAGCCGCTCGGTCACCGGCAGCGACGGGCCGGGCTGGTCCGCGTACGCGGGCTCGAGATGGGAGGCCATGATGCCGCGCCGGGCGGAGACACCCGCGTCGGCGAGCAGCCGGAGAAGCTCGCCCCGGTCCACCGGGAAGGTGGGTGGCAGCAGCACCCAGAATGCTTGGTAGTTGGTGGTGCCGTAGGCCGGGTCACGGATGGTCACCAGGCCCGGGATGTCCGAAAGCAGGTCCAGGTAGCGCCGGGCGAGCTCGCGCCGCCGGGTGATGAGCCGGTCCAGCTTGCCGAGCTGGACCAGCCCGATAGCGGCCTGGACGTCGGTCATCCGGTAGTTGAAGCCGGTCTCCAGGTAATGCTCGATCACCGGCTGCCGGCTGGCATGGCGTTGCGCCGCGCTGACGTCCATTCCGTGCTCCCGCAGCCGGCGCAGCCGGGCTGCGACGCCGGGGTCGGGGGTGACGAGCATCCCGCCTTCCCCCGTCGTCAGGAGCTTGCGCGGGTGAAACGAGAAGGCCGAGAGAAAGGCGCCCGCGCCGGCCGGCCGGCCCCGGTACACCGAACCTACGGCGCAGGCAGCGTCCTCGACGACGACGACCCCGCGCGGCTCGCAAAGCGCCTGCATCGCGCCCAGGTCAGCGGGCACCCCACCCTGGTCCACCAGGATGACGGCCCGGGTCCGCTCGGTCAGCTGAGGCGCCACCGTGTCCGGCACGAGATTCTGCGTTGCCTCGTCGACGTCGGCGAAGACCGGCTGGGCACCGACGTAGCGGACAGCGTTGGCGGTCGCGATGAACGACAGCGACGGGACGATGACCTCGTCCCCCGGCCCGATCCCGGCCGCTACCAGCGCGAGATGCAGCGCCGCGGTGCACGAGGACACGGCGACCGCGTGAGCCACGCCGATCGACTCGGCGAACGCGGTCTCGAACTCCGCTACCCGGGGTCCCTGCGCGACCCAGCCGGACATGATCGCCGCGGCCGCAGCCTCGGCCTCGGCTTCGCCGATCCAGGGCCGCATCACCGGGATCGTCACTGTGCCACCCCGGGCTGGGCCACCCCGGTAGCACGCTCCGCGCGCCACCACGCGACGAGCCGCGTGAGGCCCTCCTCGAGGCCCACCTCGGCCTTCCAGCCCAGACGCTCCGCCGCGCTGGAGACGTCCGCCAGCCGCCGGGTCACCGCGTTGACGCCTCGTGGCGGCCCGAACTCCAGCTGGAGATCACGTCCCATGACCCGGATCAGCATCTCGGCGAGTTCCCGCAGGCTGGTCTCGGTCCCGCTGCCGATATTGAATACCTCGTCGGTGACATCGCTCGCGGCGGCGAGCAGGTTGGCGCGGGCGATGTCCTCGGTGAAGACGAAGTCCATGGTCTGCATGCCATCACCGAGGATGAGCGGCGGCTGACCCTCCGCTATCCGCTCCATCCACCGGATCAGGACTTCGGTGTACAGCCCGTGGATGTCCATCCGCGGGCCGTACACGTTGAAGTAGCGCAGCGCCACGTAGTCGAGATCCCGCATGGCGGCGAAGCTTCGCAGCAGGCCCTCGTTGAACGTCTTGGCCGCCCCGTAGAGGGTGTCATTGGCGTACGGGTGGTGCCGCTCGCTGGTCGGGAACTCCTCAGCGAGCCCGTAGACCGATGCTGACGATGCGGCGATCACCTTGCGGACACCAGCATCCACGGCCGCCTCGATGACCTCGTAGGTACCGTCAACCAGTACCTCCAGGGCCAGCCTCGGCTCTGTGGCGCACTGCGTGATCCTGATGGCCGCCTGGTGGAACACCAGGTCCATGCCGCTCGTCACGCCGGTCACCAGCGTGCGGTCCCGGATATCGCCCTCGACCAGCCGGACGTTCCCGGACGCCAGCGCGCCAGCGAGGTTCTCCCGGCGGCCCCGGACGAGGTTGTCGAGCACGGTGACCTCGGCTGCGCCCGCCGCCACCAGCTGGTCGACGATCGTCGAGCCGATGGTCCCCGCGCCGCCGGTGACCAGGCACCGCTGCCCCTTTATCATTTGCTTCCTCCCAAAGTCACGGGCACCCGGGCGCCATCTCGTTCCGCGCTGAGTGAGGCTGCCTCGAGCACCGCGAGCACCCGCAGCCCCGCACCCGCGTCGGTGAGCGGCGGGCGGCCTTCCGTGATCGCGCTCGCGAACTCGGCCATCACGACCGGCAGTGCCTCCCGCTCAGGCAGGGCCGGGACGGAGATATCCCCGGTGCGGTAGGAGATGAGCGTCTGCCTGCGTTCATCCTGGCCCACGGCGCTAGATTCCAGGCGGTCCACACCACGGTCGTGGATCATGAGCCGCGCCGGGGGATTCATGTCGTCCCAGACGATTGTGCGCTTGGTCCCGCCGAACACCGTCGTCCGGATCTTCGTCGGGCTCAGCCAGTTGACGTTGACGTGCGCGAGCACGCCGGTGGACATCCAGATGGACAGGTAAGCGAGGCAGGCGCGGCCAGTGCCGACGGGATCCGCGGTATGGGCCGCCACCGCGGCCGGCACGGTGCCATCGGGAAGGACGAAGTCCAGGATCGACAGATCGTGCGGGGCGAGATCCCACAGCACGTCCACGTCAGGCTGAATAAGGCCGAGGTTGACCCGCACCGAGTCAACGAACTGGACGTCGCCGATATCGCCCGACCGGATCAGTTCCCGGATCCGCCGGACCGCGGGTGTGTAGCAGTACGTGTGATCGCACATGAGCACCAGCCCAGACCGCTCGGCGAGCGCGGCCAGTTTCTCGCCCTCCGCCGCCGAGGCCGTCAGCGGCTTCTCGACCAGCACGTGCTTCCCCGCTTCCAGGGCCGCCCGGACGAGATCGAAATGCGTGGCCGCGGGCGTCGCGATCGCCACCGCGGCGATCGCCGGGTCGGCCAGCACCGCTTCGTAGTCGGAGGTGGCCCGCACCGGGGTGTAGGGGTCGAGGACGGCCTGGGCGCGCTGCAGGTCCAGATCGCACAGCCAGTGCAGCCGCAGCGCGGGCGTGGCACGCGCCGCCCGGACGAGATTCGGCCCCCAGTACCCCGCGCCAACGACTGCCAGCCCGATGGGCGACATGCCTCACCCTCCCAGATCACTCATTGCTGAGGCGCGCACCCTTTGTCGCGGACACACCCACCGCTCACGCGGCCCGGTCCGAGGCGAGCGCCGTGCCGCACCGGCGGCTAATTACTAGTTCGACGTCCAGCCGCGCCATCAGGATGACAGCTTGGCCACAGTTTGATGCGGATTGCCGGAAGTTACGCCGAATGCATCGAAGCTGTCACGTCCCGTAGGACGGGCGGGACTTCCGACATAGACCTGACGGGGCTTGGCATCCTTCAGGACAACCGCGCCCGCGCCGATGACGCAGTCCTCAGCCACCGAGACACCATCAGCGATGCAGCTGTTGGCGCCGAGGAACGAGCTGCGGCCCACCACGGCGCCTCCGCACACTGTGACGTGCGGGCCGGCGTAGCAGTCATCCTCTATCACGGAGCTATGCCCGATGAGCGTTCCGCCCCCGATAAGGACGTTGTTTCCAACACGGACCATGAACTCCAGCGACGCGTTCTCATGCACGAACGTGTTCTCACCGATTTCGACGTTGCGCATGACGAATGCGTGGCTGCTGACATAGGAGACGCAATCGAAGCCAGCCGCCTTGACGGCGTCGTACAAACGCCGCCGCACCCGGTTGAGCTGTATATCGGACACGGCCACGAATGCCCGGTACTCGGCCGGCGGATAAGCCTTCGCGAGTTCATCCAACGGCACCACGGGAAGGCCGTAGTAGACGTCACTCGTGATGAATGGCGCTTCAGCGCTGAAGGCGACGACCTCGTAAGGAGAGTCGTAGCTGAAGTACTCGAAAGCGGTCGCACCCCACTCGCCGGTACCGACGATGACGACCCGCTCTGCCTTGGATTCCGACTGCAGCGGGTGCCGCATACCCCGCCGTGCTTCCCACCCCATGCCAGGCACCATAGCCTGCCGGAAGCGTCCAGGCTGGCATTTTTACAGATATGCGGCCCTCACCGCTTTTCCGCAGGCGGCAGTGCGCGTGGCAGGCCACGATCAGCCGCACCCGGCGATCACGGATAGTGATCAATCGGAACCGCGCTCCCGGCTAGGATCGAACCGCCGGCGAAATAGCGCGGTGGCCAATCATGCCCGCCGCCTGATCGACCGGAATCGCCTTCTCTATCAGCAGGGCCTGCCACTCGGGGGCCCGGCGCACCGGCGCTGCCGTCAAGCGCTCACCGGACCACGACGTTACCGGCCGGATGCCGTGCAGGGCGCTTGCTGTCCACAACTCGAGGCCGTCCAGATCCTCCGTCCGGCAGGTCTCGAACCGGACCTCGGTCTCGATTTCAGAAGCGATCTGAAAGAGCAGCCGCCGGGTGACGCTCGGCAGGACAGGAAGACTCTGCGGTGGCGCGCAGAGAACATCCCCGCGCCACCAAAGAACAGCGCTGAGCGCACCTTCGAGAACCGTCCCCGAGCCGGACACGAGAAGAGCCTCATCGGCTCCCTGGGCGGCTGCTCCCTGCCGGATGCCGATAAGCATCGCGAGATCGGGTCCCTTGACCGTGGGATCCGTGCGGCTGTCCGGCCCGTCGGCCCGTCTCAGCACAACCCCGGCCACCGATTCCGGGGCGGGCCGCAGGCGCAGCCGGAATCCCGCTCCGGCTTCGAATTCGACCCGCGGAAACCAGCGCCCGGTACGCGGCACCGCCATGCAGGCCACGGCCAGGAATTCCGTGGCCTGGCCGGTGGCCACCCCGTGCCTGCTGTGGCACGAGTCAATGAACCTCTCGGCGTGATAGTGCAGCCCCCGCACCAGACCGTCGTCCACCAGCCATGAGTCAGCCACGTCCACGCCGTGACCCGCGGGCGGCCGTGGCGTGAGCTGGTGCCTAGGCTCCGACCAGCCGAACAGGCTCTCGCCGACGGCCGGCCGGCCCGGTTTCTCAGCCAAGATTCTTCCCGGTCATGGTGCGGAGGTCCGCGCGGGCAGCAGGCAGCGCCTGCAGCGGTGCCATGGCCTTGAGCAGCATCTCGTCGTACTCGGCGAGCGGATCCGAGTCCAGCACGATGGCGCCGCCCGCTCCCACGGTCAGCTCATCGCGCCACCGCACTGCCGTGCGGATCACTATGTTCAGGTCCGCCGTCCCGGTGAACCCGAAGTAGCCGAGCGCACCGGAGTAAACGCCGCGTGCCTCGCTCTCCAGCGAGTCGATGATCTCCATGGTGCGCAGTTTCGGCGCACCGGTCATCGAGCCACCAGGAAAACACGCCCGTACGCACTCAAGCGCGCTGACGTCACCGCGAAGCGTCCCGCGGATCGTGGACACGAGCTGGTGCACGGTCGCGTACGACTCGGTGGCCATGAGCTTGGATACGACCACGCTGCCTATCTCGCACACCCGCCCGAGATCGTTGCGGAGCAGGTCCACGATCATCAGGTTCTCGGCGCGCGTCTTGTCGTCGGACAACGACAGCCGCATCGTCTCGTCGAGTTCCGGGTCGGCACTTCGCGGCGCGGTGCCCTTGATCGGCTTGGTCTCGACGGTGCGGCTGTCGTCGACCCGCATGAACCTCTCGGGTGACGAGCAGAAGACAGCGAGCTCGCCGATTCTCAGCAGCGCCGAGTACGGAGCCGGGTTCAGCCGCCGCAGCCTCCGGTAGAACTCCAGATCGTCGTCAGGCGCCGCCATGCGGAGCTTGTTCGTGACGCAGATTTCGTAGCTCTCCCCGGCGTGCAGCTGGCGCTGGCACTCCACGATGTCGGCCAGATACTGCTCACGAGGCCGCACCAGCCATCGCTCAACGCTGCGGCCGTCGGGGACCACGGGAGCATCCTTGTCCCGGGCCTTGTCGGCGAGCCGGCGCAGGGCAGACGATGTCCTCTCGATCCACGACCGCGCCTCGTAGGCCGCGGCGGGCTCAGCCACCGCCACCACGTACGTGTTGCCCTCCAGGTGGTCGATCGCGATGAAGCGATCGGCGCGCAGCCACACCGCGTCCGGCGTCTCGGCCCGGTGCACGTTCGGCGAACCCCCGGTCACCTTGAGCTCGTACCCGAAGTAACCGACGTAGCCGCCGGCCAGGTCGAACGGGAGGTTCTGCGCGCCGTCCACCGCGCAGCCCAGTCTCCGTTCGAGCGCCTCGAAGATGGTTCCCGGTTCCGAATGGGGCGTGCGCCCGGAGGGCTCCACGGTCACCGAGTCATCCCCGACCCGGAAGGTGAGGACTTCACCGGTCGGGCCACTGGCGTCACCAAGGAAGGAGAATCGGGACAGGCCGGGCTCCACCCGGGCGCTGTCCAGCCAGAACGCCCGGGTGCTGGTTCCGTAGAGCTCAGTGAAGGCATCGTCGGCGTCGATCAGCCGGTCAATGCGCGCCGAGTGTACCTGCAGCGCGGCGGGCGGCAGGGACGGCCGGGCCGGGCGCGACTCGGCGCGCCCACCGGGCCCGGCGGCCCGGGGTGAGCGGCGCGCCTGCCGGTCCGCGGAGAGCAGCGCAAGGTCGCGGAAGTTCTCCATGAGTCGCGCGCCGTGCTCGGTGCAGATCGATTCGGGGTGGAACTGGACCCCCCACCGCGGCAGGCTGCGATGACGGACACCCATCAGCACGCCATCCTCCGACCAGGCGACTGCCTCCAGCTCGGGAGGCAGCGGCTCGGCCACGCAGAGCGAGTGGTAGCGCACGGCGGTGAATCCCTGGGGCAGCCCGGCGAACACGCCATCGCCTTTGTGCCGCACCTGGGTCAGGTGACCATGCCGCGGCCGCGGCGCGCCGAGTACCTGCGCTCCATAGGAGAGACCGATCCCCTGGTGCCCGAGGCAGACCCCGAGGGTGGGGAGGTCCTCGCGGCGCAGGACCGTGCGTGAGTGGCCGAAGTCCCGGTGTGAGGCGGGATGCCCAGGCCCGGGGGAGATGACGACGCCGTCGAAGCTGCTCAGGTCGAGGGAGTCCCAGGCGGGGTCGTCGTTGTGGACCACGACCGGCGTCGTGCCGTACACCTGGGACATCAGCTGGTACAGGTTGTAGGTGTAGGAATCGTAATTGTCGATCAGCAGGGTACGCATTGTCCCACCCACGTGGTCTGGATGTGCTCGACGGTCACCCGGTAGGGACGAAGTTGTCCCGCCCGCGCCGGGGTGGTGGGGACGCTTGAGATGCGACACGCTTCCCCTCCCCGATCATCAGCTGCTTCCGGCACCTCGGTCAGGAAGCCGCCCGCGTTCCCAGGGAGGGCTCGCCAGGCGGCATGGCCGGTTGATAAATAACTTGACGCGCAGCCCGGCCCCCGGGATGACAGGCTGATCACACTTTGCGCAGTCTGCCAGAAACCGCCCGGTCATCAGCCCTTTTGGGACCGATGGCGGGCAACCTGCGCAGCGGCCCCGGCCTGGCGCCCTGACGTCAGGCATGGATGACGGACACCGCGTGCCGCAAGGCCGGCTCGTGCAGGTGCCCGTTCAGCTCGGCGAAGAGGTGCCCGGCGGTCACCCCGCTCCAGTCCGCGGGCAGCAGCTCGAGCGGCAGCCCCGGGTCGAGGTAGGGCAGCCGCTGCCACGCGATCAGCGTCGAGGCATAGTCGCGGAACGCCTGCTGCCCGGCGGGGACCCCGTGCGCGGCGATCCGCCGCGCCAGCGGCTGGTAGCGCTCGGTGAACTGGGTGTACTTGGCGGACAGCCCGTCGAGATCCCACCACTGCCGGACTCTGTCGGCCAGGTCCGCGTAGCCAAGATGATCGGCCCTGAAGATGTCGACGTACCCGGCGAGCTGCCGGCGGCCCAGGGTTTCCTTCGCTACGCAGGCCAGGGTGCCGGGTGCCAGCCACACGCCGGGCGCCACGGTGCCGAAGCCAAGGTGAGCCAGCCTGGTGCGCAGCTCGTGGCGCTTGGCCCGCTGCGTCTCGGGTACCGAGAACACGACGAGCGCCCAGCCGTCCCCGAGGGTGGCGCGGCGAGTGCCGAAAATCCGCGCGTCGCCCTCCCGCAGCACGTCCAGAGAGGCCGGCGAGAGCGCGTAGCCGGCCGCACCTGACCTGTGCAGGCTGCGCAGCATGTCCCGGCGCTTCAGCCGGGAGACCGATGAGCGGACGGCCTGGCCATCCACGCCCAGGTCACTCATCATGCGGAGCAGCGAAGCGACCGACAGCCAGTTGCCCTCGTCGCGCGCGCAGAGGCCGTAGATCGTGACGATCAGCCGCCGCGGCTGCGGCTCGCCGAACTGACTTGCTGCCCCGCTGGACATTCTGGCCACAGGTCTCACCAGCTCCAGCTAGCCTGTCCGCGAGGCAAGCGCATATTGTGCTTTCTTCTTGACTGGCGTAACAAGCGGAGCATACTGGCTGCTTTGCGCCAGTTTCTTTCCCTGGGGGGTTTCGTCAGTGAAACTGTCACCGTCCGCGCATGTCGACACGTTCTGCCGCGATAACCTGCCCGCGGACGAGAACTGGCCGACGCTCGTCTTTGAGCTGCCCGAGCTTCAGTACCCGGAGCGCATCAACTGCGCCGCGTCACTGCTCGATGACGCGGCCGCGACGTACGGGGCTGACCGGCCGTGCCTCCTCACGCCGGACGAGACATGGACCTACGGGGACCTGGTCGCCCGTTCCAACCAGGTGGCGCGCGTCCTGACCGAGGACTTCGGCATGGTCCCAGGGCAGCGCGTGCTGCTGCGGGGCCCCAACAATCCCTGGCTGGTCGCGTGCTGGTTCGGCGTGGTGAAGGCCGGCTGCGTGGCGGTGACGACCATGCCCTTGCTGCGCAGCTTCGAGCTTGCCCCCCTGGTCGGGCTGACCCGCCCCGCACTCCTGCTCTGCGACCACCGGTTCGAGGCGGACCTGGCCGGCGCTGCGCCCGACCTCCCGCTCGTGATGTACGGCGGGGCGGAGGACGGCGATCTGATCAAGCGGTGCGCCGCCAAGCCGGCGTCCTTCACCAGCGTGGACACCGCCGCTGACGATGTCGCGCTGCTGGCGATGACATCCGGCACGACCGGGTCGCCGAAGGTAGCCATGCACTTCCACCGCGACGTCCTGGCCATCACGGACACCTTCGGGAAGTACCTGCTCAAGGCGCAGCCCACCGACATCTTCACCGGAACGCCGCCGCTGGGCTTCGCCTACGGCGTGTGCGGGCTGATGGCGTTGCCCATGCGCACCGGGGCGTCCGTCCTGCTGCTGGAACGGGCAGCACCAGCCGAGTTCGCTGACGCCGTGGCGCAGTTCCAGGCGACCGTGCTGTTCACCTCCCCGACCGCGTACCGGGCGATGCTGCGGGCCGGCAAGGCCGGCCGCCTGGCCAGCCTGCGGCGGGCCGTCTCCGCGGGGGAGACCCTGCCCAAGGCCGTCTGGGACGAGTTCTTCGAGAAGACAGGCGTCCGCATCATCGACGCCATCGGCAGCACCGAGATGCTCAACTTCGTCGTGGGGGCCGCTGACGACGACATCCGGCCGGGCTCGACCGGGAAGGCGCTCCCCGGATACCAGGCCGCGGTGCTCGGGCCCGACGGGCGCCGGGTGCCCGACGGGATGCCTGGCCAGCTGGCCGCGATCGGGCCCATTGGCTGCCGGTACCTGGCCGATCCGCGGCAGGCGGTCTACGTGCGGGACGGCTGGAACGTCACCGGTGACTCCTACATCCGCGATGCCGACGGCTACTTCTGGTACCAGGGCCGCAGCGACGACATCATCGTTTCGTCCGGGTACAACATCGCCCCGACCGAGATCGAGCGTGCCCTGGAACAGCATCCGGATGTCACGGAGTGTGCTGTGGTCGGCAAGCCCGACACCGACCGGGGGCTGATCGTGCACGCGGCCGTGGTTCTCCGGGACGGCGTCGTCGGCGACGCGGCCGAAATCGCCGAGCTGCAGGCGTTCATGAAGCAGCGCATAGCGCCGTACAAGTATCCGCGGTCCATCGAGTTCGTCGACGCTCTGCCCAGGACGACCACCGGGAAGGTGCAGCGGTTCCGGCTTCGCGCGGGAGCAGACCACTAGCGATGGGCAGATGCATCTAGCAATGGACAGATGCGTCGTTTAGCCGCCATGTACTGTGGGCGCGGCAACATCCGAGGGGGTCGTCGACGCATGACCGCAGAAGGTACCCGGGCGGGTACGGTCCGTGCCTACGTGCCCGCTGACGCCGATGCGTGGGACGACCTGGTGGCCCGGTCGGTGAACGGGACCATGCTGCACACCCGCCGGTTCCTGTCCTACCACGGGGACCGGTTCGGTGACCGGTCGCTGATAGTCACGAATCCCCGGGGGTGGCCCATCGGGGTGTTCCCAGCCGCGGAGGATCCGGCTGACCCTTCGGTCGTGACCAGTCACCCGGGCATGACCTACGGCGGGCTGGTGCACGACGGGTCGCTGCACGGCGCGTCGATGATGCGCGTGCTCGGCGAGATCGCCGATGCCTGCCGCGCGCAGGGCTTCACCCGGCTGCGCTACAAGGCGGTCCCGCCGATCTATCAGTCAGCACCGGCCGACGATGACGTGCACGCGCTGTTCCGGCTCGGTGCCAGCCGCTACCGCTGTGATCTCGCGGCCGCGATCAACCTCTCCCGGCGGGGACGGGTGTGGTCCAGCCGCCGCCAGCGGCGCAAGCGCGCCGAGGCCGCCGGGGTGCGGACAGTGGAAGGCTGGGACGACATCGCCGCCTACTGGCGGGTCCTGGAGACGAACCTGGGCAGCCGGCACGGTGCGACCCCGACACATTCGCTGGCCGAGATCGAGTACCTGCACGACCGGTTCCCCCAGGAGATCGTCCTGGTCACCGCCAGGATCGGGGACGACCTCGCCGCCGGGAACCTGTTCTTCGCCGAGGGCCCCGTGCTCTACCAGCGTTACACCGCGACCACGGATGAGGGACGCACGATGTCGGCCAGCGACCTGGTCATCGAGCAAGGCATCGCGCTGGCCAGTGAGCGGGGATGCCGCTTCTATTCATTCGGCACGAGTACCCTCGACGAGGGCCGGCAGCTGAATGAGCCCCAGTACGACTACAAAATCTCGTTCGGGGCCGGAGGGGTCGCCCACGACCACTACGAGCTAGACCTGCGGAGCTGAGCTGTCATGAGCGTCCGGGCTGGCCCGGGACCGGCACTGCTGCGCGTAGTTGCGCAGGCCTGGCCGGGTCGCCTGGTGTCATCGTCCCGCTACACCTGGCGGCCGGGCACTTATTCCTCTTCACGAGATGGCCGAACCGGAACAAGATGGTGCTGTCCTTGACGCCTGTCGCGGCCGGCCCCGGCTCGCAGCGGGGTCGCCTGCCGTGACTGTTCCTGCCCGGGGGCCTCGTGCCTGCCGATAATCCAGGCCCGGATCCAGCTCAGCGCCGCAGCACCGTTGGTGCTGGCGGCGGTGGCCGCCATGGAGGCCATCGCGACGGCCGGGGCAGCACCGGTGAGCAGCCGGACAGTCCCATCTATGGCCACCACCGCCCGGCACATGGAGAGCAGCGGACCGGAAATCCGCTGGGCCGCCGGGTCATCGGCGGAGTCGGCCGGTTCTTCCTGGACGCGGCCTCGGCCCGCTTTGGCACGCTCGTCATCGGGCTCGTGCTCGCCCGCATGATGACGCCGCGCGAGTTCGGCGCGTTCGGCGTGGCCGTGCTCGCACTGCTGGCCGTGCAGAGCATCGGCCAGCTCGAGGTGGGCAGCGCCCTGGTCCTGTGGCGCGGCGCACCAGAGAAGGTCGCGCCTACTGTGACGACGATCTCACTCCTCTCCAGCTCCGCCATCTATGCGGCCTGCTACGCGGGCGCCCCGGCCTTCGCCGACACCATGGGCACGCCGGCCGCCGCCCATGTGATCCGGATCATGGCCCTGAACGTCGTGATCAGCGGCCTGGTCACCGCCCCCCGGGCCATGCTGCAGCGACGTGCGCCCCAGCTCAGGGTGATGGTCGAGCAGGTGGACAACTGGGTCGGCGTGGCCGTGACCATCTGGCTCGCCGCGACCGGTCACGGGCTGATGAGCCTGGCCGTGGGCCGGATCGCCGGCAGCGCGGCTTCTGCCATCCTCTTCACCGCCTTCTCGCCCCGGGCGCTGCGTATCGGCTTCCGGCCCCGCAGCGTGGGGCCCCTGCTCCGGCGGGCGCTGCCGTTCGCCGCCTCGGCCGCACTCGCATTCGGCATCACCAACACCGACCAGATCGTCGTCGGGCACATGATGCGCGCGGCCAGCCTGGGCTACTACGTCCTCGCCCTGTGCCTCGCCAGCTGGCCGGCCACCATGTTCTCCCAGCCGGTCCGCGACGCGGCTCCCGTCGCCTTCGCCAAGTTCCGGCGCGGCCCCCAAGTCGTCGGCTCGGCGTTCATGTCATCGGCGAACCTGCTCGCCTCCGCGACGCTGCCGGCGTGCGTCCTGATCAGCGTGTCGGCCGCGCCATTGATACAACTCGTCTACGGTCCCGCTTGGGCCCCGGCGGCCCGGGTGCTGGTCTGGCTGGCACCGCTGGCGACGCTCCGCGTCTTCTACGCGCTCGCGAATGACTATTTCGCGGTACTCGCCTCGTCCCGTCGCGGGCTGATCTTCCAGCTGATCTGGCTGGTCTCGCTGGTGCCTTCCCTGGTGGAAGGCGCGTCGACGCACGGCATCCTCGGCGTGGCCGTGGTCCAGGTCGGGGTCGCCGTCCTCTTCCTGGTGCCCTGGTACCTGACCGAGCTGAAACCGCTCGCCATCTGGCCCCGGGCGCCTGCCGCCCGCCTCGGCACCCCGGTCGGCGCCGCCGCCGCCGTCGGCCTGATCGCGTTCGGCGCACAGCGGCTGGTCATGAACGACCGCCTGGACCTCGCTATCGGCGGAGGCGCCGCGCTCGCCGCAATGGGCCTCCTGATCTTCCGGATGCGCACCGTGTTCGTCGCGGTACGGCGGGCGGCCGCGGGCGCGGCCGGGGGGCAGGGACGCGTCGCCGACGTCATCGCGCCGGCGCTGGCTGTCGTCTTCGCACCACCCGTCTACCCGGTCTCGGCGCAGTTCCAGTTCCAGCCACGCGTGCTCCAGCCGGCGCCCGCGCCGGCCGCACGGGGACTCGGCGGCAGAATCCGCTCCGGAGCCGGCTTCAGCATGCTGAACACCATCGTCGTGCGGATCAGCAACTTCCTGGTCGGGGCCGTGCTGGCCCGGACGGTGTTCGGGCCCAAGGTATGGGGCCTGTACGCGGTATCACAGGTCGTGCTCGCGGTATTGCTGAGCGCCAACGAGCTGGGGGTCAGCGCGGCGATCGTCCGGTGGGACGGAGACGTGCGCGACTTCGCGCGGACCGTCTTCACCCTCTCCGTGGCGACGAGCACACTGATCTACGCGGGGCTGTACGGGACGGCCCCCTACATAGCCCGCCTGCTCGGTTCTCCCGGGGCGGTCGGGATGCTGCGCATCCTGTGCATCTGCGTGATCATCGACGGGCTGGCCTGCGTTCCGCTCGCCCTGCTGACCCGGGAGTTCGCGCAGGGCCGCCGCATGGTGGTGGACTCTTCGAACTTCCTGGTCAGCACGGGCGTGATGCTCTGGCTCGCGTTCGGCGGGCACGGCGCCCTCAGCTTCGCCTGGGGATCACTCGCAGGCTGCGCCGTCGCGCTCATCGCGGCGACCGTGGCCGCGCCGCACGTTACCCTGCCCGGCTGGAATACGGCCCAGGCACGCCAGCTCCTGGGCTTCGGCCTGCCGCTGGCCGGGGCGAGCCTGCTGGCGCTGGGAGTACTCAACGTCGATTCCGCGATTGTCGGCCACACCCTCGGCCCGGCCTTCCTGGGCTTGTACCAGCTCGCCTTCAACATTTCCAGCTGGCCGGTGAGCAGCATCTCCGAGGCGGTCGGCCGGGTGTCGTTCGCCGGTTTCTCGCGGGTCGCCCATTCCCGGGAACAACTGGCCGAGGCCTTCATCCGGTCGATAAGCCTGCTGATGGTGCTCACCGTGCCAGCGTGCGTCCTGCTGGCCACCCTGGCCGGGCCGCTGATCCACGCCGTCTACGGCGAGCGCTGGGTATCAGCCGCCCACGCCCTCAGCTTGCTGGCCCTGCTTGGCCTGATGCGGGTTGCGTACGGGCTCATCTATGACTTCATGGCCGCCGCTGACCGGCGGAACACGCTGATGGGAGTGCAGGCCCTGTGGCTGGCCGCCCTGATCCCGGTGTTGCTGATCGGCGCCCGGGTGCGCGGGATCACCGGAGTCAGCGCCGGGCATGTTCTCGTTGCCGCCGTGGTCGTCGGCCCTATCTTCCTGTGGGCGCTCTCACGGGCCGGCATCAGCGTGAGCTCCGTCGTCATCGCCTGCCTGCTGCCGTTCCTCGGCGGCGCGGTGATGGCGGCCATGTCGTTGTTCATGATCCACCTGGCCGGGAGCGGCGTGCTGGGGCTGGCCGCGGCCATCACGGCCGGGATCGCCGTGTACCTGCCGATCGTCTATCCGATGCGAGTGGTGCTACGGCGTTCCCCGGAGGCAGGCGGTCAACTTGACCAGGCCAGTGCCGCCTGAACTGGCCCACCACGCGGAACGCCGCCGTATAGCCTGATAAGTCGTCAGGCCCTGTCGTCAAAGCGGGGCAACCCTAGCGACGACAGGCGGGCTCGTGAGTGCTGGCACCGTGACCGCTGACACTCGGCACGTGCTGTGGCTGGCGGCCACGCCGTGGGATGGAATCCCGGGCACGGACGTGTCCATGGCCATGGCGATGACGCGCTACGCCCGGATCCTGTGGGTGGATCCTCCGTTCTCGCTCATCTCGCCGGCCCGGCGGCGCCGCGAGGGTGGGGGCGGGATCGTGCCGTCGCTGTCGGCGGTCGGGGACAACATCACCCGGCTGACCACGGTGGCGCTGCCTGGCCTGACCCGTCCCGGGGTACGGGCCACCACCGCGCCGCTGCTGCGCGCGCAGGTCCGGTGGGCGCTGCGCCGCACGGGCGTGCGGCCATCGGCTGTCGTGGCGAGCCACCTGGAGGACGTGCTCGGCCGGTGGGGCGCGGCGGTCAACGTGCTGTATTGCACTGACGACTACGTGGCAGGCGCGGAACTGATGGGCCTGTCACCTCGCCGCCTCCGAGCACAGGAACAGCAGGCGCTGGCCCGGGCGGACGCAGTGGCCGTGATATCGCCGGCGCTCGCGGAGCACTGGTCATCCCTGGGCGCGGATCCACTGGTGATCCCGAACGGCTGCCACCCCACCCCGGAGCCGGTCCAGGCCGCGCGGGCGATGGCCGCGGAGCGGCCCGGGCCGGTCGTAGGACTGGTCGGCCAGCTGTCAGAACGGATCGACCTGGGCATCCTCACCGCACTGGCCGACGCCGGGTATTCGCTGCTGATAGTGGGCCCGCACGACCCGCGGTGGGAGCCGCAGCGGTTCGCGGCGCTGACGGCCCGGCCCAATGTCAGCTACACCGGGCGCGTACCGGCCGAGGCGGTGCCGTCGTACCTCGCGGCCATCGACGTGGGCATCACCCCGTACACGAGCAGCCCGTTCAACCTCGCATCGTTCCCGCTGAAGACGCTTGAGTACCTCAGCGCTGGCCGGCCCGTGGTGAGCACGGACCTGCCCGGCTCCCGGTGGCTGCTGGACGACCTGTTTCGCGCCGACCAGGCGCCCGACCAGATCATGACGCTGGCCAGCACTCCGGCCGACGTTGTCGCCGCAGTCCGCCGTATGGTCGGCGGACCAGGCGATCCGGCTCAGACGGACCCTGACTCGGCCACCGGGCGGCCCCGACGCGACCGATGCCGGGCTTTCGCCGCCCGGCACTCATGGGACCGCCGCGCGGACGCGCTGGCCGATGCCATCGGGTTCAGCCCGCTCAAGATTCGGCGGATGGCCGGATAAGTTTGCGGTTACTCAGTAAATTCGTTGTGCCATTAGCTGATTAGGGGGAGTTCACGCGTGAAGGTGCTTGTCTACCCGCACACGATGGAGATCGGCGGTTCTCAGCTCAACGCCATCGAGATCGCGGCCGCCGTCCGTGACCGCGGCCACGACGTCACCGTGGTGAGCCGGCCGGGACCTCTCGTCCAGACCGTGAAGGAGCTCGGGCTCCCGCACGTCACTCTTGACCCCCGGGCTCACCGCACGCTGTCGCCACGCGCCCTCACGCACCTGACATCGCTGGTCAGGGAGCAGGGAATCGACGTGGTGCACGGTTATGAGTGGCCACCGGGCGTGGAAGCGATTCTCGGCCCGCGGCTGCGGCTCGGCGTGCCCGTGGTATGCACGATCATGTCCGGGATGGTGGCCCCTTTCCTGCCGCGCACACTCCCGCTGATCGTGGGCACGGACGCGCTCCGCCGCTACGAGATAGCGGAGGGCCGCGCCTCCGTCACGCTCCTCGAGCCGCCAGTGGACGTGCGGGCCAACGCGCCGGACGTTGACCCGGGGCCGTTCCGGGCGGACCTGGGACTCGACGCGGCCACTCCGCTCATCTGCGTGGTATGCCGGCTGGTTCCCATGATGAAGCTGGAAGGTGTGCTGTCCGCCTGTGACGCGGTCGGCGAGCTGGCCCGGTCCGGGGTAGCTGTCCAGCTGGCGGTGGTTGGCGACGGGCCGTCCCGCCCCGAGGTCGAGGCGGCCGCGGCCGCCGCGAACGCCCGCGCCGGACGCCGGGTCGTGGTGCTAGCTGGGGAGATGTACGACCCGCGGCCGGCCTACGCGGCCGCCGACGTGGTCCTGGGCATGGGCGGCTCCGCACTGCGCGGCATGGCGTTTGGCAAGCCACTCGTGGTGCAGGGGGTAAGCGGCGGCTACTGGGAGCTGGCCACCCCCGAGTCCGCCCCCGCGTTCCTGAACCACGGCTGGGGCGGGCTCGGCCCCGAGGGTGACGGGCGGCCGGAGGGCACGGCCCGGCTGATGGGAATCCTGCCGGCGCTGCTGGCTGACCCCGCCACCCGCGCTCGCCTCGGTGAGTATGGCCGGACGCTTGTCGTGCAGCGCTACAGCCTGGACCACGCGGCCGCCCGGCAGGAAGAGGTGTACGCCAGCGCGGTGCGGACCACGGCCCATCCATCAGCCATCCGGCTGGCCGCGGACGCCACGCGGACCGGGACCGGCGCATTCTGGCACAAGGCGAGACGGCGCTGGCAGCGCCGGAGGGGGACGGTTGTGAGCGAGGACTTCAACGTAGTGTCGGAACCACCGGTGCAGGAGGGTGGGCAATGAACCCGATTCCGCTGGTCGACCTGCGCGCCCAGCACGCTGCCGTGGCCGGGGAGGTCGCGGAGGGCTGGCAGCAGGTGCTGGCCCGGACCGCGTTCATCGACGGTCCGCAGGTCGCGGCGTTCGAGAGCGAGTACGCCGCGTTCATCGGCACCAGGCATTGCGTCGGCATGGCGAATGGCACCGACGCGATCGAGATAGCGCTGCGCGCACTAGGCGTCGGCGCGGGCGATGAATGCATCCTTCCGGCCAACACCTTCATCGCGACCGCCGAGGCTGTCTGCCGGGCCGGCGCCACGCCCATCCTGGTGGACTGCGCTGACGACGGAACGTACCTGATCGACGCCGCCGCGGTCGAGGCCGCGATGACCCCGCGCACCCGGGCGATCATCCCCGTGCACCTCTACGGCCAGGCCGCGCCGGTGGAACTGCTGCTGCCGCTCGCTGAGCGGGCCGGCGCGGTGGTGGTGGAGGACGCCGCCCAGTCACAGGGCGCACGGCGCCACGGCGTGGGTGCCGGCGCCCTCGGCCGGGCCGCCGCGACAAGTTTCTACCCAGGCAAGAACCTGGGCGCGTACGGCGACGCGGGAGCGGCGCTGACCGATTCTGACGAGGTGGCCGCCAGGATGCGCATGATCGGGAATCATGGCTCGCCGCGCAAGTACGAGCATCAGATTATGGGCATCAACAGCCGGCTTGACACGCTGCAAGCCGTCGTCCTGTCGGCGAAGCTGCGCCGGCTGGCCGGCTGGAACGCGGCCCGGCGCGCCGCGGCCGCGCGCTACGACGCCCTGCTGGCCGATCTGGACGAGGTGGCCAGGCCCCGCACGCTCGACGGCAACGACCACGTGTGGCACCTCTACGTAGTGCGTGTGCCGGACCGGGACCGGGTGCTCAAGGAACTGCAGGCCGCCGGGATCGGAGCAGGCATCCACTACCCGGTGCCCATCCACCTGACCGAGGCGTTCGCCGGGCTGGGGCACACTGAAGGCACGTTCCCCGTCACCGAGCAGGCGTCGGGTGAACTGCTCAGCCTGCCGCTGTTCGCGGAGATCACGGACGAGCAGCAGGAGCGCGTGGCGGGCGCGCTCAAGTCCGCGCTTCGGTAAAAGGGGGAGTCCCGGGGGGATGGGGAAAAGGCGAAAGCGGCCACCGAGGCGGCGGATACCACGCCGTGTCGGCGTACCGGTGATAGCGGGTTTGGCGCTGGTCCTCGTCGCGCTGGTCACTCTCGCTGCCCTGGCGGCGGTGCGCGGCGGCCCAGTCGAGCGCGCCGCAGGTGCCGACTCCCCGAGGGCGCTGTCATCGGCCCTCGCGCCGATGTTGCCTTCGCCGTCTGCCTCACCGTCGCCGTCGCCGTCGCCGTCACCGAAACCAACGCGTCCGCATGTCATCCCGCTGTATGACCCTGCCCTGCACAATTGTGGCGGCAACCCGCATATATGCGGGTATCCGGATGCGACCAACACGGGAGTGCCCGCGGGCATGTCGCTGCGCCCGGTATCCGGCAGCGGGACTGGCTGGTCGACTGACGGCGGGGGAAATGTCACCGTCTATGGCAACGGCGCGGTCTTCGCCGGGTACTCCGTCCAGGGCTCCGTGAACGTGACCGGCTCCAATGCGGTGATCGAGAATGACGCGATCAGCAACTTCGGCAGCGACACGACGGGTGACGGGGTCAACCTGTCCGGCAACCCCAGCAACGTCACTATCGAGCACGTCAGTATCTCGAGCCCGCATGGAACCAGTGGCGGCATGGGTATTTTCGCCGGGATCAAGGACATCAACGGCGAAGCCATGGGCACCAGGGTGCTGGACAACAACATCGCCGATGCTTCCACCGGCGTGCAGTTGTACATCGGCCTGGTCGAAGGCAACTACGTCCATGACGTGAGCCCGGCCGCCGATGGCAGTCACCTGAACGGCACCACGTCCAACGGCTCGATCACGCCGCTGACGATCGAGCACAACACGGTGTTCAACCCCAACGGGCAGACCGACGCGATCAGCCTGTTCGAGGACTTCGGCGTCGAAGCCAACGTGCTCATCACCGGCAACCTGGTGGCCGGCGGCGGTTACGCCATCTACGGCGGCCAGAACGACGGCGGCCCGCAGGCCTACAACATCCGCATCACGAACAACCGGTTCAGCACCATTTACTACGCCCAGTCCGGCGCCTTCGGCTACATAACCGCGTTCGATCCGGGCGCGCCCGGCAACGTCTGGTCAGGCAACATCTGGGACACCACCGGCGCGATAGTCGGACCCTGACCAGCCGGCCCCGTGAC
>OBLU010000927.1_pt1 | contig 27162 bp, 21 predicted proteins | sample 1518681 | NCBI WGS metagenome assembly OBLU01 (sample SAMEA3539304, study PRJEB22396) | soil metagenome | biome: tundra; feature: field; material: soil | place: USA | collected 2010-05 | depth 0.15 m
GGCAGACGCGCAGGATTCAGGTTCCTGTGTCCGAAAGGATGTGGGGGTTCAAGTCCCCCCTCGCCCACACTGCGCCGACCGGCAAAACCTACCAGTTCAGAGGCTCTTTCCAACGAGATTGGGGGCTCTTCGGATTCTGGCGGGGAGCCCTCAAACAGCGCCCAGGCTCTGTTGAGCCGTGATTTTGGGCGCGCGAGCGACCCCGAGTAGTAGCTCCCTCTTCCGGTGCCGACCGCCGGCTCTCAAACAATCAATGGCGGATCAGGCGACTGGGTTGGAATGTCGCCCGCGTGCTCGGACGCCAAGACTGGAGCGAGGGGCTTCGGCGACGTCGAGGACCTGGGCGTGGGCGTGGACGACCGTTTGATTCCACCCGGGCCTGATGATGTATCGACAAAGTGAGGGCACCCGGTCGGTGCGAGTCTGGTCCGGGCAGACGCCAAGGTCCCCGGTAACAACGCCTCCCCTCATGCTCGGGGAGCCGGCAGGCCCACGTTGCCCCTGGCCCGGGATCAGCTAACTTTTTGAGAACGATAGTTACGTATAAGAATCCCGGAGGACACAGTGGATAATCGATGGATCATTGATTCCGACGCCCACGTCACCGAGCCTGCAGATGTGTGGACGGCCCGGGTGCCGGCGAAGTGGAAGAACCACGTCCCCCACGTGGTTCGTAACGACGAGGAGCGCGACGTCTGGATGCTCGAGGGCACACAGATCGATACCGTGGGGGTCACCGCGTCCGGCATCAACCCCGAAGGTCAGATGGTCGCCTATAAGGGCTACGAGGACTGCCCCCCTGCCGCTTACGACTCCCACGAACGACTCAAGTACATGGACGAAGTTGGGATCTGGGCGCAGGTCCTGTACCCCAACGTCGCCGGATTCGGATCGCAGAAGTTCCTCGACCTCGACGACCCGGAGCTGCAGCTCGCCTGCGTACGTGCCTACAACGATTTTCTTGCCGAGTGGTGCTCCGCCGACCCGAACCGGCTGATCGGAGTGATGGCAACCCCGTTTTGGAACGTCGAGGAATCCGTGAAGGAGGTCAAACGCTGCCACGATGAGCTCGGTTATCGCGCCATTCTCTTCACCGGTGAGCCGATGCGATTCGGGCAGCCCACTCTGGGCGACAAGGCGTGGGACCCGTTCTGGTCGGTGGCCCAGGAGCTCAACATGCCGATCCACTTTCACATCGGCGGCGGCGAGAACGCTCTCAACAACCTCTTCCGAAATCGTATTGAGCACCACGGTACGAAGGGTGCCGCCACCCACCTGGTGGTTGACCTGTTCATGAAGAACGGCGTGCAGTGCGCCGATCTCATTTCGAGCGGCGTGCTGGAGCGCTATCCAACCCTCAAGTTCGTCTCGGTCGAGAGTGGGTGCGGCTGGCTGCCATTTGTCCTCGAGACGGCCGACTACACATGGCTCGGATTAACCCGCAAGGGTCGAGTGCGCGAAGAAGGCGACATGTTGCCCTCTGATCTGTTCAAGCGCCAGGTGTATGCCACGGTTTGGTTCGAGCAGGTCGCTCCGCACAATTTGCTCGAACAGATGCCGGTCGACAACTTGTTGTTCGAAACCGACTACCCGCACAACGCCTGCCTCTTCGGCAACATCCGCGAGACGATCGAGGACGCTTGGGGCGACGCGCCCGAAGACGTACGTCAGAAGGTCCTCTGGGACAATGCCGCCAAGCTGTACCGCATTGCAGCACCCTCGCGTGCACCCGCGTCGCTGATCGGGGCGTCAGGGGGGAACTGAACCAATCCCGCGCCCGGGAGATGTTTTGAGATAACTATACCGATGAGTCTCGTTTTTTCGTGGAGACGTCGGCGGGGTCGAGGCGTGTCGGCCGCCTTCCCCTGTGTGGCGGACCGCCGGGCGGCCCAGAGGGGGTGCAGCTGACAGACTGCGCACATGGACGTCCACCTCGTAGACGGCACCTACGAGCTCTTTCGGCATTTCTTCGGTCAGCCCCCGCGCAAAGCCGACGATGGGAGCGAGATCGGGGCGGCGCGAGGCGTGGTGACCACGGTCGTGAGCATGCTGTCGAACGGTGCCACGCACGTCGGGGTGGCCACCGATCACGTCATCGAATCGTTCCGCAACGAGATGTGGCCCGGGTACAAGACCGGAGCGGACATCGCCCCGGCGTTGCGATCACAGTTCGATGTTCTCGAGGCCTCGCTCGACGCACTGGGCGTCGTACTGTGGCCGATGGTCGAACTTGAGGCTGACGACGCGTTGGCTTCAGCGGCCTCGGTCGCGGCGAAGGACCCCGAGGTGCGCCAGGTGATCATCTGTACACCCGACAAAGACCTGGCCCAGTGCGTGATCGGTGACCGGGTCGTACAACTCGACCGCCGGACCGGCACCGTGAGCAACGAGGATCAGGTCTGGGAGAAGTTCGGCGTGGCGCCCCGCTCCATCCCTGATTGGCTCGCACTCGTCGGTGACTCCGCCGACGGCTTCCCCGGATTGGCGGGGTGGGGTAAGCGTTCGGCCTCGCTCGTGTTGGCCCACTACGGGCAGCTCGATCAGGTCCCCGACAAGGTGAGCGAGTGGGATCCAGCGGTACGCCAGGCGGTACGCGGTGCGGCCAAGCTGGCCGAGAGACTGTCCAGCGAGCGGGAACTGGCGGAGCTCTTTCGGGACATTGCAACCCTCCGGGTGGATCCCACCCTTCTCGACAGCGTGACCTCGCTGTGCTGGCAAGGACCGACCCGTGCCTTCGACGATGTCTGCCGACACTTTCGAGACCCGGCGCTGGCCGAGCGGGTATCCGCCCTCGCCGGCTGACACCTTGGGCACATGGATCTCGCCGGTCGTAGGATGCACCCGTGGCGCCACCGATCCTCGCTCAGCAGGAACGGGAAACCATCTGCAACCTTTTCGTCGAGCTGGGTCCCGACGCTCCCACACTCTGTGAGGGCTGGACCACGGCGGATCTGGCGGCGCACCTCGTGGTACGCGAGCGGCGGCCCGATAGTGGACCCGGGCTTGTCTGGCCGCCATTGGCCGGCTACACGGACAAGGTTCGGCGCTCGGTGAAAAATCGCACCCCATGGACGAAACTGGTCGAGACGGTGCGCCGGGGGCCCCCGATGCTGCTTCGTCGTGTCGATGGGCCGATGAACACGGTCGAATACTTCATCCACGTCGAAGACGTCCGGCGCGCGCAACCAAATTGGGAGCCCCGCCAGATCTCCGAGGAATTGGCGAACGCGCTGTGGGCCCGGGTCGGCCCGGGTGCAATGGCGAAGAAGGTTCCCGCCACCATTGTCATTGCCTCCCCCGGACGTCCCGAGAAGGAAGCCGGCACTGGACCTCGGCTCGGTCTGTCCGGCGACCCGGGTGAGCTCACCATGTTTGGATCCGGCCGCCAAGCTGCAGCCCGGGTCGAGATCACCGGCGATGCCGAGTTGGCGGCGCAGCTACGCGGCGCCGTGTTGGGGATCTAGAAGCGCCCAAAGGTCTCGTCGAACCAGCGCGCCACCGCGGTACGGGCCGTCATGGACTCCCCTATGCGAGCGAGGGCGGCCGCAACCGTCCGGTGCCTCCCCGGGGGGGCCCCGTCGAGGAGTTCGTTCCAAAAGACCGCCCAGCCTCCGGCGAACGAATCGCCTCTGCCCGCCGAGGTGAGGACGCGCGCCAAGGTCGCCACGGCACGAGGTCGGCTGGCGAGCGCGGACTGCACAGCAGCGCTGATGCACTGATACGGGAGGTGTGCCGCCGCAATGGCGGTGCAGTAGTCCTCGGCCACGTGGCCCGGCCCAGCCAGGATCGCCTGCGCCGCCAGCCGGCCACTCCCGATCGCCTGGGCGATGCCTTCGCCCTGCAAGGGGTTGATGAGACCGGCTGCGTCGCCCACCAGCAGGACGCGGCCGGTGGCCGGCGTGGTCCCAACGATGCCCATCTTGAGCCACCCACCCAGCGGCCGAGACGGTGGTGCCGGCGACGCTTCGGCCAAAAGGCCCACGGCACCGAGGTGGGACAGGAACGCCGGCAATGCCTGTACGGCCCTCGCTCCCGCGTGCCGGTCCGCTCGCGTCGCAATGCCAAGTCCGACATTGGCCCCCTCCGGGCCGGGGAACACCCATCCATACCCGGGAAAGGCCCGCCAAGGAGCCGGCTCCCACATGACGATGGCCGCCAGATCGACGTGCTGGGGTACGTAGCATCGGACGGCGAAGCCCCACAGCACTCGCTGCGGTTCGACCAGTCCGGCCGCCGTCGCCACCCCGCTCGCCGCACCGTCGGCCCCGATGACGAAGTCCGCGTGCAATTCCTCCCCGGTGCTCAACCGGTAGCCGTCGATCCGCTCTTGCGTGAAAAGGGGCCGCTCGGCGCGAGCAGAAAACGGAATGGCCCCTGCCTCCGTAGCCGCGTGATGGAGCATGTCGTCGAAGACCGTGCGCGTGACCGCCGTCCCGTGGCCGGGATACGTGAGGCCCTCCGCGCTGGGCAGGCGCACCCGCCTGCCGTTCGGCCCGACCACCAGCATGTCGCCCACGTGCGGGCCGTCGGGCTCCGGAAGGCCGAGGTCGGCCAGCACCTGCAGGCCACGGGGGCCGACCATGTCCCCACAGGCCTTGTCGCGCGGGAACGTCGCCTTCTCCACCAGCGCCACCCGCGCCCCACCCCGGGCCAGCACGAGTGCCGCCACGCTGCCCGCCGGGCCACTTCCGATCACGACGGCATCAAAGCGCGTCCGTTGCACGCTGCTCCTTCCCGGCGCCGTCCGGCCTACAGTGAGATCTTCCCATTTCCCGGAGGTAAGGCGTTGCCGCACGTCGTTGGCGATCGGAACCGGTTCGCCCAAGAATTGTTCACCTCCCTCCCCACGCGCTACGACCGGTTGGCCGAGATCCTCTCCATGGGTCAGAACGGGCGATGGCGCCGGGCGATGGTCGACCACATCGTTCCGTCTTCCCCGCGCCAGGTACTCGATGTGGCATCGGGCACGGCGGGTGTCGCGCTGCAACTTGCGGCACGCACCTCGGCCGAAATCGTCGGCGTCGATCTCACGCTCGGCATGCTGGCTCAGGGGCGCCGGAACGTGGCGCAGGCCGGCATGAACGAGCGGGTTCAGTTGGTCGCCGGTCGGGCCGAACAACTCCCCTTCCCCGATCGTTCGTTCGACGCCCTGACCTTCACCTACCTGCTGCGCTATGTCGACGACCCCCAAGCCACGCTCTCCGAGCTGGCACGTGTCGTCAAACCCGGTGCGGCCGTCGCCAGCCTCGAGTTCTTCCTCCCTCCCAGCGCCTTTTGGCGCTTCTGGTGGTGGCTCTACACGCGCCTCCTCCTTCCCATTGGGGGGTGGTTGACCGGTGGGCGCGAATGGTTCAGGGTCGGGAAGTTCCTCGGCCCCAACATCTCGGGCCACTACGGCAAGTACCCGCTGTCGTGGACGGAGGACGCCTGGCGGCAGGCCGGATTCGAGAACGTCGGTGTTCGCGTGATGAGCCTCGGTGGTGGTCTCGTGATGTGGGGAACTCGGAGCAGTGGACCCGCCGAGGGCTGAGCGCCGCCCTGCCTTCTACGCGGCCCGGCCCGGTAGGTGGCGGGACTGGTGGACATTGCTCCACCCTCCGTACACGGCATGGCATCTGTCCTACGTGGTAATCGGCGCGTCGCTGGCCCCGCACGTCGATCTCACCCGACTCGTCGCCACACTCCTGGCGTTCCTTTTCGCTGTCGGGCTTGCTGCCCACGCTCTCGATGAACTGCACGGGCGACCTCTCGGGACCCGCATCTCGACCACGACACTCATCGGCGTGACGATCGTCGGCTTGGCCGGTGCCATCGTGTTGGGAATCATCGGGCTCTCGCGCGTCGGGTGGCCACTCATTCCGTTCATGGTGCTGGGCCCGCTGCTGGTCGTGGCCTACAACTGGGAGCTGCTGGGAGGCCTGGTGCACACCGATACCGGCTTCGCGCTGGCCTGGGGCTCCTTCCCGGTACTCGTGGGGTACGTGGCACAGACCGGTCGGCTGGCACTGAGCCCGGTGATCGCTGCCGCCGCAACCTTCGCGCTCTCGGCGGCACAACGTCGCTTGAGCACGCCGGCCCGAGTCATCCGTCGGCAGGCGTCCGGCGTCGAGGGCCGCATCACGTTGTCCGACGGCAAGCAGATCCCGATTGACGAGCGCACGCTGCTGGCACCACTCGAAACGGCACTCCACGCCATGTCATGGGGCGTAGTCCTGGTCGCCACCTCACTGGCCGTGACCCGCCTGGGCTAGCCGGCAGACGCGAGACGACGCCGGAACCCGGCCACCGTCGTGTCCACCACCCGGTCGTGACCCCACTGCAGGAGGGGCAGCCCGAATCGGCTGGCCAGTCGCATCGGACGCTGCATCATCTCGACCGCCCAGGCCACTTCGACGCGCGACCTGTCGCCGTCGGGATGCACCCTGAGGCACGCCGGGCCTACAAGGTCGCCCCCTATGACGGCATCGATGGCGATCGGTGCTTCGCAATGGGTCAATTCGACCCGGATACTCATGCGATAGGGAAGCGGAGGCACCACCACCCCGTACAACACCGACCCTGCGGTCAGCGACTCTCCTTCCATGCGGAATTCGTGCAGCCAGGGCCACCAGCGCTCGAATTGATCGACCCGTTCGATACTCGCCCATAGGTCTGCAGGCGCGAGAGCGAAGTCGAACGCACGTCGGTACTGGATGACGGGTCGATGAGCCATGCGCTCCCACACTAGGAGCCTCCCGACGCCAATTGCCTCCGTGGCCTGCGGCCCGTAATCACGATGGCGCCGGGCAAACCTGACAGAATCGGGTTCTGCAATCTCCTCGCGTCGGCGCCCACAACGGGGATGGAGATTTCGAACCGACACGAGGCCACGAACGAATGAAGCACACGCAGGTCCCCGGACCAACGAATGCCATCACGTCATGCGGTTCGCCGATCGGCTCTTTTGCCAGGAAGACTTCTTTATGAGCAGTTCGTCGCCGATCCCGTGCCTGGTGACTGACGAAGGTGCGCTCGATGCCGTGTGCACGCAGCTCGCGGGCGAGGAGTACTACGCCCTCGACACCGAATTCCACACCGAACGCACCTACTTTCCGAAGCTGGCCTTGATCCAACTGGCATGGGCCGACAAGGTGGCGCTGGTCGACCCACTGGCGGTGGACCCCCGACCCTTGGCCCGCGTGTTCTCGGGCTGCGGGATCGCGGTGGCGCATGCGGCCGAACAGGACATCGAGGTGCTGGAAACTGCATGCGGCACAGTGCCGTCGACCGTGTTCGACACCCAGGTCGTTGCCGGATTCCTGGGTATGTCCTCCCCCTCGCTGTCCCGACTCGTCGATCAGGTGTTGGGGATATCGCTCCCCAAGGCGGACCAGTTGTCGGACTGGATGCAGCGCCCCATCTCTGACCGCCAGATCACCTATGCCGCAGGGGATGTCGCCTACCTGCTCGAGCTGCGGACGGCTGTCACGCAGCGTCTCGAGGACCTTGACCGGCTCACGTGGGCACTGGAGGAGTGCGCGCAGACGTTGTCGGCTCGCCGCCGCCAAGTAGCTCCCGAGGAGCTCTGGTGGAAGATGGGCGACATCCGCAAACTGTCCGGGCGTTCCCGCGGCGTGGCCCAAGAAGTTGCGGCGTGGCGGGACCGCCGCGCCGCTGCCCTCGATCGGCCGCGCCGCACCGTCCTTTCGGATCTGGCGCTGCTCGCCATCGCGCAACGCCCGCCCCGGAATCGTCGGGAACTCGAGCAGACGAGAGGGGTCGACGGTCGCCATCTGGCCCAGGGTGGTGCCGCAGAGATTCTCGAGGCCATCGCCAGGGGACTCGCTCTGGCGCCCGACGAGATACGGCTGCCACCCGATGGACGGGAGGCCCAGGCCTCGCCCGCCGCGGTTGCGGTCTGCTCTGGACTGGTACGTCAGATCGCCGACGACCTCAGCTTCGACCAGGGCCTGCTGGCCACTCGGGCCGACATCGCCAACCTCTTGAGCGGTGAGACGAGTCGGCTCGATGTCGGTTGGCGCAGTTCGATTGCTGGCGATCCCCTACGGAGCCTCATTGCAGGTGCCGTGGCCGCAGCCTTCGACGCAGACGGCACGCTCGTCCTCGAAGAGCGGTCGTTCCGACCTCAGTTCACGGTGCGCTCCCGCCCCGACCAGTAAGCCTGGCGGAGTTTGTATTTCTGGAGCTTGCCCGTCGCCGTACGATCGAGCGCGGCCCGGAACTCGACGCTCGTAGGGGCCTTGAAATGCGCCATGTGCTCTCGGCAATGGGCGATGAGGTCCGCCTCGGACACCTCGACGTCGGGACGGAGCACCACGAGAGCCTTGATCGTCTCACCCCACTTCTCGTGCGGCACCCCGATGACGGCAACCTCGGCCACGGCGGGATGCCGGTAGATGCAATCCTCCACCTCGATCGATGACACGTTCTCCCCGCCGGTGATGATGACGTCCTTCTTGCGGTCGGAGATGACGAGATAGTCGCCGTCGAGATATCCCCCGTCGCCGGTGTGGAACCATCCGCCGTCGAGCGCCGCAGCCGTCTCCTCGGGCTGCTCCCAATAGCCGGCAAAGACGTGGTTGGAACGCGCCAACACCTCGCCCTCGTCGCTGATGGCAATCTGGACGCCTACAGCCGGCACGCCGGCCCGGCTCAGTCGCTGCGCGCGCTCTTCCGCGGTGATCCCGCTCCATTCGGACGGAGCACGATTGATGGTGAGGAGCGGTGAGGTCTCCGTCAGCCCATAGATCTGCAGGAACTCCCATCCGAGCTCGGTCTCGACCCTCTCGATCGCTTTGGAGGGCGGAGGGGCCCCTGCCACGACGATGCGAACCGTGCCGGCCCCGGGAATCGGCCGCCCCTCGCGCACACGCACCGATGCCGCGTCGAGGATGGCGGCCACCACCGCGGGAGCCCCGCACATGAGCGTGACCCCGTGTTGCTCGACCCGGGAGAGGATCTGTTCACCGTCGATCTTGCGCTGCACCACGTGGGTCCCGCCCATGCCCGTCACGGCGTAGGGCATGCCCCACCCGTTGCAGTGGAACATGGGAAGGGTGTGCAACAACACATCGCGGTCACTCACCCCGGTATGCCAGCCGAAGGTCACCGCATTGATCCAGCAGTTGCGATGGGTGAGCTGCACCCCCTTTGGGCGGGCGGTTGTGCCCGAGGTGTAGTTCACCGAGCACGGGTCGTCCTCGTCCCCCGCCCATTCCCGGGCGGGAGCGCCTCCGGGCGCCGGAGCGAAGAGCTCCGCGTCGTCGATGCCGTCGAGCGCGAACCGATGCGCGACAGGTATGTCGGCCACCACGTCGGAGACGTCGGGATCGTACAGGAGCACCGACGCCCCGGAGTGCTCGACGATGTAGGCCATCTCCGCCGACGTGAGGCGGAAGTTGATGGGCACCAAGATGCGCCCGAATCCACTGACGCCAAAGTAGGACGTCAGGAAGCGGGCCGAATTCGGGCTCACGATCGCCACCCGCTCACCGGCTGCCACATTGAGGTGGTCCAGGCCCCGAGCCATCCCGCGCGCCCGAGCCTCGAGCTCGGTGTACGTCATGACCCCGAGCGATCCACTCACACCGGGTTCGTCGATCACCGCCACCCGGGAGCCATAGACAAGCGCTCCCCGATTGAGAAAGTCCGCCACTGTCAGCGCGACCCGCATCAGTACATCACTCCCTTTCGCCGCCAACTACCCCGGGGCGCATGACCCTACTGGCCCGGCGTCGCCGGGTTAAGAGTGACCCAATACCGGGTGCGCGACGTACGGCTTCTCCAGCGTCGCCACCTCGTCCTCGGTCAGCACGAGCTCTTCGGCCGCCAGGGCATCCTGCAGGTGCGTCAGCTTGGTCGAGCCGACGATGGGCGCCGTGACACCGGGTTTTCCCAGCAACCACGCCAGGGCCACCTGCGCCGTGGGAACACCGCGTGCGGCCGCCACCTGCTGCGCGCTCTCCACGACGTCGAAGTCCGTCGGCTGCTCGTAGAGGTGGTCCGTGAAGGAATCCGTCGTGGCGCGGATGGTGTTGCGCTCGCCCGCCCGCGTGCGGTTCCCGGCCAGCACCCCACGAGCCAAGGGGCTCCAGGGGATGACGCCGACACCCTGATCGAGACAGAGCGGGATCATCTCCCGTTCCTCTTCCCGGTAGATCAGGTTGTAGTGGTTCTGCATCGACACGAATCTGGTCGACCCGTTCTTCTCGGCCGTGTGCTGCGCCTTGGCGAACTGCCACGAGAACATGCTGCTGGCCCCCAGGTAGCGGGCCTTTCCGGCCACCACCACTTCATGCAGCGCTCCCATCGTCTCCTCGATGGGTGTACGGGGGTCCCAACGGTGGATCTGGTACAGGTCGACATAGTCCAGACCGAGGCGGCGGAGCGACGCGTCGATCCCCGAGAGAATGTGCTTGCGGGACAGACCACCTCCGTTTTCTCCCGGCGTCACCGGCATGAACACCTTGGTGGCGATGACCGCCTCGTCGCGGCTCAGGAACTTGCTCACCAGCTTTCCCGTGGCGACCTCACTGGCACCCCCGTTGTACACATCGGCCGTGTCGAAGAATGTGACCCCGCCTTCCACGGCCGCCCGCACGATGGGCTCCGCTTCGTCCTCGCTGATCGCCCACGGCCTATCGCTGCTCTGCCCGAACCCCATCATGCCCAGACACACCCTTGAAACCCTGAGGCCCGACGTTCCCAAATTGGCGTAGTGCACTGTTGACCTCCCTTAGCCCGTGGTTCGCCTGAAGTACCGGCTCAACGTCTCTTCTTGTTGTTGGTAGGACGAACCGATATCAGATCCATACAGGGCCATGGGCTCCTCCAACATGCGCTCGAAGGTCAGCTTGCACACCGCTTGCCCGTTTTCGACCATGAAGGGCACGTCGTGCGCCCTCACCTCGAGCGCGGCTCGGGACCCGCGAAATCGCCGGCTCGGGTCAAAACCGAAACCAGGGTCGAAGAACCCGGCATAGTGCGTGCGCAGTTCGCCGCTCGTTGGGTCGTACGCCGTCATCTCGGCTGCCAGGTACGGCGGGATGCTCACTGCTTCATGGGACATGAGAAGGTAGAAGCGTCTCGGCGAGAGCACCAGACGATCACCTTCCTCGCGATAGACGGGATCCCAGAACGCAGCCGGATCCACCTCGCGATCCGACGTGAGATCAAGCAGGGGAGCGCTGTCCCTCGTGCTGTGTCCGACCCGTCCCTGGGCGTCGCCGTGGAGGTCGAGACCCAGGAAGAGACCATCGGAAAGCACCAGGCGCCCGGTCGGAACCGGCTCCCCATCCCGGAACAGGATCGGTTCCTCCTCATGGGCCGCCCGGACCTGATCGTCGGTCAGCCACGGGCGACCGATCGAGAGGCGCAATTGATTCAACGTGAGGTCCTCTCGGACCCGCACGGCAAAGGAGAGGGGCACGACCTCGAGATACAGCGGTCCCTGGTATCCCGGCGCAATCTCGTCGAAGCGGTCGCTGTGATCGGTGATCACACGGGTGAAGACGTCGATGCGACCGGTAGAGCTCTTCGGGTTGGCCTTTCCCCTGAGGCCGGCGGGGAGGTCGAGCCGTTCCTTGAGCTCTATGAGGTAGGGGCATCGGGCCTCGAGCATGGCGCCGTCGCCCCGTAGATCGATCTCGTCGAGTATGTAGTCCTTGACCTTGCGCTCCACGGTCTCGTCCCCGGGAAGGAAGCTGCAGCGGATGCGCAGCGCCCTCTCCCCGAGACGGAGGTCCAGGCTGGCCGGTTGCACGTTGGAGCCCGGAATGTTGAACCTTCCGGCATCGACGTAGCCGGCCCGGATGGCACGCTCGAGCAGGTGGCCCGGAAGGACGCCCTCGGCGCTGGGGGGGAGACTCAGCACCGTGCGCCTCGTGGATCAGGAGAGGTCATACACGGTCACGTTATGAGCAAAGCACGTGGTGCCGCTGCATGAAAGTCCGATGGTCGGCAAAGACTCACGGTCAACCTGTGGATGACTTGGGGATGAACTGCGGATATATGCGCATTGCACAGGCACGTAATTGTTATCCACAGGGTTGGCCCGGCAATACCCATTGCGGGACGCCCGAGGGCCTTGAGACCCCCGGCTCTACACTGACAGCGCGTCTGGCACGACATCGAACACATCGGAGGTTCCATGCTCGACTACGTCGTCCGATCCGGCACGGTGATCGATGGCACGGGGAGGCCGGCCCAGGTGGCCGACGTCGGCATCCAGCATGGCAGGATCGCCGAAATAGGCGCCGTGAGCTCGGCCCGGAGCGAGCCCGATGCCACCGGACTCGTGGTGGCACCCGGAGTAGTGGACCCTCACACCCACTATGACGCCCAACTCTTCTGGGATCCGTCCGCCTCGCCCTCCAATGTGCACGGCGTCACGACGATCATCGGTGGCAACTGTGGTTTCACGCTGGCCCCCGTCAAGAAGGGGGACGCCGGCTACATCCGCCGGATGATGGCCAAGGTCGAAGGCATGCCTCTCACCGCACTCGAGCAGGGCGTCCCGTGGAATTGGTCGACCTTCGGCGAGTATCTGGCGGCGCTCGAAGGGAATCTGGGCGTCAACGCCGGCTTCCTGGTGGGCCACTGCGCCCTGCGCCGCCATGTCATGGGGTCATCGCGCGCCGAAGAAGTGGCAACCGACGAAGAGATCGCCTCGCTCCGAACCCTCTTGGCCGAGTCGTTGGCGTCCGGCGGCCTGGGGTTCTCGTCGTCGCAGTCGCGGACGCATTCTGACGGCGAGGGCCGACCCATTACGTCGCGTCACGCTGACCGCCGGGAGATGCTGGCCCTGTGCGAGGAGGTGGCCGCGCACGAGGGCACCACGCTGGAGTACATCACGAACGGCTGCCTCGATTCGTTCAGCGACGAAGAGGTCGAGCTGATGACTGCCATGAGCGTCACCGCTCGACGGCCGCTGAACTGGAACGTGCTGACAGTCGATGGCCGCTCGGGCGAACGGATCGGACGCCAGCTCGCGGCGTCCTCGACGGCGGCGGCGGCGGGCGGGCGGATCGTGGCCTTGACCATGCCGACGAGTGTCCCCATGAACATGAGCTTTCGCACCCACTGCGCCCTCTTTCTCATTCCCGGATGGGGCGAGGTCATGGGGTTGGGGGAGGAGGAGCGCATGGCGAAGCTGGCTGATCCCGGCGTGCGCACCATGCTGGATCATCGAGCGCACAGCAAGGAAGCGGGGGTTTTCCGCGGCCTGGCGCGGTGGGCCACCTATGTGATCGGCAACACGTACGCCGAGGCAAATGCGGGCTACCAAGGACGGATGGTGCAGGACATCGCCGCCGAACGCGGCACCAGGGACTTCGAGACCTTGCTCGACATCGTTCTGGCGGACGAGCTCCGCACCGTCTTGTGGCCGAACACCGACGATGGCGACGAGAAGACCTGGGCCATGCGGGCGGAGATCTGGAGCGACCCTCGGGCCATGATCGGAGGATCCGATGCCGGGGCGCACCTTGACCGCATGTGCGGATCGAACTACCCGACCTCCTTTCTCGCCGACTGTCTGCGCGGGCGCCAGCTCGTACCCATCGTCCGAGCGGTCCACATGTTGACGGGCCAGCCGGCGCAACTCTTCGGGCTCCGCGGGCGGGGCTTGGTGGCCGAAGGGTTTGCCGCCGATCTCTTCATCTTCGATCCTCTCACCGTAGGGTCGGATCCGGCCAGCCTGGTCTACGACCTCCCCGGCAACGCGCCCCGTCTCATTGCCGGTTCACGGGGCGTGGTGAGAGTCCTCGTCAACGGGGTGGAGACCGTGCGCGACGGGCAGCCCACGGGCGCGGTTCCGGGCACCCTCCTTCGATCGGGCCGTGACACCGCGTCAGTTGAGCCCACGGCGGACGCAAAAGCCTGACGGAATTCGACCACGCCGGACCGGCCCCTTCATACGGTGCGGATCCCGCCGGCGCGTGGCAAAGCGATAAGGAATGCGGACTCGCCCGCGACTAGCCTGCGCCTACCGTGATGGCCGACCCCTCCGAATCGACGGACGCCGAGGGGACACCCAAACGGTCGCGCTGGTTACGCGAGACAGTGGTCGTCGTCGTCGTGGCCCTCGCTGCGGCGCTCCTGCTCCGTGCGTTCGTGGTACAGACCTTCTTCATCCCTTCGGGATCCATGGAGCCCACCCTCAACATCGGTGACCGCATACTCGTCGACAAGTTGAGCTATCACCTCCACGGCGTGGACAGGGGGAACATCGTTGTCTTCCGCCGCCCGGCCGACGAGAACTGCGGAGGGCAGCCCGTGGCCGATTTGGTCAAGCGGGTCATCGGGCTCCCGGGCGAGACGATCTCGTTGACCACGGGCTCCAAAGGCTACGTGATGATCAACGGCAAGCGCCTCGACGAGACGTGGCTTCCCAGCTCGGTCCAGGGAAAGACCTTTCCCGGTCCGGCCGGAAAGCCTTACAACCTCGCGAAGCCCTACGTGATCCCGGCTAATGACTACTTCGTCATGGGCGACAACCGCACTGACTCGTGCGACAGCCGCTACTGGGGGCCAATTCCACGGTCTCTGATCGTGGGCAAGGTCGATCTGCGCGTGTGGCCGATCACCAGCTTCCATTTCTTCTAAGAACGGGGTTCCAACCGCCCGTGAATGGGTAATTCCTCTCTCGCCGTGATCCGGTTTGGTGCCCGCGGCCAGGTGGGACCCTCCACTCAGTACGATCATGGGATCTTTTCGTGATCAGAAGGGACGAGATGGTGCGCAGCCGTGGCGAGAGCCCTGCAACGGGTGACGCGAACCTGTTACCGGCTTCCGTGCCGGATATCGGACGTTCGCTCCTGCTCGCCCGAGAGCAGGCCGATCTCACGGTGACCGATGCGGCTGAACGATTCGGTCTGCGCAGCGCAGCCCTCGAAGCCCTCGAAAGCGGCCACGTCGGGCTCCAACATGATCGCATCGAGACCCTGCGGACACTGCGGACCTACGCCAACTCCCTCGGCTTGCCCGGAGACGAGTACGTGTTGCTCGCCGTCGAGCAGTGGCCTGCCGGCGGATCGAGCATGATCCCGCACGGGGATACCGCCGTGGTGCCGGTGGTGGCGATTTCATCAGCGCCTGCGGGAGGACACTCCCCGACCGGAGGGGGCGTCACCTGGCCCAGCGATGCGACGGGGGTGGCCGACGCCACCACCGGTGTCTTCGAGCCGATCATCCGGCCCCTCTCACTCGGCGACAGCGGTTCCTGGCAGGACACCGGCCAGATCTCGATCGCCGACACCGGAGAGGTTCCTGCCGTCAAGATCCTGGCACCAAGAATTCTCAAGGTGCTCGTGGGGTTGATCACCTTTCTGATCGTGGTCGGTGCCGTAGCGCTGATCGAGCACGACCACATCGACGGCTGGGCCCACGACGTTCGGTCGTCAACGGCACACTGGTACGACAACGCCAGGGTCGCACTCGGGATCACCTCGAAACCGAAGGGCCATTCCTCCACGACGACAACCACACCACCGGCGGCGGGATCCAAGGCCCCCGGTGTGCAATTCGCCGCGGACCCTTCGGGTCAGGCGGCGACGTTCAACGTCTCCGCTGCATCGTTCACCGTCAAGATCCTGGCCGACAATGCCCCTTGTTGGGTGCAAGCGATCGTCGCCGGCAACCCCCACCCGGTGTTCGCACAGGTCCTCCCGGCCAACCAGCTCCACCTCTTTACGGTCACAAGTTCCATGACCATCGAAACAGGCAGCGGATCGGGCCGGGTCTACCTCTACGACGGCTATACGTTGCTCAGATCTTTCGTGCCGACCAAAGTGCCATTCACCATGACGTTCAATGCCGTGAACTGAGCCCGATCCGGTAGTCGGCGCCTACTCGTTGTCGCCTTCGGCCGTCACTCGGGCCACCGCAGCAACCGACTGGCCGTCATCGAGGTTCATGACCCGCACACCCGTCGCGTCGCGACCCTGAGACGCGATTTCACGGGCAGCCGTCCTGATCACGACACCACCCGACGAAACCAGCAGTATCTCCTCGTCGAGAGCGACCATGAAGGCGGCCACCACGGACCCCCGTTTTCCGGTGAGGCGAATGCCCCGGACGCCCTGTCCCCCGCGCGCCTGCCGGTTGAACCGATCCAACTTCGTGCGCTTGCCGTACCCGGCGTCTGTCACCAGCAGGATGTCGGTGTCGTCGGCTGCGACGTCACATGAAACGACCACGTCACCGGCCCTGAGGCGGATGCCGCGCACGCCGGCCGCATCTCGGCCCATGGCCCGCACGTCGGCCTCATTGAAGCGGATGGTCATGCCGCTCCGCGTGACCTCGAAGATGTCGTCACTGCCGGACGTGGCCACCACACGCACGAGTTCGTCGCCCTCGCGCAAGTTGATGGCGATGAACCCCTCCCGTCGAGACTTGTCGTACTCGCTCATTGCCGTCTTCTTGACCTGACCCTGCGCCGTGGCGAACACCAGATACTGATCCGGCGAGAATTCGCGCGTGGTGATAATCGCCTGTACCGATTCGTTCGGCGCCAGCGGGACGAGATTCACGGCCGCGGTGCCCTTGGCCGTCCGCTCCTTGAGCGGTATCTCGTGTCCGCGCAGCCGGTAGACCTTGCCGTGGTTGGAGAAGAGCAACAGGTAGGAGTGGGCAGAAGAGTGCACCACCTGACTGACCAGATCCTCTTCCTTGAGCCGGGCGCCTTGGACGCCACGCCCGCCCCGCCCCTGTGTGCGGAACGCGGCGGCGGCCACCGACTTTATGTAGCCCCCCTTGGTCATGGTGACGACGATCTCCTCGTCGTCGATCAGGTCTTCCACCCCCATCTCGCCGGGGTCGTGCGTGATGATGCTGCGCCGGGGGTTGGCGTACCTGTCACGGATCGCGGTCATTTCGGTGGCGATGACACCGCGCAACTTGGCGTCGTCGGCCAGGATCGACTCCAGCTCGGCGATCGTCTCGAGGAGCTTGGCCATCTCGTCCTGCAACTCGGTGCGCCCCAGCCGCGTGAGGCGCCCGAGGGTCATGTCGAGGATGTGCGTGGCCTGGATCTCCGAAAAGGAGAACGGCTCGGCCATGAGGGATGTCCGGGCCGAGGGGCGGTCGTCTGATCCCCGGATGGTGGCGATGACGGCGTCGAGCATGTCGATGGCCCGCAGGAGGCCCTCGACGATGTGCGCCCGCTCCTGGGCCTTGCGCAGCCGGAACTCCGTGCGCCGAGTGATGACCTCAATCTGGTGATCGATGTAGTGGGAGAGGGCTTGAGCCAGGTTCAGCGTCCGGGGAACCGAGTCGACCAGGGCCAGCACGTTGACCCCGAAACTGGTTTGGAGCGGCGTCTGCTTGTAGAGGTTGTTGAGCACCACGTTTGCGTTGGCATCACGTTTGAGCTCGATGACCAGACGCGGCTGCTGATTGGCGGAGGAATTCAGGACCCCGCTTATGCCGTCGAGCTCGCCCGCTCTGACCAGGTCGGAGATCTTCTGTTCAATGACTTCGACCGAGGTCTGGTACGGGAACTCGGTGACGACGATGCGATCCCCCACTCGCCCCTCTTCGATCTCGGCGACGGCACGCATCTTGATCGACCCCCGACCGGTCCGATAGGCGTCGAGGATTCCTTGACGCCCCATGATGAGCCCTCCGGTGGGAAAGTCCGGACCCTTCACGAAAGCCATCAGGTCGTCCGGGGTGGCGGCGGGGTTGTGGAGCACGTGGATGGCGGCGTCGATCACCTCGCCCATGTTGTGGGGCGGGATGTTGGTGGCCATACCCACGGCGATGCCCTGGGAGCCGTTGATCAGCAGGTTGGGGAACCGACCCGGCAGCACGACCGGCTCTTCGTCGGAGCCGTCGTAGTTGGCGACCATGTCGACGGTTTCCTCGTCGATGTCGGCCATGAGTTCGAGCGCCAGCGGGGCGAGCCGGCATTCCGTGTAGCGCATGGCCGCCGGGCCGTCGTCGGGTCCGCGTCCACCGAAGTTCCCGTGGCCGTCGATCAGCGGGTGGCGTAGTGAGAACTCCTGCACCATCCGGGCCAGGGCCTCGTAGATGGCGGAGTCGCCATGGGGGTGGTAGGTCCCCATGACGTCACCCACGACCTTGGCGCACTTGTTATGGGGCCGATCGGGTCGCAGGCCCTTGTCAAACATGGAGTACAGGATCCGGCGGTGCACCGGCTTGAGCCCGTCGCGCACGTCCGGCAACGCACGGGAGACGATGACAGACATGGAGTACTCGAGAAACGAGCGCTCCATCTCCTCTTGAATTTCAATGGGCTCGATGGAGCCGCTGACCGGCTCCTCGCCACTCGGCGGCTCACCATTCCCCCCGCCAGTACCCCGCCCACCACTACCGCGGGTCGATTGTCGTGCCATGTGATCTCCTCGTCCTATTGCTCAGATGTCGAGGAAGCGGACGTCTTTTGCATTTGTCTGAATAAAGTGCCGGCGGAGCTCGACGTCGTCGCCCATCAGGATGGAGCAGACCTCGTCAGCCAGTGCCGCCTGCTCGACGTTGATCTGTAACAGCGATCGCAGAGAAGGCGACATCGTCGTGTCGCGCAGTTCGGCGAAGTCCATCTCTCCGAGGCCCTTCAGCCGGTTGAAGTCATGCTTGTGATCGGGGTGCTCGGCCAGGAATGCCGCCTTGGCCAGATCGTCCTTGAGGTAGACCTTCTCCTTGCCGACGAGCGTCGAGTAGAGCGGTGGCTGGGCGACGTAGACGAACCCGCCTTCGACCAGGGGCTTCATCTGACGGAAAAAGAACGTGAGGAGAAGTGTCCTGATGTGGCTGCCGTCGACGTCGGCATCGGCCAACAAGATCACCTTGTGGTAGCGGATCTTCTCGACATCGAAATCGTCGGCCAAACCAGCGCCGATGGCAGAGATCAGTGCCTGAATCTCGGAGTTCTTGAGCATCTTGTCGATACGGGCCCGCTCGACGTTGAGGATCTTCCCCCGGATGGGCAGGATGGCCTGGGTGCGCGGGTCACGGGCGTCCTTCGCCGATCCTCCGGCCGAGTTGCCTTCGACGATGAAGAGCTCCGACTCGTGAGGGTCCCGTGAGGAGCAGTCCGACAACTTTCCGGGCAGACCCGCTCCGTCGAGGGCTGACTTACGCCGGGTGAGATCGCGCGCGCCTTGGGCGGCCATACGCGCCCGGGCTGCCTGCGTCGCCTTGGCCACGATCTGGTTGGCCTCTTTGGGATTCTCCTCCAGCCATTCGCTCAATTTCTTGTTGGTGGCCTTGACCACCAGCGAACGCATGGACTGATTACCCAACTTGGCCTTGGTCTGCCCTTCGAACTGCGGGTCGCGCAGTCGCACCGAGATGATGGCGGTGAGCCCTTCCCGGATGTCTTCGCCCTGGAGGTTGTCCTCTTTCTCTTTCAAGATGTTGCGGGCCCGGGCGTAGCGGTTGACGGTATTGGTCAGAGCCGTACGGAACCCTTCCTCGTGCATGCCCCCCTCAATGGTCGAGATGCCGTTGGCGAAGGAGAAAATCGACTCGTGGAAACCGGTGTTCCACTGCATGGCGATCTCAACTTCTTGTCCCTCTTCGGCTTCTTCGAAGCCGGCCACCTTGCGGAACAGGGATTCCTTGGCCGCGTTGAGGTGCTTCACGAAGTCGACAATGCCCCCGGCATATTTGAAGGTCGTCTTGAGCTCGGGTGTCACCCGCTCGTCGGTGAAGCGGATCTCCAGTCCCTTGTTCAAAAAGGCCATGATCTGCATGCGTTCGGTGATGGTCTGGGCCCGGAACTCGGTCTCGTCGAGGATGGATCCGTCCGGCCAGAAGGTGACCGTGGTCCCCGTGCGCGGCTCCCCGGTGGTCCGGTTCAGAGGGGACGGGCCGGTTGGCGCGATCTTGCGCTTGACCTTCCCCCCCTTTTCGAATTCAGCTTCCCAACGTTGCCCATCGCGGTCGATTTCAAGAATCAGTCGGGTCGACAGTGCGTTCACGACGGAAATGCCGACGCCGTGAAGCCCCCCCGAAACCTGGTAGCCCTTTCCGCCGAATTTCCCGCCGGCGTGAAGTGTGGTCAGCACGATTTCAGCGGTGGACATTTTGGGGTTCTTGGGGTGTGGGCCCACGGGGATCCCGCGGCCGTCATCCTTCACCCGGCACCCACCGTCGGCCAGCAGCGTCACATCGATCCGGCTGCAGTAGCCGGCCATGGCTTCGTCGACCGAGTTGTCGACCACCTCCCAGACCAGGTGGTGGAGACCGGTTGGTCCCGTTGAGCCGATGTACATCCCCGGGCGCTTGCGGACGGCCTCGAGCCCCTCGAGGATCGTAATATCGCTCTCGCTGTAAGAAGTGTCCTGCGGAGTTGTAACTCCATCAACCTTTATCGCCACAGGCGCGCCCTTTCAAAACGGCAGTCTTCGCGGTGCGAATCGAATCCCCGAACCATGGTCCCTGGCATTGCGACGCGAACGCTCCATCCTACCCGACGACTGTGTCTTTTCGGCACCTTTTGCGGGCCTCGGTCGGGTGACTACGACCGTTGGACCACCACTTCGATGCGCTCTATGGAAGTGTCTCCCAACTGGTGCAATTGGACCAGGATTCCCTCGGCCGCCATTCGTGCCCGCGTGGCCCAAATCGGATGATCGGCCCCGATTACCAGCGCCGAATTCTGCAGGCGCATTGGTCGGACGTGGCTGGCCAGTTCCGCCCCGGCCACCTCGTCCCACCGAGTGAAAACAAGTTCCATCGTGTGTGCGGACGGCGAGGCGCCGATGCGGCTCAGCACCTTCGCAATCGCATGCCCGACTTGCAGGGGGCCGCCGTCGGGGCCACGAGGCCGGCGCCGCCTTTCTTCGCTCACGGGTCCTGCACGATCTGGCTTATGTCGACGATCTTGGCCACATCGATTCCCGCGGGGAGCGGCGCGGCCGTGGTGAGGATGGACTGCCCCTCGGGGAGCTCTGCCACCAGAGCCCGACTACGGGTCGGATCGAGCTCGGAAAAGACGTCGTCGAGCAAGAGCGTCGGGGTCAGCTCGGTCTTTGTCGTCACAAGGTGGTGCACCGCGATGCGCAGGGCCAAAGCCAGGCAGCGCTGTTCCCCCTGCGAGGCATGGGTTCTCGCCTCACGCCCTTCCAATGTCAGCAAAAGGTCGTCTCGATGTGGCCCGACGGTGTTGACTCCCCGCCGGAGATCGTCGTTTCGGTGCGCAGCCAACGCATCAAGGAGTTCTCCGTCCCAGCTCCGGATGTAATTCTGGCCGATCAACACTTGATCAGGGACCCCGGCCAGACGACCGTAGGCCGGTCCGACATAGTGATCCAGGGCCCCCACCAGGCGTTCCCTGGCCGCGACGAGAATTTTCCCGGCATGCGCCAGGCGTTCGTCCCACACGTCGAGGGTGCTGCCCACATCAGCACTCACCCTCCCACCGGCCTGGCGCAGCAACGCGGCCCTTTGACGCAAGATTCGCTCAACGTCATCAGCCGCTCGGGCCCCTTCCGCGTCGAGGAGGCCGAGTGCGTCGTCCAGCAGTTCCCGGCGGATCTTCGGCCCTCCACTGATAAGAGCGAGGTCCTCTGGCGAAAAAATCGTGCAGGGGGTCGCTGTGGCCAGGTCCTTACGGGCATGTGCAACCTTGCGATTGACCTGTGTCCGGCTGCGTCCTGCCGGGACGATCTCCGCCTCCACCAGCGTGGGGCTACCTTGACGCTGTAACTCGGCCCGGACGATGGCCCGGCTGGTGCCGGTCCGCACCATGGCTTCCCGAGGCGCGCCTCGAAAAGAGCGCTGTGTCCCCAGATACACCATGGCTTCGAGCACGCTGGTCTTGCCAGTCCCGTTGGGGCCTGTGATCACCGTGGTGCCTTCCCTCCCGGGCGTAAACGTGGCCGCACGGAAGATGCGGAAATCAATGAGCTCGATGTGCTCCAGACTCACCGAAAAGATCGGGATTTTCTCAAGAGACCCGTACGGGCATCAGCAGGTAGCGAAAGTGATCGTCGTCGGCACCGCGGACGGTGGCAGCTCGGGAAGCGTCCGCTGACTCGAGAATCACCTCATCACCCCGAACTGCCTCGGTTCCATCGATCAAATAGGACGGGTTGAAGGCGATCACCAGGTCCTCTCCGGTGAAATCACCGTCCACCGACTCTGATGCGTCACCGACCTCCTGGCTCACCACGGTGAGATCCACCCCTCCTTGACGCATCGAGAGACGAACGGGGGTCGTGTTGTCCCGCACCAGGAGTTGCACGCGGCGGAGTGCGGCCAGAAAGGATTCCTTCCCGAGGTGAAGCCGGTTCGGGTAATGGTCGGGTATGAGCTGGTTGTAATCGGGGTACCGACCTTCGAGAAGCCTCGTACTTATTTGCACATTTCCTTGCCAAAACGTGATTTCGCTACTACTGGCAGCTACCCCCACGTGACTGGCGTCGCCGTCGGCGCCGGCATGACGCGAAGGGAGGCGTTGGAGTTCCGCCAGCGCGCGCGCCGGCACCAGGAGATCCTCCTCCCCCGGCAACGCACTGATCCCCGGGAGGTCCCGCATGGCCATCCGGTACGAGTCCGTTGCCACCATGCGGATGGACCCGTTGACGCGTGACAACAGCACGCCGGTCAGGAGAGGGCGGGCGTCATCGTGCGATGCCGCCCGGACAACCTGGCGGACAGCCTCGCCCAGGGCCGCCTCTGGCAGCTGCGTCGTCGCCTCGGTCGTCTTGCCGACCGCCGGGAACTCAACGACGGGGTATGTCCGCAATTTGAAGTTCGAGCGGGCCGCCGAAATCGTGATGTGGTCGTCGTCGTTGGCGAACGTCACCGCGCCGGGCTCGAGCCGGCGCACGATGTCGGTCGAGAGTCGGGCGGGAACGACACAGGCCCCATCCTCAACCCCGATCACCTCTTCGGTGACCTGAATGGTGAGGTCAAGGTCTGTTCCCGTGACCGAAAGCACATTTCCTGTGCAGGAAAGGAGAAGACCGGACAACACCGGAGAGGAAGTGGCGCGTGCACCCACGGCACGACCCGCCGTTGCCAGCATGTCGATCAGTGCATCTCGCTCGGATCTGAACTTCACCGGAGCTTGTCCTTTCGGCCGTGTCCCCAGTCACCGTTGAGTGAAGAGGAGAGAAATGTGTCTAGTAAAGGTAATAAGGGCTGTGGATTGTGGATGACCAACAGCCGATGCTGGTGAACGGCACTAACCGCGTCCCCATGGTGGTGTGGGCGACGCCTCCCGATTCCACGCGGGATTTGCCGCCCGTGCACCCGCCTGGGGACGGGCGACCACGCTATCCCCAGCACGGCAGAGGTTGTCCACAGCTTCTCCGGGTGTTCCACAGGGGGCTCATGTCCCAGCCCGAACCTGTTGAATTAGCTCTGTGACCTGCTCGTATATCTGTCGGCGCTGCTGCATTTGCCCGGTGATCTTGTCCACAGCATGAATCACCGTGGTGTGGTCGCGGTTGCCAAAGACCCGAGCGATTGCCGGGTAGCTGTAGTCCGTGAGATTGCGTACCAGATACATGGCGACCTGACGGGCCGTCACGAGGGGTCGCGTCCGGCTCGGGCCACAGATGGCTTCAATGCTGAACCCGTAACTGGCCGCGGTGGCTTCAAGGATCATTTGAGGGGTGATGCGGCGAGGCTCGCCGGCGAGAACGATGTCCGAGAGCACCCGCTCCGCCTGGGCCAGGGAGATGGCTTCCTTGTTCAACTTGGCAAAGGCACTGATACGGGTGAGAGCGCCCTCCAACTCACGGATGTTGTTCTTTACGTGGGTGGCGATGAACTCGAGGACATCGTCGGGCACCTCTTGGCGCTCACTCTCGGACTTCGAGCGGAGAATGGCAAGGCGGGTTTCGAGGTCAGGGGGGTCGATCTCGGTGATCAGACCGGAGAGGAAGCGGCTACGGAGCCGGTCTTCGAGCGTCTCGATGGACTTCGGAGGCCGGTCCGACGTGAGAACAATCTGTTTCGATGCCCCCTTGAGGTCGTTGTAGGTGTGGAAGAACTCCTCTTGGAGGCCCTCCTTGTTCTCCATGAACTGGACGTCGTCGATGAGCAGGACGTCGCATTCCCGGTAGCGACGCTTGAAGGCCAGGGTGGTCGAGGTGCGGAGCGAGTCGACGAAGTCATTCATGAAGGTCTCCGTCGTCACGTAGAGCACTTTGCGACGGCTGAAATTCTCCGACACGTAGTTGCCGATGGCGTGGAGGAGATGGGTTTTCCCCAACCCACTATCCCCGTAAATGAAGAGTGGATTATAGGATCTACCAGGGGTTTCAGCGACGGCTTGCGCCGCGGCATGGGCCAGACGATTTGAGGAGGCGGCGACAAAGGTCTCGAACACGAACTTCGGGTCGAGCTGGACCGCCGGCGACTCCCGGCCGCTGGTCGTGCTCTGGGGCACGAGAGTGGGCCTGTTCGCCTCGGGCTGTGCGGGAACACCGAGGAACTCTTCGAGTTCAGGCTCGTCGGGCTCGTGGTGGTGTACCTCCAGACGTCCCCGCACCGGCGAACCAACCTCGTTGGCCAGAGTGTCCTCGATCATGGGCAGATAGCGGGTCTCAACCCGCTCGAGGATCAGGCCGTTGGGTACGGACAGGACGAACACGCCGTTGGTGAACTCGACCGGCTCGATTCCGGACAGCCATAACTGCCAGGTCGTCTCCGAAACCTGCTCGCGCAGGGACCCGGTACACCGGTTCCATAGTTCTCCGGCTTGATTCACCGCGTCGTCCGATAGCCCTTCCTCCGTCCGCGGCGTCCTGGGCAGGTCTGAACGTTCCTCGGTGCGGGTAATTCATCGAAGGTACACCGTGCCGCCCCGGTCGACTAGTGGGGATTGTCCAATCGCGCCTAACATGGATGTACTCCACCACCACTGGCCCGAGACCAGATGGTGATACGAACTCTGTTACGCCCCGGTGATGGTGCCGTGCAAGCGTGGCGAAAGGCTGAATGACGTGAAGCGCACCTACCAACCGAATACCCGCAAGCGGGCCAAGACGCACGGCTTTCGCAAACGCATGTCGACGCGGGCCGGCCGGGCCATCTTGAAGTCACGGCGGCTCAAGGGGCGCCACCGTCTCACCGTCTGAGCCGCTCGTGCCCCCCAGGACGGTTGGAAGAATCCAAACCCGGGCAGCATTCGGCCACCTGCAACGTTCCCGTGCCCGGGCTAGCTGCGGACCAGTCCGCGCCACATTTGTGCCCGCTGACCCCGGTATCGAGGGTGTATATCCCCAGGTGGGGTATGCAATTGGGAAATATTGCGGCAACGCCGTGGTGCGCAACTCCCTCCGTCGGCGGATGCGAGAGGCGGCACGGAGTATCGCGAACACCCTTCCTCGTGGCACCTATCTTCTCCGGGTCGACCCGGTTGCCGTACGGTGCGACCCGGCACAGTTCGTGCGACACGTACAAGAGGCCCTGGTGCGGGCCCCGGCATCCGGTCGAAGGATGTCATGAACAACACTGACGCTTCTTCGAGCCGGGCTGTACGGGCCGCCGTTCGCACGTTGCAGGCGTACCAAGGTGCCACATCAGGCCGAATTTCGCCTTGCCGGTTCTATCCGAGTTGTTCCAATTACGCCATTGACGCCTTCGCGGAACATGGGTTCTGGCAGGGATTTCTCCTCACGGCCAAGCGCCTGGTCCGCTGTCGACCCTTTGGCCCGCACGGCGTTGACCTGGTGCCGCTGCACGTGCACGCCAGATCGGACTCGAAGGGCGGGCGGGTCCGATGATGAGCACCTTCCTGGGAGAAAATGCCCTGTTCAAGTCCATCGGGGAGATATTTCACCCGCTGTTCGAGCTGTTCGGGCTGATTCTGGCGGGGATCTACTCGGTGATCCCCAACTACGCGATTGCCATTATCGGCCTGACCCTCGTGATCATGGCGGCTCTGACCCCGGTGACGATCAAGAGCACGAAGTCGATGATCGCGATGCAGCGCCTGCAGCCGGAGATGAAGAAGCTCCAGGTCAAGTTCAAGGGGCCCGAGAACCGCGAGCAGCTCAACGCAGAGATGATGAAGCTGTACAAGGAGAACGGGACGAGCCCGTTCGGTGCGTGCCTGCCGAGTCTCCTGCAGATGCCGTTCCTGATCGTCCTCTATTCGCTTATACGAGGACTGTCATTTGGGAAGTTGAACAAGGCCGGTCAGGTCATAAAGGCCACGCCGAGATACATCCCAAGTAACTCAAGGATGTATCACGATTTGGTGCAAAGCAAGGGCCAGATGCATTCGTGGTTCGGGATGGATCTCTCCTCCTCCCCGTTCACGCACCACGGGTCGAATCAGGCGCTTCTTATCATACCCTACCTGGTACTTATCGGTATGGCCATCTTCTTGCAGTACTACCAAATGAAGCAGATGAACAGCCGGAATCCGCAGGCAGCTGCAGCCAATCCCCAGATGCAGCAAATGCAAAAATTCTTCCCCATTATTTTCGGTGTTATTTACCTAAGAGTGCCCGCAGGTGCAACCATTTATATGGTTGTCTCATCAGCGATGAGAATCGGAACTCAGGAGTTCATGTTCCGCACGGGGATGGTGACTCCCGTAGGGGCGCCCGCCGAACGTGAAATAGGTGGTTCGTCGGAACCACCACCCAAGGCGGCGGGATCAGCCAAAGCCCTGGGAACTGGTGGTGCCAAACCGACAGCCGCCACGGGAAAAACGCCGGCGAAGGGCACGACCCCGACAAAGGGCACGGCAACGCCCAAAAGCGGTTCGGGAGCGAACGGGAAGGCCGCCGCCAATGGGAAGCCGCCCGGCACGGTGCGGCGGACGACCAACGCAAGAACGAACAGTGGAAAGGGCGCTGCCGCCAATCGAGCAGGCGGCGCCAATGGCAAGAAACCATCAGAAGACGGGGAAGCCGAGTTCGTGCCGGTGCCGAAGGAGCACCCACGCTCGCGATCCAAAAGGACAAGAAAGGCTCGATAGAGCGTGGAGTGGGTAGAAGTAGCAGGAAAGACCATCGCTGAAGCAACCGAACTCGCCCTGGACCAACTTGGGGTCGCAGTGGGTGATGCCGAGGTGATAGTCGTCACCGAGCCCAAGACGGGTCTCTTCGGGCGAATGAGGGTCGAGGCACGCGTACGGGCGCGTGTGCGCCCGGTGGGAGCACGCCCGAAGCGGGAGCGATCAAGAGATCGCAACCGGGGGGGCAAGGGCGGTCAGGGTGGGAACGGATC
>OBLU010000929.1_pt1 | contig 27161 bp, 28 predicted proteins | sample 1518681 | NCBI WGS metagenome assembly OBLU01 (sample SAMEA3539304, study PRJEB22396) | soil metagenome | biome: tundra; feature: field; material: soil | place: USA | collected 2010-05 | depth 0.15 m
GGCTCCCAGATGCCGTAGTCGCTGCCGAAGGTCATCTTGTCCTCGCCGACCCAGAACAGCAGCTCGCCCATCACCTTGGCGAAGAACTTCGGCCGGGCGTACATGAGGCCGCCGATGACGACCGACAGGCCGGCATAAACGTTCGGCTCCTGCGTCGCCATGAAGCAGAAGTCCTCGATCCGCGGCAGGCCGACATGCTCGACGATGAAGTTCAGGTCCGGGAAGTCGGTGGCGGCGTGGTCGACATCGGAGACGTCGAACGCGTCCTTGTCCAGCGGCCAGATCGTCGGGCCCTTGTGCACGTGGACGTTCTTGATGCCGAGGTTCCGCGCGGCCTCGAGGTACCGGTAGGCGCCAGGGTCCGACAGCTTGTAGCCGCGCGAGCCGTTGTTCCACTCGGCGGTGTAGAGCTTGACGCCCCTGGACCCGTAGGTCTCGACGTTGCGCCGCAGGGTGTTCAGGCCCTCGTCGCCGTCGCGGGGATCAAAGCGGGTGTTGTAGATGAACTTGCCGGGGTGCCGCTTCCCCATCTCGGCGTTGCGCTCGGTGGTGTTGAAGCCCTCCTTGTACCACTCCTTCAGGTAGGTGGGCTGGAAGACCGCCACGTCGACGTAGCCGTCCTCGAAGACATCCTTCATCAGGTCATCCTCGGAGTACTTCTGGAAATGCTCGATCGACCAGTGCGTCTCCGGCGGGCCGAGCCCCTGGTAGGCGTGGAAGCACTCGATCCAGCCCTTGGCGAACTGCTCGGCCCCCGCCACCCAGTTATCCGGGGCGGCATTCCAGTAGTGCATATGGCTATCGACAACGAAGTACTTCTCGCCATCCTTCTGATACACGGTTCCTCCTCGTTGGGGCCGAAAGTGATCGCTGGTGGCTCTGTGGCTGGCTAATGACGAGTGGTCGGCCGTCAGCGGGCGGCGGGCTCAGCGACTGCTCCTATCAGGAGAACCGCTGAACCCGCCAGCCGCAAGGCCTACCCGGCCGTAAGGTCGAAGCCGATGTACTCGGCCGCGTCCTCCGGGTTGGCAAACATGATCGTGCGGTCGTCCTCATGGATCATGCGGCCGTAGTGGGTGGACATGTTCTCCTCGAACTCGGCCGCGTCGAAGAAGCCGGGCTCCTCGCCGAGCGCCTCGGAGATCTCGTCGTAGACGAAGTCCATCCGGCCGATCGCGTCGACCCGGATCATCGACGGCAGCGGCCGCACCGTCACATTCGGCTTGGTGCTCATGACCTGAGACACCACCGCGCCGACCTGGTTGTTCATCAGCGTGACACCGCACTGGTTCGACGCGGTGCTGTCGGACTTGAACGGGCTCTCGGCCGTCTTGTACGTGGTCACTGCGCCAGCTCCTTCGGTGTTTCGAGGCCCAGGTCGGACAGGATGCCGCTGAACCGGTGCTTCACCCGGTCCAGGCCGTCCTCGAACCGGGGCGGCTTGTGATCGGGCAGTGACCAGAGCGGCTGCAGCGCGCGTGCGGCCGAGAGGGAGCGCGGCACCCAGGCCGAAAGCCACTGCTGCAGGATCGCCTTGTTGTGGTCGGCGAACTCGCGGTCGGCGGTCAGCAGCTCGAACATGGCCCTGGTGTAACGCAGGTCGCGCTCCGCGAAGTCGTACTCCTCCGCGCCGACGAGCGTCGGGGTGACGAAGTCGCCGTTGCGCGCCGCCGCGTGCTGGACCAGCTGGCTGCGGAAAAGCTCGCCGACCAGCGGCTCGAAGACAACATTGGCCGCAAAAATTGCCTCGCACCAGTCGTCGATCGCCGTGAGCTGCTCGGCGGTCTTCCTGGCACCCTGCCAGGCCGGGTCCTCGTTCCAGGCCTCGAAATGCGCCGCGCCGTCGAAGCCCTCGATCTCCTCGGTCAGCGTGAGGTTGTACAGCGCCAGGTCCTGCGCGGCCCTGATCCTGTGCATGCTGTTGACCGAGATCGCGTTGTTGTGCATGTTGGTCGGCGCCCGCCGGTTGGCATTGGCGAAGAGGTAGAGCCCCAGGCCGTGGTCGACGTGCATCCAGGCGCCGACGTGATGCTCGACGAAGCGGATCCAGTTGCGGTTCCACTGCTCGAACGCCTTCGCCTGCCGGGCAGCGTCGATGTTCTGGTTGAGCTGGCGCACGACGTTGGAGTTGTAGCGGTAGAAGGTGAGCTCCCACTCCTCGTTCGGGTCGCGGAACTCATGCCAGCCGAGCGCCGGCCAGTCGTAGCCCTTGCCGCCCGATCCCGGGTAGCGGGCCGGCTCGGGCCGGTCCGATCCCCACGCCTTCAGGACCGTCCAGTCCAGCGGGTAGCCGCCGCGGCCGTCGGAGAACCCGTACAGCCAGCCCTGGCTGAGGTAGTGCCGGGGGTCCGGCTGGACCTCGACCGTCACGTCCTCGTAGTGCGTCTGCTTGCGCTTGGCCGGTGTGTAGTAATTGAATCTGCGGGCGGTCGAATCCGGGAATTCCCTGGCACCGGCCTCGGCGTCGGTAAAGACAGGCTTCGGCAGGTCGCGTTCTGGAGCGGTTGTCATTGTCGTTCCTTCACCTTCGCAAAATCAGGCCGATGTCGCCACCGGGCGCCAGCGAAGCTGGCGGTTTTGAATCGATAGCCCTTTACTGTTCGTCGGCATCACCTGTCGTGGTGAACTTGTCGAAGTAGACGCGCTTGTCTTCCACCCCCAGTGCAGATAGCAGCGGCATTGCCGCCTCCACCATCGGCGGCGGACCGCAGATATAGGCGTGCGCGCCCTTCAGGTTTGCCTCGTGCCGCTTCACCACGTCGGTGATGAGGCCGACCTCGCCATCCCAGTCGTCGCCGGCGGCCGGCTCGGACAGCGCGGGCACATAGCGGAAACCCGGCAGGGTCTGCTCGAGCGCGCGCACCTCCGGCTCGAAGCACAGGTCCTTGCGGCCGCGCGCGCCGTAATAGAACGTGGCCTTGCGCTCGATGCCCTTCTCTGCCATCGAGCGCAGCAGGGACAGGATCGGCGCCATCCCGGCACCGCCACCGACGAAGATCAAGTCGCTGTCGTAGCCCTCGCGCAGGGTGAAGACCCCGAACGGCCCGGTGAGGTCCAGCCGGTCGCCGACCGCGAGACGCTCGTCGAGGAACTTCGAGAACAGCCCGTCCGGATAAACCTTGATGACGAACTCGAGCAGGCCGCTTTCGCGGCTCGAGGTGTTCGCCATCGAGAATGAACGCGTCGCCGTGTGACCGGGAATGGTGAAGTCGACGTACTGGCCGGGGAAGAACCTGACCTCCTGCGGCTCCACCAGCCGCAGCACCAGGTGCCGCATGTCGTGCGTCACCGGATCCTTGGACACCACCTCGGCCACTGCCTGCTGGATCGGCAGCCCCGAGCGGATCATGTCCTCGTCGTAGTTGAGGAGCTCGATCGTCACGTCCTCGTAGGCATGCGCCCGGCACAGCAGCGTGAAGCCCTCCTCCTTCTCGTAGTCCGGCAGCGCGAAGGTGGAGTACTTGTCGAGCTCGATGTCCTCGCCGTCGAGGACGAACGACTTGCAGGCGGAGCACTGCCCCTCCTTGCAGCCGTGCATGAGCATGATGCCCTGTTCTGCCGCTGCACGCAGGATGGTCTGGTCCTCGTCGACCTCGATCTCTATTCCGACCGGCTCGAACCGAACGAGATGCTTGTCGGTCATTGCTCCCTCGGAGACAGCGCACTCGGATGGACAGCACTCGGATGGACAGGAGGAGGGCCGGGCCCAGTCCGTCGGCCCCCTCCCTGCTCTGCTGCTGAGCGGTCTGCCTGCGCGGCTACCGCCCAGTCATTGGCACCCAGTCATTGGCGCCCAGTCGTCGGCGGTCAGTCGTCAGCGGGCGCCGGGCGGCCGGCCGGGCCGCCGCGGATGTAGTTCGCGTGGAAGGCCTCCCGCTGCTGCGGCGTCATCTCGTTGAGGAGCACGTTCGGGCTCTGCAGCGGGGCCATCCGGCGCAGGTGATCGAGCGTCCACATCTTGCTCGGGTCCAGGTCCAGATGCGGCTGCGCAACCAGCGTCTTGCCGTCGTCGCGCACGTAGCCCATGTCGGACACCACGTCGGCCCAGTTCCAGCCGTGGTAGAGGGTCTCCCATTCGCGCTTGCCGATCAGCTGGCCCATGTTCGGGGTCTCCCGGCCCTGGTAGGTCGGGCGGAACGCGGTCACGTCGGTCCAGCGGCAGGCCTCATGGCAGTAAGTGCGCACCTGGCCGTCGACCTCGTCCATGACCATGTCCTCGCGGACCAGGCACGGGACCATGCAGACCCAGCAGCGATGCGGGTACTGGTAGTCGACGTCCTCGGCCACGATCGGATGATGGCCGTTGGGCCGCGACAGGCGGTTGTAGTTCTCCCACCACTTGCCGTACCGGTCATACCAGCCCGGGTACTTGTACTCGAACCACTCGAAGTCCTTGTCGGTCATCGGGTCGATCCGCCAGTAGTTCGCCAGCCAGCCGGTGGCGAAGAACTGGGCTACTTCGTGCACGTAGCCCTTGTTCCAGATCTGGTTCCACGCTTCGTCGATGAGGTCGTGCGGGATGACCAGGCCGTACTTCTCCAGCGGGACGAGGTAGCTGCGGTAGTAGTCGTCGTAGATCCACCGCCGCCACATCTCGGCGTAGGATTCGCGGTCCTTGCGCCGGTCCTTGGTGCCGTACTCGATGAACGTGCCGATGGCGGCGTCCACCACCCGGTGGTTGTTCCACCACGCGTAGCGCAGGTCGCGCTCGAGCAGCTGGTGGTTGCTCTCGTCAGAGAGCGCCATCAGCAGCGTGGCGTAGCCGTTGGAAATGTGCCGCGACTCGTCCGACTGGACCGAGTGGAACACGGTCGGCAGCAGGAAGTCGCCGTTGGCCGCGGCCTCGGCCGGCATGGCCACGAACAGGGTGTTCGTGAACGCCGTCTCCGCGACGATGGTCAGGTAGATCGACGCGGCGGTGATGGCGTCACCGGTGATGAAGCCCTCGGCGAACTGCCGGCCGATGGTCCCGCAGTAGTCGTTCTGGAAGTTGCGGAGGCTGTTGTTGAAGCCGGCCGGGTCGATGTAGTTGTTCATGTACAGGCGCTTGAGGTTCTGCTGGATCGTCGAGTGCCGGACCTCGTCGATCATCTGGATCGCCTGGCCGTTGTGCAGTTCCGGGTTCGGGACCGTGCGGAACAGCAGCGGCATGGCGCGCGCCGCGGAGATCTCCGGGAGCGGGATGATGGACAGGAACAGCTTCTGCCATTCCAGCCAGCGCTCCTGCACCTGGCGGAACATGTTGCCGCGGATGGCGCCGTCGGAAGCTCCGTAGACGCGGTGGTCCTTCTCCTCCTGCATCGGGAAGTACGACCGCAGGACCTGCTTGAGCGGGTCCTTCTTCTGCGCCTTGGCGAACGTGTAGTCGGTTCCGTACTGTGACACTGGCTCGTGGTACAGCGGGTCCCAGGACAGCTCCTGGATCTTCTGGTGCGCCTTGGCCACACTCTGGCGACTCATAGTCACCCCTTGCCCTTCCCTGGCGTTGGCTGCGGCGCCATGCCTGCAGCCATGATCGTTTACTCGGGCACCGTGCACCCTGCTGCCGCGCCCTGTCGGCGGCGCAGCAGCAGCGCGGGCCCGCAACGCCTCATGCCCGAATCACAACCCGGCGCAAGAGGCGATGGGTTCTCAACATGAGACACAGCTCACAGAGGTTGCCCTTAGCTCTCGCCGAACATGGCGGCCCGGATCTGGGACAGCTGGTCACGGACATCCCGCGTGACCAGCATGTTGCCCTCCGGGGCCGGCTGAATCCCGAGCGCCTGCAGCAGCGCCGCTGCCGGGCCGCCCGGGTCGCCGGCGTCCCCCAGCCGCGGCCGCAGGCCCTCGTCGGCCAGGTGATGGAACACCAGATTGACGATGCTCCAGGGGTTGTAGGTCTCGGCGGGCGTCTCGCCCGGACGGTCCATCTCGCGCCTCCCGTGGATGATCGACCCGGAATCTCCTCCGGACATGGCTGCGCCACGTGCTAACGGCATCAGATGGCTCCCACAAGGAAAATGCGGTCTCAACTTGAGACAGATATCGCCCAACCTGGGCCTACATTGAAAACACGACGCAAACCTCTAGTGCCACGCGGGTCGGGCCGAACCCGCGATTTCGGGTCATTGCGGGCAGGAGGCGGCATGTCGCGCGGAGCATTGTTCCGGCCCGGCGGGGACGATACGCGGCTGGCCGCGGCCAGGGAGCGCTTCCTCACTGCGGAGCCTTTCGAGCCCGAGCAGGTCCGCGAGCCGATCCTGGCGTCCTGGTGGCGCTCCCGGCGCTGGAACGTCGCTGCCGACCACATCGACCTGTCCTACGTCGGCGACCCGGACATCGACACCCCGCTGACCCGGAGCGCATCGGCGGTGCTGCGCAGCCTGCGGGACAATCTCGAGGGCCAGCCGATCAGCGTCATCCTCACCGACGCCCGCGGCGTGGTGCTCTCGCGGCAGACTGCCGACCACGATCTCGAGCGGTACCTCGACAGCGTCCAGCTGGCGCCGGGCTTCAGCTACGCCGAGGAGTTCGTCGGCACCAACGGGATCGGCACGGCGCTGGAGGGCGGCCAGCCGATGCACGTGTTCGGCCACGAGCACTACGCCGAGCACCTCGAGACCCTGGCCTGCGCCGGCGTCCCGATCCGGCACCCGATCTCCGGCAAGACCATCGGCGCGGTGGACCTGACCTGCTGGCGCAAGGACGCCGACGCGCTGCTGATCGCCTTGGCCAAGACCGCCGCCGGGCAGATCATGCAGGCGGTGCTGGCCAGCACCGGCGGCCAGGAATACGAGCTGCTGCAGGAGTATCTGCGTGCCTGCCGGCGGTCGGCCGGGATCGTTCTGGCGCTGAATAACGACATGGTCATGATGAATGACTACGCCCGGCACGTGCTCGACCCCGGCGACCAGGTGGCGCTGCTCGGATATGCGGCCGATGCGCTGGCCGGCGACCACCTGGGCCCCGTCGACGTCGAGCTGCCGACCGGAGCCAAGGCGCGGATGTACTGCCGGCCGCTGCGCCGCAAGGCCCGGCGCCGGCAGGCCGGCGGCGTCGTGCACGCAAAGCTGATCGAGCTGGTCGGCAAGGTGACAGCCGAGGCAGGATCGGGGCAGCAGCCACGCAGGTTTCTGCCCGGCCTGGTCGGCACGGGACCGCTGTGGCTGCGCGGCTGTCATCAGGTCGATGCCGCCTACGGCTCGGGCGAGTGGCTCGCGCTGGAGGGCGAGCCCGGTGTCGGCAAGCTGGCGCTGCTGCAGGCCGTGCACCGGCACCGCAACCCGTCCGGCACGTTCCACGTGCTCGACGCCGCCGACGCCGGCGATCACGACTGGCCAGCGCAGGCCCGCGCGGAACTGGACGACGGCGAGGGAAGCCTGGTCATCAGGCACGTCGACCGGCTCAGCCCGCGGCGGCGGCACGCACTGTGGACTGCGCTGGAGGCGGCGCTGGCCGCTGGCAGGCAGCAGGTCCTCTGGGTCGCGGTCACACTCGGCCAGAGCCCGCCAAGCGGCGACCTGGCCGACCTGCTGCAGTTCTTCCCGAGCACCGTCGAGCTCCCGCCGCTGCGCCATCACATCGAGGATCTGCACGAGCTCGTGCCGTTCTTCCTGGCCAAGCTGAACCATCACGGCCCGCTGATCTGCTCGCCCGAGGCCATGCAGCTGCTGATGCGGTCCAGCTGGCCGGGCAACGCCGAGCAGCTGTGGCAGGTCCTGCGGCGCGTGGTCCATCGCCGGCGCACGGGCACCATCAATCCGCGCGACCTGCCGCCGGAATGCTGGGCGGTGAGCCGCAGGCTGCTCAGCCCGCTGGAGTCGATGGAGCGCGATGCCATCGTGACGAGCCTGCTCGACAACGACGGCAACAAGGTCAAGGCGGCCGAGTCGCTGGGCATGTCACGGGCCACCATCTACCGCAAGATCCACGAGTACGGCATCGTCACCCCGGTCGGCTGACCGGGCCTGGCCTCCTGGCACGGCCGACAAGAAGGACGCCGAGTTGCGTGTGGGTCTCGTGGTAGCGGACAGTCAGCTGGCATGAAGACGATGACGTTCCCCGTGCGGACGGGCAGCCGTGAAACCGTGCACGACATCACCGGGCAATGCGCGGAATTCGCCCGCGAATCCTCGGGCGGCGGCGACGGACTGCTGCACGTGTTCGTTCCGCACGCGACGGCCGGGGTGGCGCTGATCGAGCTGGGCTCGGGCAGTGACGCCGACCTGCTGGCAGTGCTGGCTCAGCTGCTGCCCGCTGACGACAGGTGGCGGCATGCGCACGGCTCGCGCGGTCACGGCCGCGCGCACGTGCTGCCCGCATTCGTCGCGCCGTTCGCCACGCTGCCGGTGGTGAGCGGATCGCTGGCGCTCGGCACCTGGCAGTCGGTGGCGCTCGTGGACCTTAACCAGGACAATCCTGACAGGCATGTCCGGCTGTCGTTCCTGGCCTAGCCGCTGGGGGTAGCCGGTGCGGCTAGCCGCACCGGCTCAGTAACCGAGCGGGCCGCTGAACGCCGACTGGTCATTGCAGACGGCCGCGCTGCCAGTGATGCCGTGGTACTGCCTGCCGAGATTGCCCACGGACTGCGTGGCCGACGGCGAAGCCGAGGGCCGCGACTGCGGGTTCAGCACGGTCAAGCTGGAACCGACGATCAGGCTGACGGTATCCGCGGTCAGGCTGCTATCGCGCAGCAGGGTGGCGGAACTGAGCTGCGCCTTCAGCGCGTCTGCCGCGGGCAGGCTCGCTGCTGAGGGGTACTCGATCACCGATGTCGTGTAGCCGAAATTCGGGCCATCGCCGGTGCCCAGCACATGAAATCCCCGGCTCGTCAGGCTGGCCGCGACCTGGGCGGCCTGACCGGCCACGCCCGAGCCGTTCAGCACCTGCACGTTCACCGCCGACGGCCTGGCGGCTTTGTGCACCAGAGTCGTCCCGGTCGCGGCCTTGCCGTTCCTGGCGACCTTGGGCAGCGTCTGATCATGCGCGATCGCGCTGAAGAGCGCGGTCGCCTGTGGCTGCTCGAAGTCGACCACGTCGGTGTTGGCCGGGTCGGGGACATACGGCGCGGTGATGAACTGCACGGACCCGGTCGACAGCCCCTGCAGGCTCTCGGCAATCTGCAGCAGGTCGGACGCGGTCATCCCGCTGTCGGTGGTCATCGCCCCGGCCACGTCCTTGACCACCGCCAGCGTCCTGGCCGGGTTGCCGAGCAGGCCGTTGCGCTTGATGCCCTGGAGCAGCGAGGCCATCAGGAACTGGTCCCGCTGGATGCGCTGCGGATCATCGCCGCTGCCGATGCCCTCGCGGGTGCGCCAGAATTTCAGCGCCGCGACTCCGTCGAGGTGATTCACGCCCGCGCGCAGGCGCAGACCCGAGGTGGAGTCGTACACCGGCTTGCTCACGCAGACGTTCACGCCGCCGGTATCATTGATGATCTGCACGAATCCGGTGAAATGCAGCTCGATGAAATGGTCAAGGCGAATGCCGGTCTGCTGCTCGACGGTTTTCCACAAGCAGGACGCGCCGCCGGCGGCGAGCACGGCGTTGATCCGCTCGGTGGCGCCGGGATCCTGCTGCTGCCCCGGCTGGCTGGAACCGTCGGAGGCACAGGAGTAGTAGGGCACCTGCGTATCGCGGGGAATGCTGACGACGACAACCCCGTGGCGGCCAGGAGCGATGTGCACCAGCATGATCGTGTCGGTGTTCTGCTCCCCCTGGGGCGGCCCGACATGCAGGTTGACCTGCTGGGACAGGCTCAGCCCCACCCGGCTGTCCGTGCCGAACACCAGGATGTTGACCGCGTTGTTATAGCTCGGCGGCCGCTTGCCCAGGCCGGCGACGTCGATACGGCTTATGCTGTCCCACACATCCCGGTACTGGGCGTAGAAGAAAAGCGAGCCCGCGGTCAGTACGAGGACGACAACGACCGAGGCCCAGCCCGTGATGCGCAGGCCCATCGACCGCCGCGGCCGGCGCGGGCGCCGACTGCGGTGGCGCGGCTGACCGCTGCCGTCCGGTTCCTCATCCCCGTACTGGCTCATCGTTGATCTGGACATGCATCCCTGCCATTCGGCGCGGGGGGCGTCGGATCCTCGGGGTCGCCCAATGGTAATGGGCCTCGTCCCGCGGACCACTCGCGAGCTGCTAAAGACTGTGGAATGAATGGGAAATGAAATGGTCACAGGCCGTGCCCGCATCTCGGTGCGACCAGGCCAGCCGACTCCGGAGCGGGCCGGGGTCCGGCCCGGCCGGGTCCGGTCCGGCTGGGTCCGATGCGGCCCGGGGCCGATCAGCGAGCGCGAGCCTTGCGCCGCAGTGCGGCGAGCGTCGCGAGGCAGGTACCGGCGAGCAGGCAGTAAGGAACGAAGTCGGACGTCACCTGCGCCAGCGCCCCGCTGCCGGCGGCGGCGAACGCCTGACCGCTCGCCCAGGCAAGGTTGCCCAGCCCGAACGCGAGCCCCTGGTTCAGCTCCAGCCGGTGCGCACCCCCGCTCAGCAGGGCCGTGGCCGGCGCGAACAGGGTCCCGTAGGCAGGCATGCCGACGACCAGCAGGGCAATCAGCAGCGGCGCTGGCTCCAGTACCGGGGCCAGCAGGCTGACCGCGACGGCTGCCGCCAGCGAGAACTGGATCGGCACCAGTGCACCGCGGCGATCCGACAGCCGGCCGGCCAGCGGCGACAGCGATGCCTCAATCGCGGCGGACGCCAGGAAGGTGGCGCCGATGATCACGGCGGTGGCCCCGAGCTGGCTCAGGCGCAGCGGCGCGAGCACATCGACCACGCCGAAGGCTAGGCCCGCGAGCATCGTCAGCCACATGCCGGTCCCGACCTGCCCGTCGCGCAGCGCCGGCCATGCCGCGCCGAGCCGCTGCGGCACCGAAGCCCGCGGCGGCGGCACCAGGAACGCCACGACGATCAGGGCACCCCCGGCCACAGCGGCAGCCGTGAACGCGGGTCCGGTCCCCACCTCGCCGGCGACGGCGCCGACAACCGGGCCGAAGAGCGCCCCGCTAACCGCCGCGCCAAGGGCAATCCCCAGCAGCTCGCCGCGCCGCTGCGACGGGGCGGCCGTCGCCAGCCAGGCCAGGCCGGCTGCCCAGGTGCATGCGCCGGCCAGCCCCTCGACGAAGCGGGCCGCATCCAGGACGATCGGAGCAGATGCCCAGCCGAAGACGAACGTGGCCACGCTCATCAGCGCCAGCCCGAGCAGCACCACCAGCCGTTCGCCCAGCCGGGAGGTGAGCACCCCGCCGGGCAGCGCGCCCGCCAGAGTGCCCAGCGGATAAGCAGCGACCAGCAGCCCGGCCCCTGACTTCGACAGCCCGGCCGCGCGAGCGTAATGCGGCAGCAGCGGAGTCAGCGCGGTAAAGAACATCGTGTCGACCAGGACAAGCGTGCAGACGAAACAAAGCAGCGCAAGCACCGGGCGCGACAGGCTCAGCCGGGGCCGCCGCATTCCCGCCTCACCCCCCGGCGACCGCGAGGATCAAGATGGCGGCCGCGCCGACAGTCCGGTGCAGCTGCGGAGGCTGGCGTAGTGGGCAGCCGCCTGTCTCGCCGCGGCGCCGCTGAGGAGGACTGGCTGGCCCGTCGCGGAGACTTCCGCGGGGATGAAATGTGCGCTCAGCGAGCCGCGGCGAGGCACGGTGAGCCTCAGGATCCCGGTCGCCGTGCTGAACGAGTTCTCCCACCACAGGAAGTTGGCCATGCCGTAGGCGACAAAGGTGTGACCGAGCCAGCCGGAACCCTGAAGCATGTGGGCGTGTGAGCCGATGATGATGCTCGCGCCAGCCGCGGCGAGCTTGGGTGCCAGGGACAGCTGGTTGGCGTCCGGGCATGCCTGGCCCTCCGTGCCCCAGTGCACGAAGACGATGACGATCCTGGCTAGCCTCCTCGCGGTCCTGACCGCGGCAAGCGTGCGCCCGAGGTTGATCGCGTTTGCCTCCCCCGGCCTGCTGTTCGTCGCCACCCATGACGAGGCCAGCTCGGCAACCTGGGACACGGCGACTATCGCGATCGGGGTTCCCCTGATCGTGGTGACGTAGGGAGCCCAGGCGGCAGCCGCGTTGACGCCGATGCCGACGACGGGGAAGCGGGCCGCCCTTGCCGCCGCAAGAGTGTCGGCCAGCCCGACCTGCCCGTAATCCAGCGCATGGTTATTGGCCATCGTGACTAGATCGACGCCGGCGTCGCGCAGCGCCGTGAAGGCCGTCGGCGTCGTGCGGAAATGGTACGTCTTGGGCTGAGGCGTTCCCCGGCTGGTAACGGCCGTCTCCAGGTTGAGCATGGCCAGGTCGGCCGAGCCAAGCACGGCGGAAATCGGGCCGAAGGCGCTGGCAGGATCCTTCAGCAGCGCGGCCGTGCGGCCGGTGAAGTGCACGTCGCCGGCGAATTCCAGCGTGATGTCCGGCGACGGCGCGCTGCCGGGGGCAGCTCGGGTCACCGCCGGTGACGGCCGCCGGCTGCCGGGCGCGGCGTGCGGCACGGACGCCGCCGCATCGCATGCGGCCAGCGCAACCGCGAGGACAAGAGGCAGGCTGGTCAGCAGCCTTCTGGCCGGCACCGGACCACTATACGGCTGCGCTAGCTCGGCCTGCAGGGCCGGCGAAGCTGCGCGGTGCGCCAGACATTCGATCGCGCCGCCGGTCTGCGTGCGATGCTGTCAGGTAAGGGTCCTTACCGCAGCACCGGCGCGTGTCTGGTCCTGCAGACCGGCCGGGAAGGGAAAACTCATCGTGCAAGCACCGATGAGTTCTCGCTGCTGGCTTGGTCTATTCCGGGTGCGGCAAGCCGGCCGGCCGGGCACAGACACGCGGGGCAACAGGCAGCGGAAGCGAAAGGCCGAGACGATGACCGACAGCGCGGTGGAGACAGATTTCCTCCCCCTGGCTGAAACGTACCGGCGCGAGCTGCTCGCGCACTGCTACCGGATGCTCGGCTCCGTGCATGAAGCCGAGGACCTGGTGCAGGAGACCTACCTGCGTGCCTGGCGAGGCTACGACCGGTTCGAAGGCCGGTCCTCGCTGCGGACCTGGCTCTACCGGATCGCCACGAGTGCCTGCCTGACCGCCCTGGAAAGCCGGAGCCGCCGGCCGCTGCCCACCGGGCTCGGCGCCCCGGCCGCCGATCCTGAGGCCGAGCTGGCCCAGCAGCCTGAGGTGCCGTGGCTCGGGCCTATCCCTGACGTCCTGGTCGGAGCCGGGACGGCGGATCCCGCCGCGATCATCACCGCACGGGAAAGCATCCGGCTGGCTCTCATCGCCGCATTGCAGCACCTGCCGCCCCGGCAGCGCGCCGTCCTCATCCTGCGCGAGGTGCTGAACTGGCGGGCCGCGGAGGTCGCCGAACTGCTCGGCACCAGCACGGCCGCCGTCAACAGCGTGCTGCAGCGTGCCCGGGCGCAGCTCAGCCGGGCGGCCCCAACCGAGGACAGCGTCACCGAGCCCGCGACACCGCAGCAGCGGCAGCTGCTCGAACAGTACGTAGCGGCCTTCGAGCGCTACGACGTTCCCGCGCTCGTGCAGCTGTTCAGCGCCGACGTCGTCTGGGAGATGCCCCCGTTCACCGGCTGGTATCAGACCCCCGGCGACATCGGCCGCCTGATCGCGGCTCAGTGCCCCGCCAAGCGCCCTGGCGATCTGCGGCTCCTCGCGACCAGGGCGAACGGGCAGCCGGCCTTCGGCATGTACCTGCGCGACGACAGCGGCCAGTACCAGGCGTTCCAGCTGCAGGTCGTGCACCTGCGCGGGCCGGCTATCGACCACGTGGCGGCATTTTTCGATGTCTCGCTTTTTGCCTTCTTCGGACTGCCCGACGTCTTGCCGACCCGCTCATGACCGACGGCCGCGCGACCAGACCGCTGGCGGGCGGACTCGCGCTGCTCGAGCGCGCGATCGGCTACACCCTCGGCAACCTGCGCCTCGTGCCTCAGGCAGCGCTGCGGTATCGGACGCCTTGCCCGGAGTGGGACGTAGGCGCGCTGCTGGCGCACCTGCACGACTCCTTCGCCGCGCTGCAGGAGGCCATCGATCCCGGCGGCATCGGCCTGCGCCCAGTCGCCGATCACGCTGGCCGGCCCGCCGACCTGGTCGCTGAGCTGCGGGGCCAGGCCTCCCGGCTGCTCGGCGCGTGGACCGTGGCGGATGACGACCTGGCGGCCGTTGGCGGCTGCCCCGTGCCCGCGTCGATCGTGACGAGCGTCGGGGCTATCGAAATCGCCGCGCACGGGTGGGACGTCGGCCGGGCCTGCGGCAACGACCGCTCCATCCCGCCCGGACTGGCCGGGGAGCTGCTGGCGCTCGCACCGCTGTTCGTCACCAGCACCGACCGGCCGGATCGATTCGCGGCCCCCGTCCCGGTGCCGCCGGACGCCAGCCCCGGTGACCGGCTCGTCGCCTTCCTCGGCCGCGACCCCGGCTGAGCTGTCGGATGAGCCGCGGGCTGAGCCGCCGCTGTTGACGCTGCCGTTGACGCTGCGTGGTGCCCGCGAGAGCATGTGACGACGCAGCAAGGGCAACAGCGAGACCAGGGGGTTACGGCCGTGACCGGGAAAATCGACGAGGTACTCCGGGGCGCCGTGGCACGAGGCGACGTGCCGGGCGTCGTTGCCCTGGCGGCCGGCGACGACGGCGTGATCTACGCGGGCGCGGCGGGCCGGCGCAGTGTCGATGCCGACGATCCGATTACCCAGGACACCATGCTGCGGATCGCCTCGATGACCGAGATGGTGACGACCACGGCCGCTCTGCAGCTGCACGAGCGCGGCAGCCTGGACCTGCAGGCCCCGGTGCAGGCCTACCGGCCGGAGTTCGCCAGCCTGCAGGTGCTCGACGGCTTCGACGGTGACACTCCGCGGCTTCGGCCGCCCCGCAAGCAGGCCACCGTCCATCAGCTGATGACGCACACGGCCGGCTTCGGGTACTGGTTCTGGAACAGCGACATCGACCGCTATGAGCAGATCACCGGCGTGCCGAACATCCTGCCCGGCGACGATGCCGTGTTTACCTCCCCGCTTGTGTCCGATCCGGGCACCGGTTTTGAATACGGGATCAATGTCGACTGGCTGGGCCGGGTGGTCGAGGCGGTCAGCAGGCAGTCGCTGGACGCCTATATCGAGGCCAACATCACCGGCCCGCTCGGGATGACCAGCACAACCGCGCGCATGACCGACGCCCAGCGGGCCAACTGCGCACCGGTGCACGTGCGCGGCGAGGACGGCTCCTTCGCGGCGACCGACATTGACTGGGCGCAGCAGCCGGACTACTGGGGCGGCGGGCACTTCCTGTACTCCACGCCGCGCGACTACCTGGCCTTCCAGCGGATGCTGCTCGGCGGCGGCGCCCTGGACGACGTGCGGATCCTCAGCGATGCCACGGTGTACGGGGCATTCACCAACCAGATCGGCGGGCTGGACTTCCCGGCGTCGATCACCACCGCGCACCCGGAACTCAGCGCCGACGTCAATCTCGGCCCCAACCTCAAATGGGGCCATGGGCTGCTGCTGAACGAGACGCAGCAGCCAGGGATGCGGGCGGCCAACAGCGGCGCCTGGGCCGGCCTGTTCAATACCCACTTCTGGGTGGACCCGGCCAGCCGGGTGACGGGCTCGATCTTCTCCCAGACGCTGCCGTTCGGCGAGGCACCGGCCTTCCAGCTCTACCTCGACTTCGAGCAGGCCCTTTACGCCACGCTGCAGACGGCGCTGCGGACGGCACGGTAAGCCGCGCTGCAGGCACACCGGGCCGTCCGAGCTATCCGGGCACCTGACATTTGGGTATCGCCGCATGCATGCCGCCATCCGCGCCGCTGAATTCAGCTGCCGGCGGGCTCTGTCTTAGCTCTCGGTATGGCAGGACGGGGCGATGTATTTCTGCACCGGCCCGACCGGGCGCAAGGCAAAGAACCTCGCGCTCAGTCCGCTGTGCGTCCTCACCACCGGCTGCAATGCCCTCGGCGAGGCTCTCGTCTACGAGGTCATCCCGTCAACGGCCTTCGGCTTCGGCAAGGGAGAATTCAGCCAGACCCGCTGGCGCTTCGAGCCCGCCTGATGCAGTCAGTAGCGGGCGCCGACGACCTGGTCGCCCAGCGGGTCCAGCACGGCCAGATCGTCGGCGCTGAGCGTGACATCGACGGCGGCCACGTTCTGCTCGAGCCACTTCACCCGCTTGGTACCGGGAATCGGGACGACGGGGACGCCGAGCCGCTCCCCCTGCGCATGCACCCACGCAAGGGCCACCTGGGCCGGCGCAACGCCTTTGGCCTCGGCCACCTGGCGCACCGCGTCGGCGATCGCCTGGTTGGCCGCTCCCGCGTCGCCGGAGAAGCGCGGGTTGCGGCTGCGGAAGTCCCTGGCATCCAGCGCGCTGACGTCCACCGTGCCAGTGAGGAAACCGCGGCCGAGCGGGGAGTACGCGACCAGGCCGACGTTCAGCTCGCGCAGGGCGTCCAGCACGGTGGTTTCCGGATCGCGGGCCCACAGCGAGTACTCGCTCTGCACGGCGGTGATCGGGTGCACCGCGCAGGCACGGCGCAGCAGGTCGCTGTCGACCTCGGAGAGGCCGAGGTAACGCACCTTGCCCTCGGCGACGAGCTCAGCCATCGCGCCGACGGTTTCCTCGATCTCGGCTGTCTGCGGCGGCCGGTGCAGGTAATACAGGTCGATCAGGTCCACGCCAAGGCGCAGCAGCGACGACTCGCAGGCCCTCTTGACGTAACCGCGCTCGCCCCGGATCACCCGCTTGTCGTCGCCGCCGGACCGGTCGATCCCGAACTTCGTCGCAAGCTGCACCTCGTCCCGGCGGCCAGTGATCGCCCGGCCGACGAGGACCTCGTTGTGGCCGGCCCCGTAGGCATCGGCAGTGTCGAGCAGGGTAATGCCGAGGTCTATCGCGCGATGAATTGTCGCGATTGACTCGTCCCAGTCGGCCCGGCCGTACCACTCGCTCATGCCCATGCAGCCGAGTCCCTGCGCGGAGACGGCAAGTTCGGCCAGTGAAACCTTGCGCACGTCAGCTTCCTTATCCATGCTTGGCCGCGGAGTACGCCGCAGGCGGATCCAGTACTTGCCCGGTCAGGTCCAGTCACTGCTGCCCAGCATTCTGTCAGCCAACCGACATTGGAGTGTTTCATGAGGGAGGCGGCCATGACGCGCGACGAGCTGCTCGCCTACTGCCTGGCCAAGCCCGGCGCGTGGCAGGACGAGCCCTGGGACGGCGACGTCGTCGCGAAGGTCAGCAGCAAGATCTTCGCGTTCCTGGGGTCCCGGCCGGCGGCGGCCGTCGGGCTCAAATGCGGCCAGAGCCGGGAGGCGGCCGACGAATGGCTGCTGCGCTACCCAGAAGACGCTTCGGTCATGGCGTATATCGGACGTTCGGGGTGGAACAGCCTGCGGATCGGCGGCGCGATCCCCGATGACGAGCTGCTCGAGGCCGTCGACGCCTCCTACGACACTGTCGTCAGCAAGCTGCCGAGGAAGGACCGGCCCGCGCCAGCATCCTGACCCGTCCGGGCCACTGCGCAGTCAGTGGGCGACTAAGCGCCAGATCCGGACAAAGACTGGCGCCTGAAGCCCCGTGCGCGGACGAGCGAAATGGGTATGTGTGAGATGCCAGCTACAGAAGGGGACAGTGATGACCCGCACGCCCGAGGAAGTTTTCGCCCACCACGCCCAGGCACTCGGCGCCGGCGATCTTGACGAGATCGTCGCCGACTACGCCGATGATGCCTTCTTCATCTCACCCGCGGGGGTCCTGCGCGGCAAGGACGGCGTCCGGGCCGCGTTCACTCAGCTGCTCGCCGACGTCCCGGACGCGGACTGGGACCTGAAGACCCTGATTTACGAGGACGATGTCCTTTTCCTGGAGTGGGCGGCCGACGCTGCCGCGACCAGGGTCGAGGACGGCATCGACACCTTCGTGTTCCGCGATGGCCTGATCCGGGTGCAGACCGTCCGCTACACGCTGCAGCGCAAGGGCTGACCCGCCCGCCGCCGGGCACAGCGCGGGCGGCACGGCGCCGGGCGGCGTCCCCGAGGGGACGGCACGAAGATAGCACCGGGACAGCACGGGGGGATCATGGTTACGCTGCACGCGGACGCGGATATGGCGGCTCAGCTTGAGCGGACGCTGATCGGGGCCTACGTGGGTTCTGCCGACCTTGGCGAAGCCATCGCCACGGCCGGGCGGGTCGCGCCCGGCGAGTACGGACAGTGGCATGAGGAGTGGGCGCACACCGCCGCAGTCGCGCTGGCGGCCGCGGACGACGCAGCGGCCAGGGGACACGAGCCGACGGCTGCCCGAGGTTACCTGCGATCGGCCGAGTACTGGCGCCAGGCGTACTTCTTCCTGCGTCACGACCTTGCCGATGACCGCGTCATCACCGGCTACCAGCGGCAGCGTGCGGCATTCCGGCAGGCGGCGCCGTTCCTGCCGTTCCGCGTCGAGGCGCTGTCCATTCCGTTTACGCCGGTCCCGATGCCCGGCTACCTGTTCCGGCCCGCGCGGGGAGATGCCGATCCGCGGCCGACCGTGCTGTTTCCCGGCGGCTTCGACGGCACCGCCGAGGAACTCTGCAAGTACGGGGTGCAGGCGGCGCTGGAGGCCGGCTGGAACGCGGTGGCCTGGGATGGCCCGGGTCAGGGCGGGATGCTGGTGGAGCACGGGCTGCCGATGCGGCCGGACTTCGAGACGGTGCTCGCGCCGGTGGTCGACTGGGCACTCCGGCAGCCCTTCGTCGACTCCGGCCGGCTTCTGCTGGTTGGCCGGAGCCTCGGCGGCTACCTGGCTCCCCGCGGCGCCAGCGGGGACCAGCGCATCACCGCGCTGGTCTGCGATCCGGGCCAGTACGACTTCACCTCGCGCTTCATATCCATGTTCAGTGAACAGGACTGGCAGAAGGTACTCGACGGTGACCCGGACATGGACGCTGGGCTCGAGGGATTCCTCAGCAAGCCACGCGACCGGGAGTTCTACGGGTCACGGATGGCGGCGATGGGCGCCGCCACCTTCGGCGAGTGGCTGCGCATCCTGGCCGGGTACACGCTCGCGGGCCGAGCCGAGAAGATCACCTGCCCGACCCTCATTACCGAGGGCGAGGGCGACTTTGCCGGCCAGAGCACCGCCCTGTTCGATGCGCTCACCTGTGAGAAGCATTTCCGGGAGTTCACGGCGTCGGAGGGCGGCGGCGGGCACTGCGAGGGAATGGGCCAGCGGCTCTGGCAGCAGGCCGTCTTCGGCTGGCTGGGCGAGATCGTCGCTCGGATCTGAGGCCGCAGGGCCGGATTGAGGCACACGGACGTCGCCCGACGACAAGCGCGTGAGACGCACCTGACGAGAGCCGAACGTCCCCGCCCGCAGGACTATCGGCGCTGCCGGGCCTGAACCCGGCGGCTTACGATCATGTCAGAAGTGATCTTCAGCGGTTACCTGGCGGCCCCGTCCCGGGCCGGCGCGCCGGGCGGACCGGGCACAGTCCGGAGGGGGCGTCATGGACCGGCTCAATCCGATAGACGCCCAGTTCATCGATGCGGAGGACAGGGACAGGAACACGTCGATGGCGATCGCGTCCATCGCGGTGTTCGAGGGTCCGCCGCCGTCCTATGACGAGTTCGTCGCCGAGATTGCCCGGCGGCTGCCGCTGGTGCCGCTCTACCGCAAGAAGCTCCGGACGGTAGCGCTGCGTCTCGGACCGCCGGTCTGGGTTGACGACCCGCGCTTCGACCTGCGCTATCACGTCCGGCAGACCGCGCTGCCAGCGCCCGGCGGGGACGAGCAGCTCAGGAAGCTGATGGCGCGGGTGATGGCTCAACGGCTCGACCGCGACTACCCATTGTGGGAATACTGGCTGGTCGAGGGGCTCGCGAACGGTCGCTGGGCGCTGATTTCCAAGGTGCACCACTGCATGGTTGACGGGATCTCGGGCACCGACCTGTACCGGATAATTTTCGATACGTCCCCCGTGCCCGAGCCGCTGCCCGACGGCCTCGCCGCTGCGGCGGACTCCTCGCCCGTATCCCCCGAGCCGTCGGCTCTCCGGCTTGCCGCAAGGTCGGCCCTAGATGCGGCCATGCTGCCGGTGCGGGAGGCCTCAGTCCTGAGCGGCGCCCTGGCCAATCCCGGTGATGCCCTCCGGCAGGCGGCCGGCACGGTGATGGGCCTGGCGAAGATCGCCGGGGCGCTACGGCCGGCCACAGGCTCCTCCCTCAGCGGCCCGATCGGCGCGCAGCGCCGGTATGCCTGCGCCCGTGCGTCCCTCGACGATGTCAAGACGATCAAGCGGGAACTCGGCGGCACCGTGAACGACATCGTCCTGGCCGCGATCAGCAGCGGCTTCCGCAGCCTGCAGCGGCATATGGTTCCGTCGCTGGTGCCCGTTTCGGTTCGCGCAGCGGGCGAGGAGAATATTTACGAGAACCGCCTGACGGTGATACTGGCCAACCTTCCCGTCGACATTGCCGACCCGGCTGACCGGCTTGCTGCCGTCCGGGCCGAACTGGCAACCCTGAAGGCCAGCAAGGAAGCTATGGTCGGCGAGGCGATGGTCTCCCTGGGCCGCTACACACCATTCCCGGTGGCTTCGCTGGGCGCCCGCCTCGCCTACGGACTGCCGCAGCGGGAGATCGTCACGGTTACCACCAATGTGCCGGGACCCCGCCAGCAGCTTTACGCGCTCGGCCGCCGGCTCGTGGAGATCATCCCATATGTGCCGATCGCGACGACGCTCCGAACCGGGATTGCGATCTTCAGCTATTGCGGGAACCTGACGTTCGGGATCACCGGGGACTACGCGACGAACCCTGACCTGGAGGTGCTGGCTCAGGGCATCGAGAGCGGGATTTCCGAGCTCCTGAAAGCAGCTCTGCACAGCGCCGGGCACGGCTCCCAGAATGGCTCTGAGCCGGCGGCGACAGCGGCAGGGCCGGGGCCGGAGAAAAGCGACCAAGACTGAAAGGGCAGTAGGCCAGTCAGCCGCGCATGTGCACCGGCCTGGCGGTCCTGCTCGGCGGCGAGATCAACGCCGAAACCTAACGCGAGGCCGCCGCGCAGGCCGGCCACCCGGGAGCTTCCAGCACCATGAGGACGGTGGCAGATGCGTGATACTGCACGAGCCTCCGGCGTCCCTGAAAGGCGTCCTGCGGAATCTGGAAGGCCTGGCCCAGGCCCAGCGCGGCGACCGGGAGGAACACCCCCTCGCCCGGTGAGGCTCGTCTTGACCCCCAGCGGCTGGCAGGACTACGCCTACTGGCTGACCGCCGACCGCGCCACCCTCAAGCGGATCAACAGGCTGACCGACGACGTGCTGCGCGACCCGTTCGAGGGCATCGGCAAGGCCGAGCCGCTGCGCCATGCCCTCACCGGGGCGTGGTCGCGGCGCATCAGCGAGGAGCACCGGCTCGTCTACCTTGTCGACGGCGATGACATCGTCATCCTCCAAGCCCGCTACCACTACACGTGATCAAGCGCCCGAACCGCGACGCCCCGTGCGCGGCAAGAGCGAGATCTGCCCAGGGCGGCCCTGAGCTCCAGCTGGACGTTAGACTCGCGGTTCGTTTGTGCGTGGGGGCCGATCCGGCGTTGTGCCAGCGCGCAACGTTCGGGGCGGTGCACCGATCAGTGTGGGCAGCGGCGACGATGAGCGCGGATGGACGGATCGAACGGGCCAGGCTGCTCTGCGAGCGTGCCGTCTTCGGTGGCGATGCCAGCGCGGTGGCAGTAGCCGAGCGCTCGAGAACGGGAACCGCAGCGTCGTTGCCGCCCCGGACAACCTGGTGGAAACAGCCGACCCAGAACAGCGACTCACCCTCACCGCGCACGTCGCCGAGCGCCTGATAGAGCTGCGCCGCACGCACGAACAACGCCAGCTCATGCGGGTCTCGTCGCGCTGCTCCGGGTCCTCTTCTCGCTGCTCAAGGAATCGCGCATGAACGACCCGGCCACCGGTCATACGTGCTGGCGGCGCAGGTCGGCGACAAGCTGACAACGTCCTATGCGGTGCGGCACCTGGGCATCGCGGAGTATGTCGCCGACCGGCTGGACAGGGCGCGGGAGCGGCTGGCGGAGTCAGTGCGACTCCGCCGGGAGCGCGGGTTCTTGCCCGGGGTTGCCGCGAATCTGGTTGGGCTGGCCTAAATCACCGCCGCAGAGGGCTGCCGCGCCGAGGCGCTGGCGCTGGTCGAGGACGCGGGCGCGATCGCAGAGGCCAGCGGTGCTCAGGGCATCATGCGCATGGTCGAGGAGGCACGCACTCAGCTGTGGGCAACCGTCGACCCCCCGGCGTGAAAGCGGATGTGAAACGCGCTCTTCAGCAAGATCGCCCGGTCGGCGGCAGAAGCGCGCGTTCAGGTGCGGGCGTACGACGTAGGCAGCATGCCGCCGACAGGGGGGAGGAGGGAGTTGTACGTCTGCGTACATTGCCGTACGGTCATTCTCATGACGTCGATGACCGTCTCTGAGGCCCGTGCCGCGCTGCCTGAGCTGCTCACCCGCGTCGAGGACGGCGAGGAGGTCACGATCACGCGGCACGGCCGGCCCGTGGCGGTTCTTGTGCGGCCAGACGCCCTGCGCAGCAGGGCACGGGAAGCGTTGCAAGATGCCGAGCGGATCCACGAGCTGCTGGCAGGAGCGGCCGCCGCGGCGCTGCCCGTGCAGCCCGGACTGACGGCCCGGCGCGCCGAGGAACTGATCCGCGAAATCCGGGTCGGCCGCGACAGCCGGTAATGGACACCTTCGACGCGGACGTGCTCATCTATGCCGCCGTCCCTGGCCACCCGCTAGGCCGCCGCGTGATCGCGCTGTTCCAGGAAGCCGCCAGCACCACAGCGGGCGCTGGCTCGGTCCTGCTCCTGCCAGAGGTGCTCAGCAAGCCGCTCCGCGACGGCGCCGCCGGCGACGTCCGCATCCTTGCCGGGCTGCTGGCCCGGCTCGACCTGCGCCCGGTCGACCGGGCAGCCGCCGAGCTCGCCACCGCCCTGTCCAGCAAATACCGGCTGCGGGCGGCCGACGCCACCCACCTCGCCACCGCGGTCAGCCTCGGCGCCGACCGGTTCATCACCAACAACCAGCGTGACTTCCCGGCAGCAATCACCGAAATCCAGGTCACCTACCCGGCCGACCTGCCCGACAGCGCCGCCTGAACGCGGGCACCGCCGTCGGCGACGTGCGCAACGCGCGGCACAGGACGTTCGCCGCTGGTCTCGCCCCAACGAAAGTAGCTATACTTATGGCTATGATAGTAGCTGCTGAGCAGATGTCCCTCGCGGACGTTAAGAACCGGCTCTCGGAGGTCGTGGACCGCCTGGAGCGCGAGCACGGCCGTGTCGTGATCACCAAGCACGGCCGCCCCGCCGCAGTGATCATCAGCGTGGAAGACCTGGAGTCCCTGGAGGAAACCCTCGACGTCATGGACAGCGCGGCGGTCATGGACGACATCCGCGAGGCGCTGGCCGAAGCCGGCTCCGCTGATGCGCCGGTGCTGAGCAAAGAAGAAGCACGGCGCCTGATCCCCGGCCGGTGAGCGAGGGCGGCTTCACCATCGCCGGGACGGCCCCGGCCCGCCGCGCGCTGGCCCGGCTGCCCGCGAAGGCCGCCACTGCGGCGGTGGAATTCCTGTACGGGTCACTGGCAGCCAACCCGCACCGGGTCGGCAAGCCGCTCAGGCTAAGGCTCGAAGGACTGCACAGCGCCCGCCGCGGCGACTACCGCGTGATCTACAGCATTGACGATCCGCACCGCCGGGTCGACGTCGTGGCTATCGAACACCGTTCCGACATCTACCGGCCGCGGCAACTCCGAGAACCGCCCCGGTCGCCGGCATAGCCGACATTGCGGCAAGCTCGCTGATGCCGGTCAAACTGAGAACTGCCGCACGGTGCGGCTGATTGCCCCCGCCACCACTTCGGCGGTCGCCGCGTCCGATCGCTGCAGCCCGGACGCGAACAGGTCCTGGTGGCGTCGACGAACGCGCGTCGGCTAGGGCCGTGACCTGGGACCGTTGATGCATGTCTGGTCTGGATGCGATGTGGCATGAGGCCGACGATGCGCTGCTGCGGTGCCGGGAGCTTGCGCATGAGTCCTTCCTCGCCGGTGGAGTGCCTGTTGGCTCTGTGATCGCTGGGAGCAACGGTGAACGGGTCAGCGAGGGCCGGAACCGTGCCTACGATCCTGCGGGCGGGACTGACCAGCTGCAGTGCACGCCCGTCGCGCACGCTGAGATGAACGCGCTCGCCGCCGTTGAAACTGGGACCGAGCTTGCCAGCCTGACTTTGTGGTCTTCGCAGCGACCGTGCGTGCTGTGCGCGGCAGCGTGTGAATTCACCGGCGCGGGCAGCGTTGCCTTCGTCGCCCCGGATCCATCGGATGGCGACAGCTACGACGACCCCGGCGGGGTCGAGCCGGAGCGGGTAGTCGTCGCCAACCTGTTGTTTCTCTCAGGGGTGGCCGCTTACTTGGGCTCGTCATCCTCGATGATCACCCGCGCCCGGCGACGCGGACCGGAGATCGTCGACTTGATGCGGATGGTCGACGACACGGCCCTCCGGCAGGCGACGCTTCGTGATACCCCTCCTCAGTGTGGCCGCGGATCCCCAGTGTGGCCGCGGATAGAGGCGGCGGCGCGGGAACGCCGCAAGCGCAGCAGGCGCGACTCACCTCGCTAGCAGTTCCCGGAAGCCAGGTGATCGCCAGGTTGCCACGGCGCCACGAATGTACTCTCCTGCCTGCGATGATGGTCGTCCGGCAGCTCGTCACGCAACGCGGTTGAAGCCTCGGGTCGGGCAGCGACAAACCGACGGGGCGAGCACCCAGGCCGCTCACTGGAACGGGACGGCATGGTCGATCGTGCCCACCCCAGACATCACCAGGGACGGCGATGCGAACATGCTGACCGGGGTCAGCGCGGACGGGGCCGACGACGTGCGGGCACGGGCTATGCCGACAACGACGGGGAGAACCTGCGGGTGCCCTATGTCCTGCACTGGAACGGCAACAGCTGGCGACCAGCAGCGGCGGCCGGCCAGTGTCGGCGTCGAGGGACCGAATACCACGGTCGGGCTCGTTCATCGCCGCTTCCACGATTTGGTCGTTAATCGCAGCAAAGGAGAGAGCGGGCAGCATGTCCCGGGGGTCGGTTCCGCCTCCTCCTGTATGCCGGCCGGCGTCGGTCTGGGCCGCCGCTGCCCTGCTCGCTGGCAAGGCGATCGGTGTCCTACTATCGTTAGGATATCGCCGCCGCTGAAAGCGGACGGGACTGCAGGTCGTGCCGCTGAGGAGGGTGAGCTGAGGAGGGTGAGCTGAGGTGTGTGAAACCCATGGAGAAGTGCCCGCGCCCAGCGTTGCGGCCGTCGCCGCCGGCCTAGCCTGGACCGGCGAGGTGCTGCCTCTCGAACCGGTCGACTCGGTGTCGGTGCTCACCGTCTGCGACAACTCGATCGACATCCTGCTTCCCGGCCAGGGTCCTGCCAGGCGCCTTCCCATGGGCGGCCCGCTGGCCGGCGCGGCGCTTCCCCTGCTCGGCGCCCGGGCGCTCGAGGCGGGGGAAACGCGCGACTGGCCGGTGGCCGAGCACGGATTCTCCGTTCTGGTCGAGGTCCGCAAGGGCGACGTCACCCGCCGGCTGCTGTTCGACGCCGGGCTCACTCCGACCGGCTGCGCCGACAACCTGCGCCGCCTCGGGCGCGACCCGCGAGACATCGAGGTGATCGTCTGCAGCCACGGTCACTTCGACCACACGACCGGGCTGTCCGGGCTCATCGGCCGGCTCGGGCCTGCCGGCATGCCCGTTGTCATCCACCCCGAGTTCTGGACCCATCGCCGGCTCGCCATCCCCGGCATGGAACCTTTCGAGCTCCCCACCACGAGCCGCCGGGCACTCGAGGGCGCCGGGTTCGACATCATCGAGAACCGCCAGCCCTCGTTCCTGTTCGACCGCTCGGTGCTCATCACGGGCGAAGTCGACCGCACCACCAGGTTCGAGCACGGGTTCCCCATCCACCAGGCACGGCATAACGGCATCTGGGCACCAGACCCGCTGATCCTCGACGACCAGGCCCTCATCGCCCACGTGGCCGGCAAGGGCCTCGTGGTCCTCACCGGCTGCGGGCACGCCGGGATCATCAACATCTGCCGCTACGCCCGGCGGCTGACCGGCATCGACAAGGTCCACGCGGTCATCGGCGGCTTCCACCTCAGCGGCCCGCTCTTCGAGCCCATCATCGCCGACACCATCGATGCCCTCGAAGACCTGGCACCCGACGTGCTCGTCCCCGCCCACTGCACAGGCTGGAAAGCCACCCACGCCATCGCCCGCAAGCTTCCCGGCGCATTCATCCAGAACAGCGTCGGCACCACCTTCGAGCTAACCGCCGAGGTCGGCTGACGTCACGACCGGCCCGGCCACGGTCCAGCTGCAGGCCTCCCCCCACGTCACGCCCTCCTCCTTGCGGCCACGGGTCTTGAGATCGGCATCTCGAAACCGAAAGTGGCCAGCGTGCCTCCAGATTGTCTGATCTGGAACGTCGGCACGGCCGAGCTGCATCGACCTCGACGCCAAACAGCGACGCCCCCTTGGTGAGCTCGCCGACCGCGTCGTTGCTGCTCGGCCTTCATGTACCTCGCGGATCCGGGCACAAGAATGCCGTGCCCGGCAACTCGCCGACGGGATCAACAGACTGTCTTCGGGCTTGTCCCGAAAGCCGATGGGGCGTAGGAGTAGTCATGACGAGCACGCGACCGCAAGGACTGACCCGGGGGCAGCTTGGACTGCGGGTAACCGGGCGCCGGGCTGCTGGCCGCAGCCGGAGCGATTCAGTCCGGGCGCGGGCAGTGCCGCGGCTCGCCGGACGGCTCCGGCTGCAGGTCAGTCACCCGGACGCCTCCGGCGGGCGGAAATGGGTGACGGGACTGCTCTTGGCGTGCTCGGCGAGCCGGCCGATGGTGGTTATCCCCTCGTCGGCGGGCGGCCCGTAGATCCGGGTGATCGCCTCGGCGAGGTCGTCGGCTTCTTCTTCCGGGATCACCCACGACCTGCTGCAGCTCGTGGCCTCGCCGGTGTCACCGTCAGCGGTGATGACGACCAGGCTCGCGTGGCGCTCACGCATCGGGGCTCTCCTTCGCGGGACGGCAGCGGATGCCGCCGGCGCCGGCCGTTGCCCCGGCGGCGGCCGGCCCGGCTGCGGCGATCCCTTC
>OBLU010000931.1_pt1 | contig 27148 bp, 25 predicted proteins | sample 1518681 | NCBI WGS metagenome assembly OBLU01 (sample SAMEA3539304, study PRJEB22396) | soil metagenome | biome: tundra; feature: field; material: soil | place: USA | collected 2010-05 | depth 0.15 m
GAGATCTACACTCTTTCCCTACACGACGCTCTTCCGATCTGACCCCGCACTCTACCAACATCGGCCGCCCCGAGCCCGACACCGACGCCGCCGACGCCCGCGCCTGGGACCGCGCCGAACTCCTCGCCGCCCAGCAAGACCTCGCCACCCCTAGTACCAAGCACCTAGTACCTAGCACCTTGCCTCTCATCGCCATCTGCGGCCGCCCCAACGTAGGCAAGTCCACCCTCTTCAATCGCCTCACCGGCTCCCGTCGCTCCATCGTCGGCGACGAGCCCGGCATCACCCGCGACCGCATCTACGGCGAAATCGAGTGGCAATCCGCCGACGCCCGCATCGTCGACACCGGCGGCATCATCCCCGACGACCCCGAACTCATCCCCACCGAAATCTACCGCCAGGCCCAAACCGCCTTGTCGGAAGCCGACGCCATCATCATGGTCGTCGACGGCCGCACCGAACTAGCCTCCCCCGACCTCACCCTCGCCCGCCTCCTCCTCCGCGGCGGCAAGCCCATCTTCCTCGCCGTCAACAAAATCGACACCGCCGCCCTCGCCCCCGCCGCCGAAAACTTCCGCCGCCTCGGCTTCGCCAACGTCATTCCCATCTCCGCCGAGCACGGCTCCGGCATCGGCGACCTCCTCGACGAAGTCTTCGCCGTCCTCCCCGCCCCCAAAGTCCTCCCCCCAGCAACCTTCCTCACCGAGTCCGACGAGTTCGACGAAGACGCCACCGGCCCCGACTTTACCCCACCCCCCGGTTCAGGTTTGTCATTCCGTAGCGCAGCGGAGGAATCTGCTTTTGCTTCTTCCCTCGAACCTCGAACCTCGAACCTCGAACCTGATCCCGACGACCCCAACCGCCCCCGCCGCCTCCGCTCCCACGGCTCCTTCCAGGAGCACGAAACCAAAATCGCCATCATCGGCCGTCCCAATGTGGGCAAATCCACCCTGCTCAACGCCCTCACCGGCACCGACCGCGCCATCGTCTCTCCCATCGCCGGCACCACCCGCGACGCCGTCGACGAAGTCGTCACCCGCACCAACCACGACTTCCGCTTCGTCGACACCGCCGGCATCCGCCGCAAGGGCAAGACACATCTCATGGCCGAGAAGCTCTCCGTCATCATGGCCCGCAAGCACCTCGAAGCCGCCGACGTCAGCCTCCTCGTGCTCGACGCCACCGAAGGCGTCACCGCCCTCGACGCCAACATCGGCGGCTATGCCCACGAGTCCGGCCGCTCCGTCATCATCGTCGTCAACAAATGGGACCTCGTCACCCACCCCGCCACCAACTCGCCCCTCACCAACTCCAACCCCAACACCAGCCACCCCGCCCCCGGCCACCACCAATCCCGCGTCCCCGAGCCCGCCCCTCCTTTGTCGTCATCCCTCAACGCCCCTTTGTCGTCATCCCGCAACGCCGATAGTTTGTCATCCCGCGACGCCCCTTTGTTGTCATCCCGTAGCGCAGCGCAGGGATCCGCTTCTTCCTCTCCAGCCCCCAAAGTCGACCAAAAGCTTTACGAGCAACAAGTCCGCGACCACCTCAAGTACCTCGACTACGCCCCGCTCGTTTTCCTTTCCGCCGTCAACGGGAAGGGAATCGAAGCCCTCTTCAAAAAAATCGAGCTCGTCGCCCGCGAGCGCCGCAAGCGCGTCACCACCGGCCAGATGAACCGCTTCCTCGCCAAGGTCGACTTCCAGAAAGCCTCGGTCCCCATGAACCGCCGCGTCCGCATCTACTACATGACCCAGGCCGCCGTAGCCCCACCCACCTTCGTCTTATTCACGGACAAGGACGTCAAACTCCACTTCGCCTTCGAGCGTTTCCTCGCCAACCAGATCCGCGCCAACTTCGGCTTCATAGGCGCCCCCATCTGGTTCAAAACCCGCCCCAGAAACAAAAAGAAAATCGAAGAATAGCTTCGCCGAAACGCCAGATTTATCGAGGTTAGTCCTCAGATCGAGTAGCGACTCGCAGTCGACGACGCCCATCCGAGGATGATCGAGCCATCCTCCCGCCCAAAGACATTGCGCGTAAAGCAAGCAACCATCTGACCCTCAATTCCCAGATTGATTGGGCGGATTCGATTCTGTACTCTGGACGAACCTACAGAGGATGCGTCGCCAGGTTGCCTGCTGAACTTACAGGGTTGTGAAGAAGGCGGTGTACGTGCCAGGACCAGAATTATCCGCACCGGCTGCCAAGCCGAAAATCATTCCCGCTCGCCCACCGTCGCGAAACAAACTCGTCATCGCAGGACTCTTCGCGGCCTTCCCTCCGCTGATTTTCTATTCCGTTCTGTTGCGCAAAGCGGTGAATGTCCCCTACTTCGATGACTACTATTCGATCCTCGATTTCCTGAATCAGTCGATACAACTCAAGATCACGTCCGCCAGAGCTTCCTTCTTTCTAACCTCCCAGACAGGCGAGTTCAGGCTCTGGCTCCTGCACGCACTGACATGGCTCCTGTTTCGCCTGAGCGGCCACATCGACCTCCAGGTACTCGATGCCATCGGCAATGGATTCGTTCTCCTGCTGGCGATCCTGCTGTGGAAGATGTTCCTGCCCAACCACAAAGACCTTGCGTCCCGCCTCGCCCTATTCGTTCCGGTTTCTTGGCTCCTCTTCCAGCTTCAGTATTGGGAGACCTTGGATTGGGCAACCTCGGGACTACAGCACGTTCCCGTTCTGCTGTTCTCGCTGGGTACGATTTACCTGCTTGAGCGCGGAGAACGCTGGGCATTCCTGTGTTCCATGGCGTTCCTCATCCTGGCGGTTGCTTCCGACGGCAACGGGCTCCTCACCATCCCGATTGGACTGCTGATCCTCGCCGCAGGCCGTTCCTATCAACGCGCCGCAGCCTGGCTTCTGGCGTCCGCAGGTTGTATCGCCGCATACGCATATCGTTACAAGCTGGTTCTGACAGAAAAAGATGCTCACGGCTCGGCCTTCATGGGGCAGCATCCTGAAGCTCACCACTCCGCCTTTTCCGCTTTGCTTCGACTAAGGCCTGCGTATCTGCTCTCCTTTATAGGCAGCGCGGGCAGGTTCCCTTTCCAACAAGGCAGCCTCGTCCTGGGAATTCTCCTCTGCGTCCTATTCGTCTACATGGCTTCCCGGGGATACATTCGCCGAAATCCCACCGTGTCGTACTGCATATTATTTCTGCTGCTCACCGCGATCGGCGTCTCTTGTCTGCGCTCGGATCTAGGCGTCTCGCAAAGCCTCTCCTCTCGATACGCGATCTACTCTGCGCTGTTTCTCATCTTCGCCTGGTTTGCCATCGTCGAAGAATTCCTCCAACACCGGCGCGAATCTCTTCAGGACAGCGGCATCTTTCTTGGCGCCATGGCCGCCGCCGTCCTCTTCTCACTCTGTATGGATTTAGCCGGGGCCAATGGACTCGACGCAAGAAATCGCGTACTTGAGAAGGCAATGGCAGAATTCGAACACCCAACCAACCCGGGGTCTGCACCTTCTCCGGCGCCGCTCGCTCCGCTGCCCGGACCTCCCGGCAATGATTTCAATACGCAGGCGCGAGACATCGTCATCCAGTCCATGAATCTCGGCGTATACAAGCCGCCGCCGTTGTAGAGCCCCTTGGTCAGCCCGCCCTCGAACGTTTCTCCTCTCCCACCCACCGACGCGTCATCTCGACCGAAGCGCAGCGCAGTGGAGAGACCCCCGCATTTCGCCTCCATCGCACCAAAAGGCCCAACCCCTGCCAGCCCCTTAACCCGCAACCAGCCCCCGACCTCAAACCTCGAACGTTTCTCCTCTCCCACCCACCGACGCGTCATCTCGACCGAAGCGCAGCGCAGTGGAGAGACCCCCGCATTTCGCCTCCATCGCACCAAAAGGCCCAACCCCTGCCAGCCCCTTAACCCGCAACCAGCCCCCGACCTCAAACCTCGAACGTTTCTCCTCTCCCACCCACCGACGCGTCATCTCGACCGAAGCGCAGCGCAGTGGAGAGACCCCCGCATTTCGCCTCCACGCCGTAGCCCCACCCACCTTCGTCCTCTTCACCGACAAGGACGTCAAACTCCACTTCGCCTTCGAGCGCTTCCTCGCCAACCAGATCCGCGCCAACTTCGGCTTCATCGGCGCCCCCATCTGGTTCAAAACCCGCCCCAGAAACAAAAAGAAAATCGAAGAGTAGGTCAGGAATCAGTTAATCCCTCCTTCAGGATGGGGCTAGAATTTCAGTCACGAGAAGCCACGCGACCTGGAGAGACTGATGAGAATGGGACGAGCTTCGCGGAATCGTGCAGCGAGGAAGAGAAAGGAAACTCGAACCCAGTTGGTCACAGTGGTGCGACGTTTTACCTGGAGTGTGACGGCACTATGGTGCTGGCTTCATATTCTCGTCGCCGTCATAGCTAGGAGGGACATATTCACCTCTTGGGAAGGGGCACTGTAGGGATCCGCTTATAGGGTGCTGGTCGCGATAGGGTTTGCCTCAAGCAACCAACGTCTACTGCCTATCGTTTCAAAGTTGTTCTGGGTACTTTGTATTACGCAGTTCTCATGGGCGCAACTGGTGGGGTTGTTTCTTTACGTCCTGTCTGCTCCAGTGTGGTTTTCCTTATACCTGGTCTTCAGGAAGAAATTGAAGAATGCTCAAGCTGGCCAGAACATTCCAGCGGTCAAGATAGAACTATTCAATGCGGACTTTTCCTTGACTGCTTGTCTGGTCGCAAGTTTAGCTGCGTGGTTTGCGCTATACGGAAACTCTACCTCTCGCTTTCCTCTCATAGTTGCGCTCATTCTCACTGGTTCACTCTTTGCAACCAGGGTCTATGCAGCTTTCACGTACACAACGCTGCTTGACCCCGACCACGGAGGCTTTCTCGCGACGATCACGAGGCTTCCCTTAGCCCTCTTGGGTGGCTTCATAAGGACCATTACTAGCAGCGGGCTGACAAATTCACGGATTGAAGCTCAAGTCGTCACTCAACGGCTCGTTTTGACGTTACTGCGCTGGATTTCTGTGTATTTGCGCGGCAGAGGCGGAAGGCGGCGAGCGGCGCTTTTCGTCTTACTGAAGTACATGACTAACCTCACAATCCTCGGCATTCTTACAGTCGTCTTCTGGGCATTGGCAATCAAGCTTTACAAAGCACCAGCTTTAGTGACAATCTCCGATGCTCTGCTGGCAAGTGCCTCCCATGTGATTCCGGGAGTTCCTGATGCAGAAGGAATGAAGGTGAGCGCAGGGATTCAGGCCGGCATATCGCTAACAGCGTGGGCTATATTCGTTCTCTATGCCGGGCCAGTTGCGTCGGTGTTTCCGATGTTGCAAGAACGATACATGAAACATATTGCTGACTCTTACACGACCCTACGCGCCTTCAGAGTTATGCTCTGTCGGCTAATCAATGACTTCAGCGCTATCTTAGAGAGACAAAAGGCAAATCCGATTAATGCGAATGCTCCCAGCCTGTCACCAACAGTCCCCCTGACGGATGATGATGCGGGTGCCCCGTCCTAGCTCCGCTAGGGCGGGGTGCCCCATCCATGCGGTTTCATCGCATGGGTGGGGTCCTCGAACCTAATCCGCAATCCCCACATTCGGCACATCGATCCCCAGCGCCGTGGCCAGCGAGTGCTGGTGGTCCTGTTCGTCCAGCAGAATCTCGCGGATGTGTTCGGCCGTCGAGAACTCGCCCAGTTCCTCGCACTGCTTCACCCGCCGGCGGTACTGCCGGATCGTCTCGTTCTCGTTGTCCAGGTCGAAGCGCAGCATGTCCTCGGCCTTCTCCGACGTCTTCACCGGCTTCGGCACCACCGTCGGCATGCCGTTCATATAGTCAATCTGATCGGCGATGATCAGCGCATGAGACAACTCCTCCGCGGCGTGTTTCTCCAGTTCCGCGGCGATGTTCATGTAGGCGGCACCCTTCAGCACTTGCGAGTAGTTCACGTAGGCGATGATCGCCTGGTACTCCCGCGACAGATCTTCGTTCAGCAGGGCGATCAGCTTCTCGCGTGTAATGGACTGATTCGTTTTCGCTTCATTCTTCGACGGCATGTCATCTCCAGATTCATTTAGGTACTACTTCCATCCGTGAGATGCAGAATCGATGCCCATAGCCTGCTGCCCGCGCGTGCCGAACGGTACGATCGCCGGTTGCGCTGGGTGCCCATTCATGCGGTCTCATCGCATGAGTGGGGTTTCGTACTCATCTCTTGATCCCTATGCACCTCGAACCTGGCCTCACTTCTCCTCCAACCGCCGATAAGCCTTCCGAAACACCCGATTGAAAATCTCGTGTGCCAGATCCACCGACCCCTCGATCGCCTCGCCGGTCGGCACCACCCGCACGTTCACCTGTTTCTCCGAGCCAGCCGCAGCCCCGCAATCACACAAGCCCCCAGGTAGATCAGCGTGCGATTAGGCCGAGGCAGTCCCGCATCAGGATCGAACATCCCTCCACCATAGGCGAAAAGAAAACGAAAGTCATCCACGAACCGGGAGGGCTTCTAGGTAAGCCAAGGCTTCAGCCTTGGCCCTCTCGCCGCCCAGAGAACTGAGGGGCTTTTAGCCCCTGGGGTATGCCGGGTGGGTCCACGAACATCGAGCCTCGCAACCCCCACAAACCAAACCCTTTCCGCTCCAACCCAAACTGCCCAAAAGAACACTCCATTCGCGCTTCCACAGGTGCATAACCAGTCCAACCAACACAATCCAAAACACTTCCACCCCAAGTGTGGCCCGGCAACCGCTTGACACCACCTGATATGCTTAAATTAATAGGGAGAAATAACTGGGCCGCACTCACGTGCGGCTCTTTTCATTTAAGCCGAAAGGAACTCCATGACTACCCCAGCCTCCGACTACCCGCTCTGCCGCCACACCAAAACCAACGGCCGCCGCTGCCAGTCGCCCGCCCTCACCACCAGCGCCTTCTGCCACCATCACCAGAAGCTCCGCCGCACCCGCGGAACCACGCTCAACTCCGGCCCCGGCCTCAGCACCCACGTCCTCCACCCCTTGCGCAACGCCGACTCCATCCAGCAGGCCCTCGCCATGGTCATCGCCGGCCTCGCCTCCAATCGCATTCACCCCAAACAAGCCGGCAAAATGCTCTACGCTCTCCAGACCGCCAGCACCCTCCTCCGCCAAGCCCCTGAAGAATGACGAATTTAGCAGTAACTCCAATGGATAGAATATCTTGGCCATACCATCGCGCCGTAACCCAAACCAACCAAAGAACTTCCCCGCAAGATCACCCCCTGGGAGGGAGGGGTACCCCCATAGGCCGGGTGCCCCATTCATGCCGTCTCATCGCATGAGTGGGGTCCTCGAACCTCGAACCTCGAACCTCGAACCTCGAACCTCGAACCTCGAACCTCGAACCTAGAACCTAGAACCTAGAACCTAGAAATCTAGTCCCTCGCCCCTTCCCCGGTGTACTATTCTTCGCATCCGGGAGTAGCACCATGCGCAACCCTAAGCTCCCCCCGCTGATCCTCATCTGCGCAGCGCTCCTCCTCTGCTCCTGCTCCCCGAGCAACCCAACTCCCCACCCCGAGCAGGCCAGCACCCGGCAAGAAGGTGGCCCCATGACAGCCACGTCCTTCACGCTCTCCTCCGCCGCATTCCCCGACAGTGGCAGGATCCCCAAAAAATACACCTGCGACGACGCCAACCAGTCCCCCCAACTCGCCTGGGCCGGAGCTCCCGCCAATACCCAGTCCCTCGCCCTCATCCTCGACGATCCCGACGCGCCCGCCGGAACCTGGACCCACTGGCTCCTCTGGAACATCCCTGCCCGCCCCACCACCCTGCCGCCTTCCATCCCCAAGCTCCGAGTCCTCGTCAGCGGCGCCCACCAGGGTTACAACGACTTCCACCGCATCGGCTACGGAGGACCCTGCCCGCCGCCCGGCCCGCCCCACCGCTACTTCTTCCGCCTCTACTCCCTCGACGCCCCGCTCGATCTGCCGCCCGGCGCCACCCGGGCCGACCTCGAGACCGCGATCCACCCCCATCTCCTGGCCCAAACCCAAACCCTGGGCATCTACCAACGTCAGTAGGGAAGGGGCGGCTCCAATGATCTTCGAGAATCGCGAAGACGCCGGCCGGCAATTGGCGGAGCAACTGGCCGAGTTCACCGATCGCTCCGATGCGATCGTCTTGGGAATTCCTCGCGGCGGGGTAGTCGTAGCCGCCCCCATCGCCCAGGCCTTGCACCTGCCGCTGGACATCTGCCTCTCGCACAAGCTAGGCGTTCCCGGCCACGAGGAACTAGCCTTCGGCGCCATCGCCGCCGGTAACAGCCGCTACCTCGACCAGCAGGTCATCCACGAAGCCCACGTCTCCCCCGCGGATATCGAGCGCATCACAGCCCAGGTTCGGCAGATGCTCGATCAGCGCGCTCTCCTTTACCGACGCAACCGCCCACCGCTCTCCGTAGCCGGACGAACGATCCTGCTGATCGATGACGGAATCGCCACTGGCGCAAGCATTTACGCCGCGATCCAGGCGCTTCAGCAGAGCAACCCAGCCGCCCTCATCGTAGCCGTACCTGTTGCGCCCGCGTCGACCTGCTCCTGGTTGCGGAGCCACGTTGACCGCCTGCTCTGCCTCTACGCCCCGCAAGATTTCTTCGCTGTCGGCCAGTTCTTCCGCAGCTTCCGGCAGTTGGAAGACGAAGAGATCGTCCGCCTCACCGCCCCGAATTTCTCCCCGAAGTGAAGCCCACACCCACACTAACGCGCATATTCCGGGGTTTTGCACCTGCAAAGGAACTCCGGCAGAGCGAGAGGTGATCATCGCAACGTGCACGTTCGCTTAGCCAAGGAATGCCACGGGCGGAGTGGCAGTCCTTCCCAAATCGCATCCCCCGGAAGTTGTAGCTGCGAAGTGAGCTAGGAACTCGCTGAATCCAAGCCACATTCCCCAAAAGTTGTACTTCAGGCGGGATCGGAGAGCCCATTGCCGCCTCGCTATTCCTCGTATCGCATCCCCCAAAGGATGTAGTTTTGGAAAAAACATCGGGCAGAAGCAGGGGAAAGCTGGACGGCTGAGTAGCAATTCTCAGGACAGTACCTACTTCTTAAATTGCAGATTTATTGGGACAATAGCCGGTCTGAGCCTGAAATGGTTACCTCAGTAACTACAGCAGTATAATACCCAGTTATGTAAGTGATTTTCGTAGACTTATGAGTATAGAGATCCTAAAGTTGTTCCATCTGGCGTGTCCAGAGAAATCTTTTGTACGGCCCACTCGGAGTAACCAAAAAGGGAGTTACAACCATGAAAATCATCGTCCGCAGCCTCGTCATCGCCCTCGCAGTCACCGGCGCCATTGCCACCACTTACAGCAACGCCGCCCCGGCCAAGGCGACCGTGAAAATCAGCAAGACGAGCGCAATGCCAGTTCCGACCTGCGCACCCAACACCGGCGACTGCGGCATGGGCAACTGGTAAGGCAAGTCACTGCAAGCAGCTGTAAAAAATAGGTATTGACGTTCCCTCTGGATAAGGTATCCTCAACTTGTCCAGGGGGATTTGCGCGTGACCTCGATCTCACTTCTCAGTTTGCTCGGCTACCTTGAAACCACCTTGTGTGTCGTGGCGCTCTGTGTCCTCATTGCAAGGAAGCAGTGGAGAGACTATGCAGCTCTTGGCAGTTTTCTCGCGGTGCGCGCAGTCTCCAACGGGACGCTGACTTGTCTGCATTATGCTTGGGGCCATTCCCTCAGTCACCAGGCCGTATACAACCTTTACTTCTACGTCTACTGGATCAGTTTCGCGGTCGAGGCGGTTTTAGCGCTCATCATCGTTTACAGTGTGTTCCGGCTTGCGATGGCCCCGCTCAAGGGCCTCCAGACACTCGGGATGCTTGTGTTCAAGTGGGCGGCGGGTATCTCCGTTGCAGTTGCTCTTGGCAATGCCTTCGCGCCGCACATGACGGGGACAACTTACTTCATGGCCGCCGTCTCCCAACTGCAGCGAACCCAGAGCATCCTCACGCTCTGCCTCCTGCTCTTCGTTTGCTTCGCCATCCGCCCCATGGGCCTCTCGTACAGCAGCCGTATCTTTGGCGTGAGCCTAGGTCTCGGCTTCATGGCGACCAACGACCTGGTGCAGTCCGCATGGCTTGCATTCAATCCCGCTATGACCACGACGTACAACAGGATCAATGGCATTGTCATTTGCGTGATTCTTGCCACTTGGACCGCCTACTTCGCAATTCCTGAGCCCAAGCGCCGCATCATCGTTCTTCCGACCACATCGCCCTTCCTGCGCTGGAATCAGATATCCCAAGCGCTGGGCGACAGCCCTGGCTTCGTAGCGGTCGGCGGAGTACCCCCGGAGCTCTTCGCCCCGGCCGAGCTTGAGGTCATGCGCCGCGCATCGGTCAAGATGGTCACGCCGTTCCCCCAGCAGGCAAAAGAGCGCATGAGCATGTCAAGAGCGATCTAGCATCCCCCGAATCACCGGCCGGCGGCGAGCCGCGGGCGTGGTTTTCATTTCCTTCGGAATGGTCTGCACCCGCCCTTCTAGAGACATGTGTCTCTACGAGCACCCTTGAAGCTTGAAGGACTTCGTCCCGCAGACAAAGCAATAGGCCTTCCCGCTTGAGGGAAGGCCTATTGCTTTTGTATCTTGAGGAAGAGCCCGAAGCTACTCGCGCTCGGATCGCTTCCAGTTGATCAGGTCGCCCAGCGTGGTGCTGCTGCTGCTCGACGAGGACGACCCCTTGTGATCTTTGTGGTCCTTGTCGCCGCTGCGTTCCTTATAGCTCTCCACTTCGGCCCGGCTTGCCTCTTCGCCAACCGCGCGGATGCTCAGGCCGACCTTCTTCTCTTCCTGATTCATCTTCACGATCTTGAACTCGTGCTCCGAGTCCACATCGAGCTTGACCGGCTGATGGTTCTGGTCCACGGCTTCGGATACGTGGCAGAGGCCCTCAACGCCCTCAGCAATCTCGACGAACGCACCAAACTGCGCCGTCCGCAGAATCTTGCCCTTGATGACGTCGCCGACACGATGCTGCGCGAAGAAGGTGTCCCAGACGTCCGGCTGAAGCTGCTTGACGCCGAGCGACAGGCGCCGATTCTCGGGTTCCACGCCAAGTACGATGGCGCGAACCTTCTCGCCCTTCTTCAGAACTTCGGACGGGTGCTTGATGCGCTTGGTCCAGCTCAGGTTCGAGACATGCACCAGCCCGTCGATGCCGTCTTCGATCTCGATGAACGCACCAAAGTCGGTGAGGTTGCGAACCCGGCCTTCGATGATTGCGCCGATCGGGTACTTGTCCTCAAGCTGCTCCCAGGGATTTTCCTGGAGTTGCTTCATGCCAAGCGAGATGCGGCGGTCGTTCGGGTTGACGCTGAGAATGATCGTATCGACCTCGTCCCCCGGCTTAACCATCTTCGACGGATGCTTCATCCGCTTTGACCAGGTCATCTCGGAGACGTGCACCAGTCCCTCGATGCCCTGCTCCAGCTCGACGAACGCGCCGTAGTCGGTGACCGACAGAACGCGGCCGCGAACCTGCGCTCCAATCGGATAGCGCTCGGTGGCGTCGAGCCACGGATCAGGCGTCAACTGCTTGAATCCGAGCGAGACGCGCTGCTTTTCCTTGTCGAACTTGAGGACTTTGACCTGAATCTCATCGCCGACATTGACCAGATCGCGCGGGTGAGTCAGGCGGCCCCAGCTCATATCCGTAATGTGCAGCAGCCCGTCCAGGCCGCCCAGATCAACGAATGCACCGTAGTCGGTCAGGTTCTTCACCGTGCCAGTGAGGATGCTGCCCTCTTCCAGGGTGGCGAGCGTGACCGATTTCTTGGCGTTCTGCTCTTCTTCGAGGATTTCCTTGCGGCTGATGACGACGTTGCCGCGCTTCTTGTTCAGCTTGATGACGCGGACTTCAATTTCGGTGCCGATGTAGCCGTCGAGGTTGCGCACCGGGCGCACCTCGATCTGCGATCCGGGCAGGAATGCCTTGATGCCGATGTCGACGGTTAGGCCACCCTTGACGCGGCTGACAACCATACCCTTGACGGGCACTTTGTCATTCGCGGCCTTTTCCAGCGTGTCCCAGATCTTGTGCCGCAGGGCCTTTTCGTGGCTGACCAGGTAGCCGCCCTCCGGCTCCTCGCGTTCCACTACGACGTCGACCGAGTCGCCAACCTGGAACTTGGAATTACCCTGGAGGTCCAGCACCTGCTCGAGCGGGATCAAGCCCTCGGACTTCAGTCCGATGTCGACCACCACATGCTTGTCGGTGATCTTCACCACCGTGCCCGTGACGACGACCTCTTCGGCGGTCAGGTTCTGGGCCGCGGCCGTCTCGGCAGCCTGCTCCCGGTCGAAGTTCGCCAGGGCGGCGGCAAAGTCCGCTGCGTCGTAGTCCGGTTCAGACTGCGAAGCTCCGGGGCTGGCCCCAGGGCTCGGCTGTTCGCCGCTCGACGCAGTTAGGTCGAGTTCGTGTCCGGCATCATCGGAGTTCTGACGCGTTGGGTTGGATTCAAGGGACAGGTCGGTTTGCTCCGCTGTCATTTCGGGCGCTAGGGTTTCAAGTTCTGTGTTCAGGGGTTTACTCTCGGTTTGCTCAGGATTATGGACTTCTACGGTCATTGATGCGTTACTCCGGGATCCAAGATTCATTCCACTGGTGCGGCGCTGGTACGTGTCAAACAACGGTCCTGAGAATGACGCGCTGGTTGTTCCCCGAATCAGCTTCGGCCGGGCAGGAATGAGACATCTTACATAGGAGCTGCTGCACTTGGATCCCACACGCAGTGGCTTATAGAAAGCATATACGTTCGCGCAGAGAGAGTCAACGTATCTATTCCACGCGGAAGGTGCAAATTTGCACGGTTTTCACGGTGTCGAGTTTCAGCTGCGTTGAACCGATCGGTTGTGCGGCCCGCGCCCCCTGAAAGTCGAATCCGCATCTTTTTGAGCGCGGTTCCGGCGGCATTGATCTATACTCCGGCGAATGGAACGTCTCTGGACACCGTGGCGCTACGATTACGTCAGCCGCGCCCATGAATCTTCCCACCCAGGTGTGCCGGAAGCGTTGAGCGCATGGCCGGGGTCGGGTACCGAGAACCGCGACTGCGTCTTCTGCAACATCATTGCCGCAGTGGACCATGCGGCGGAGCGTGGGATGCCCGTTGAAGAGGCGGAGAAAGCCGCGCACGTTCTGGTCCGAGGACGATCCTGCTACCTCTGCCTCAACGCCTTCCCCTACGCGACGGGGCATATCCTAATCGTGCCATACCGTCACCTCGATTCACTCGCCGCGCTGCCGGCCGACGATGCGACGGAGATGATGGCGCTCGCGCAGCGTGTGGAGCGAGTTCTGCGCGCTGTCTACCAGCCGGGCGGGATGAATTTTGGCATTAATCTGGGCGAAGCGGGGGGAGCGGGAATCGTCGGCCATATTCACATGCACGCGCTGCCACGGTGGATCGGCGATACCAACTTCATGACCGTCACTGCCGATACCCGCGTATTGCCGGAGGCCCTGGACACTACCTGGTCGCGGATCCGCAAGGCTTGGCAGGATCAGGTCTAGCTAGCTCGGCCCGGTGCCCTCGGTAACCGCCTCGCGGGTTCCTCTCTAGATTCTAGGTTACCTTTTTGCTCCACAAGGCAACGCTGGAGCCTTATGAGGACATCAAACTTCGGTTACACGCGCGAAGGCAGTTTGTCTAATTGGAGGGAACATGGCCACGACACCGAGCAGTACCAACCACTTCCATATCTCCTCACCAGCCACTCGAGTTGAGTCCGGTACTCTGGTAACCACCGTAACCCAGCATCGACCGATTCTCGTTCCGATCCGGCCGATCTCGCCTCGCGCGTTCACCCCAATCTCGATGCCGAAGGAGCCTGAGGACGCGCTTCTCACCGGCGGAACGCGCTCGCTGGACCGCCGTCTACTGGGTCTGAACCTGTCGGGATCGCTCCCTGTCCGCAAAGCGGCTCCCGAGCGCGTTGTCGCTGCACGTCAGCCTGCCGTAGCTTGATTTACGGTAGCTTCGGGCCGTCTACGGGAGGTGGACGCCTGCCGTCGGGTGGCCCTACGCGCGTCGCCTCAAAGTTTGTGATCTTCCACGATCCTGAAGCCAACCGCGTGTACACCCTGGTGTAGCGGAAGTTTCCGCGCATCGGAGCCCCGCCGTCCGTTCCTTGGACCTCGGCGCGCGATGTGACAACGGCCGTCGAACCGATCAGTTTGACCTTGACGTCGTCCAACGCCATTTTGGTTAGAACCAACGACCGGTTTCGCATGCGGTCAAGCTGCTGCATCTTGGTGACCACCTCGCCGGACATGGTGATGCCGATGTAGTCGTCCGAGAGCAATTTGTCCATCGCGTCGACGTCGGCGTTCATCTGTGCTGTCCGCCATACTTCTTCCAGTTTTTCAACCTGGTGCTTGTACTCATCGTGCCGCTTGGGATGTGGTCCATGTCCCTGCGCAGGCAGCGAAAATGCAGGAGCCGTCAGGATTGCCAGAAAGAAAACGCCGAGCCGAAATGTACGAAAGTGGAGGATTCGCTGCGTCATAGGACGTACCGGATAGTAGTCCGGATTCGCCTGCGGAGTCAAAACAAAGTCGCGTAAACGCCGATAGCCGGAATCTTTACGCAATCAGCGAGTGCCAAAATCAGTTACACGACAACGTCGAGGCGTTCCATGTGGCGCGAGTGCTTCAGCTTGTAGAGACCGCCCGCGGCGTACTCAAGGAAGTGCGGCGAGTTACGATGGTGCTCCAGTGCCGCCTCATCCAGGTATTGCTCGTAAATGACCACCGTCAAAGGCTCGCCTTCGACGAAATGGGGAATATAGCTGACGCACCCAGGCTCCTGCCGCGATGCCGGGGTGAGCTTCCGCAGCAACGCGGCGATGGCCTCGTGGTCGCCATCTTCGAAACGCAGACGAACTGTAAAAGTGATCATATAAGCCTCCGTGACCCAACGCGCCACTTCAGATTATGCCTTCAGCGCCTCTGCGAACGCCGGCAGAGTCATCGTCTGGTCGCGCTCCGGACCGGTCGAGACCATACCTATCTTCGCGCCCGACTCCCGCTCCACAAAATGCAGATATTCCTGGGCCAGCTTGGGCAGCTTGTCGAACTCCGTAATGCCCTCGGTCGATGCGTTCCAGCCTTTTAGCGTGGTGTACACCGGATGGATCGATTCAAATCCGCGCATGTCCGCCGGAATCGCGTCGGTCAGCTTGCCATTGATCTTGTAGCCGGTGCACACAGGAATCTCCGCGCATTGGTCCAGCACGTCCATCTTGGTGACGACCAGCCACTCTGTCCCGTTGATCATGTTCGAGTAGCGCAACAGCGGCAGATCAAGCCATCCGCAACGCCTCGGCCGTCCGGTGACGGCGCCATACTCCTGCCCCCGCGCCCGCAGTAACGTGGCCGAGTCGTCGTGGATCTCGGTCGGAAACGGCCCTTCGCCAACGCGTGTCACATACGCTTTGGTCACGCCGATCACTGTCCCGATCGAGGTCGGCCCCACGCCCGTCCCGGTGACCGCGCCGCCCGATGTCGCCGAGGACGATGTCACAAACGGATAGGTCCCATGGTCGATGTCCAGCAGCGCTCCCTGTGCGCCCTCAAACATCACCTTTTCACCCGCACGGATTGCGCCGTTCAAAAGAACCGCAGTATCGGTCACAAAAGGGGCAACCTGCTCGGCGGCGCGTGCATATTCCTCGTAAATAGCCTTCGGATCCAGCGGCTCCGTCCCAAACAACGCCTGCGCGATCGTGTTCTTCTCGTAGCACGCATTGTTGATGTGCGTCCGCAGCAGTGCCGGGTTCAGCAGGTCGACCACGCGCAACCCGCTGCGATGCATCTTGTCCTCGTATGCCGGGCCGATGCCGCGGCTGGTCGTGCCAATCTTCGTCCGGCCAGGCGCGTTCTCCGCCGCCAGTTCGATCATGCGGTGGTAGGGAAGAATCACCTGCGCGCGGTTGGAGACGAAAAGTTGCCCATCGATCTTCAGCCCTGCGTCCTTGAGCTTCTTCACCTCGCTCAGGAAGGCCATCGGATCCAGCACCACACCGTTGCCGATCACGCCTTTGCACTCCGGCCGCAGTACGCCACAGGGAATCAACTGCAGCACGAACTTCTTGCCCGCAATGATGACAGTGTGGCCGGCGTTGTGTCCGCCCGCATAGCGCGCCACCACGGAGAACTTCTCCGACAGTACGTCGACGATCTTGCCCTTGCCCTCATCGCCCCACTGCGCGCCAAGGATCACTGCTGATTTTCGCTGATTCAAGAAGATTTGCTCCGGAAGGGTAGGTCCGCACGCAAGCTCAAGGCCGGTGCGCCCATAACCAATTCTATACTGCCGCGTCGGTCCCTACTTCACCCATGCCAGGCCGTCCGCCTTGTTGCCGGCGTCTATAAGACGGGTAACCTTCCAGGTCGCCAGATCAATCTCGGCCACCTGATGGCCCGGATAGGACGAGACATAGGCTACCTTACCGTCCGGGCGCATCAGAGTCTCGCCCTGACCCCCAGGGATGTCGATGGTAGTTGTGACGGCCATCGTATTCAGGTCGATCACGGCAAGCTGCCTGGTTCTCGGCATCGCCACCAGTAGCCATTTCCCATCCAGGGTCGGCGTCGATCCGTACCCAACCGACGGCAGCGGAATCCAACTCTTCACCGTATTCGTCGCCGCATCGATGACGGCCATCTGCGGCTTGGCCTGATCCGCGGTGAAGACCAACTTGCCGTCGCGCGAGATGGAGATGCGCTGAATCGTGCGTGAGATGGGAATCACGGCAACGGTCTTGCGCGCCGGGATGTCAAGCACAGAGACGGTGCCGGGCCCGACATTCGCCGTGTAGCCGCGCTTGCCGTCACGGGTGATGGCCAGCATGTGCGACTGCTCCTGCCCGGTGGGGATCTGACCCACGATCTTCAGCGTGTTGGGGTCGATAATCGTCACCGCCTTGTCCAACTCGGTGGTCACGTACAGCATGCCGCTCACCGGTTCAAGCAGCGGCATATGCGGGCGTACGCCGTGGCCGAAATCGACGCTCCCCACCACCTTGCGCGCGGCGAGGTCGATCACCGCCATGGAACTGCCGTCCGTCCCGGGGGCGCCCACGCCGGAGTTGCCGTAGATGGGTACATAGGCCAGTTTGCCGTCGGCCGATGCGGCAACCTCATGCCCGGTAATGCCCTCCACCGGCACCGCGGTGATCTCCTTGCCCGCAACGGGATCGATCAGGCTGATCGTGTGATCTCCTTGATTCGCCACCAGCAGCAGCGGCCCGGAACCACCCTGTGCAGCCGCAGTCCCCGCTCTCATTGCAACCATCATCGTCACTCCCGCCAGCACAACGATTGACCGCGCCATTATCTTCATAGACAGCAAACAATACACAGAACGCCCAATCCCTCGCAACCCATTCCAGAGGATGTCACCGCCCATGCCCGAACTCCCCGAAGTCGAAACGATCGCCAACGGCGTCCACGCGCGCGTCCAGGGCCAGCGCATCGCCAGCGTCTGGACCAGTGGCAAGCCGCAGACCTTCAAGTCTTCCGAGGCAGACATCGCCGAAGCGCTGACCGGCGCAACCATCGACAGCGTGCGCCGTGTCGGCAAAACCATCGTGATGACGGTCCTTCGCCGCGGATCGAAGAAGAATCAAGGGCCAGTGGAATTTCTCATCCACCTCGGCATGACCGGCCGCCTGCTCGTCTCCTCGCCCGAAGTCCCTCTGCCGCCACATACCCACGCAGTTCTCACCCTGGCCGACCGCCGTGAAATCCGCTTCGTCGACCCCCGCCGCTTCGGCCGCCTCTCCATCCACACCCAACCAACAACCAGCAGCCAACAACCAGCAACCTACACCGGCCCCGGCCGCGAACCCCTCACCATCTCGCTCGAAGACTTCATCGCCCTCTTCCGCGGCCGCAAGACGCCCATCAAAGCCGCCCTGCTCAACCAGTCGCTGCTGCACGGGGTCGGCAACATCTACGCGGACGAAGCCCTCTTCCGAGCCGGCATTCGCCCACGGCGCCTGGCTGGCCGAGTGACGCGAGCGGAGTTGGAGCGGCTTCGAACGGCACTGCAGACGGTCCTGCGCCGGGCGATCAAACTGGGCGGCTCTTCCGTGTCCGACTATGTGGATGCGGAAGGAATGCGCGGCTACTTCCAGATCGAACACAAGGTCTACGGGCGGGGCGGAGAGCCCTGCGCAACCTGCGGAACACCGATCAAGAAGATCGTCGTCGGCGGCCGCGGAACCCATTTCTGCCCCACCTGCCAGAAGTAGCCGGAATCGGGGGGACCCCCTCCCCCCCTTATAGTCAAAATATAGAGAGCATTGGGGTTGTAAGTTGGTATACACCAAATAGTATATATTAAATGACGGACAGCAGCGGTTTGAGACCAGAGACAAATCGCCGCCAACACCGCTGGATCTGGGCGCATGTGACCCGGTGTATGTCCTTTTTCCCACGTGTTTCCACCCTGGGGTTTGATTGGCCTCAGGTCCGGTCCGGAAGATTTTCGGACACGACGCTGGGCGATTTTGCCCCTTTCTTAATTATACGGGGTCGTGTCAAGCAAAGAACCGAATGGGTAGTGTCTCAGTTTGGATTGGCGGGATATGGCGGGAAGTCGCAGGAAGTGGAAGAATGGGGTATGGCCAAGCGACCCCGCGATCTGAACCAACTAGCGAAACTGGTGGTTGATATTGCCAGCGGTGAAGTTCCCGATCCAGTGAGCGAATCGAAGCGACATCCGTCCCTGCGTGGGCGCGCTGGAGGCTTGAAGGGCGGAAAGGTGAGAGCGGAATCTCTCACTAGCGAGCGCCGTTCTGAGATCGCTAAGACGGCGGCTAGTTCGAGGTGGAGAAAGGCGTAGGAGCAACGCTGTCATCTTCAGTCATCCACTTGCGGTATTTAGTGGCGCTGGTCTGCGTGCCCGGCACCTGTCTAATCATCTTCTTCTGCTCCATCCCGCGAAATATGCCTTTAACTTTCCAGTCTTCGTGAATGAAGGTGATCTTGCGCGCCTGCTTATTGTTGATGGTTTCGTGTGTCTCCAAATAGTCCATAATGGCTACTTCAGCGGTGGCTAGCTTTTCGTGCCTGATAGTCACTTGGAAGGCATTCTCAAGTTCTTTGAAGATCGGCTTTTCCAAACCTAATGCTGTCATGGCGGCAATTGCAGTCTTAATACCTTCTCCCACGTCGCGATTCGGCGGGTTCGGAAATCTATTGAGAAGTCGCTGAACGGAGCCATTCCGGGCCGCACGCTGCGTCGTAAGATTCTTGACGGTCATGTTTGCGGGTAGTCTGCCGGGACTCTGAATCTCGATGCGATTATCGAAGATTCGAATGTGGATGTCGTCGGTAATGCTGTAATCACGATGGATCACGGCATTTGTAATGAACTCGTGGAGGGTCTCGTGCGGATACTGGATGCTTTCGAACTCCGCTCCAGCCCCCATTTTGGGAATTTGCTGAATGATCTCGGCGGTCAGCGACACGGCCCCGGTAATCTGCTTATAGAGGCACCCTTCAACAGTCTTGGGGATGAAGGCTTCAGCTTCTCTAAAGCCATCTGACGCTGTTGTCTTAAACCTGTAGACCTTTATTCCGCAATGCTTCGGCAGGATTGCCTGCGGCTCATCCGCAAACAGTAGGACAGACGCGACCGTAGCCTTATCCTGCTTGATTAATAGTTGCTTTTTGAGAAATTCTTCCGGCGGAGTTGTGGGTACAACATTCGAAACAAATTCATGCACAACGGTTGAATCGGTCACCAAAGATAGGTCAGCGTTAGTCGTCTCATTTTCGAATGAATGAACGCCCTTCGCGTATTCGAGTCTGCGCCGTGCTTCCGTGCTGGTCTGTGGGAGGCTCGAAGCTGCACGCCGAAGATAGGGGATGTTGTTCGAAGCGAGCATCACGCCGATTGTCTTGGTAACGGTGGCATGAAAAACCAAACCGGGAAGGCCGTCGCATCGCAGAAATTCATATTGAAATTCGCCAACCGGAAAGAGCTTATCGAAAAGCCCAATAAGGCCATTAGCGGCTTCTGGGTCGGCAAATCCGCGCCAGGATCGTGTCTTCAGCCCATTTACTTTGAACTCGTCGATGCCGACGTAGAGATCACCACCGTCCGCGTTGGCGAGGGCTGAAACGTCCTCCGAGAGGCTGGCAGGCTTCTTTTCAATAGCCTTAACGTCCCCAAACTGACCTTCTTCGAGGTTGATGATCTGATCGGCTTGAGTGCGACTGATGATCTGGATTTCAAATGCCATGTTCGAATCTTACACCATGTAATAGTTCGAAGTTATGGTAAACTTCGAACTATTGGCAACAGGTTTGTTCGAAGTTATCGCTTGTAACTGAACTTTATGCTTGACAAATGGTGCCCAATTCACTATTCTTCGGAGTATGAACCGCCTCTCCATTACGAAGCGCGCGCAGATCATTCAAATGCTGGTTGAAGGTAGCAGCCTTCGGGCTACCAGCCGAATGGCTGATGTGTCGATAAACACCGTCACGAAGCTCCTAGTGGACGTGGCAGAGGCCGCTTACGTGTACCACGATCAAGCCGTCCGCAATGTGCGCTGCAAGCGCGTCCAATGCGACGAAATATGGTGCTTCGTCGGGGCAAAGGCGAAGAACGTACCTAGTGCGCGAGAGCAAGACGGCTGGGGCGACGTTTGGACGTGGACGGCAATCGACGCGGATACCAAACTCTGCGTCTCCTACCTTGTCGGCGGTCGTGATGGATGGTGGGCAACTGAGTTTATGCGGGATGTAGCAGGTAGAATCCGGGGCCGCGTGCAACTGACGACGGACGGACACCGGGCCTACCTAAATGCCGTAGAAGACGCCTTTGGAGCAGACGTGGACTATGCGATGCTCCAGAAGATTTACGGGGCGTCCAATGAGCCTGAGAAGCGTTATAGCCCCGCCCAATGCATCGGCTGCGACATGAAGGTGGTCAGCGGTCGCCCCGACCCTGAGCACGTCTCCACCAGCTTTGTAGAGCGTCAGAACCTCACCATGCGTATGTCGATGCGGCGGTTTACGCGGCTAACCAACGCCTTCTCTAAGAAAGTTGAGAATCACGCTGCGGCGGTTGCGCTACACTTCATCCATTACAACTTCGCGCGCATCCACAAGACGCTGAGGATTACCCCGGCAATGGCGGCTGGTCTGTCCGATCATGTTTGGAGCTACGAAGAAATCGCGGCTCTGGAAAACTGATGGTGGGGTTCTTATGACGCCGAATATATGGGAATTTGTGCGCGACCCTGATGGGACATATTCGGTCTTCCATCGCGGTGAACTGCAACAAAAATCCATACCAGAAAGATGGTTCGCTGAGACTATCTGCGTGAGATGGGGTTTTTGTGGATCGGAATACGTCGAAATCAACCGACAGATCGAAAGCACTGGACGCGCCACAATGACGCTCTGAATTCAAACTGAGACACTACCACCGAATGGGTAGGTGTGGTGTAGTTCCGGGGCACTTCGAAGTTGCCGAAAACGCCGCCCCCGGTTTTCGGCAGGTTCAGTCATTCACTTCAAATTGACCCACTATCGCCTAACTTGAAGTTCGATCACTTGATTTCTCGATAAGGCGTTTCATTTCATCGACAGTTTCTGGAGCTTCGCCAGTCTGATATCCAATCCGGCTACCAGGGCCAAAACCACACAGATCAGTCCAGCGCTCACAAATCTCCATTTTTGTATCTCCAGCGCAGCCGACAACCAAATTAGGACACTACCCCCGGACGGATGTGAAGGGGTGTGACGGAGGTGGAAACGCTGGGGCTCCGCGAGCCGTCGCGGTGATGCCATCCTAGCAGGCCGTCCGCTCGGCGCTTACCGCGGCGCCGATGATGCGAGTCTCCTGGTCGTCCTCGATAATCTCGATCGAGTAACTCTGCAGCGGGCTCATCTTCACCATCTTCTGCAGGTAGTCCTTCAGCATTGGCATGTCGAGGAAGCGCACGTTGAAGCCGGCGAGAAAGAACTTCCCAGGCCCGCGGAGGTGGATCGAAGTCGCCGTGGCCGCCGCCAGCGCTTTGTGCCAGAGCTTCTTGAACTCCAGGCAGCGCGCATCGCCTTCCTTCGCCGCGGCAAACACCTCTTCCGGCTCCATATCCAGAAAGCGCAGCCGCATGGCCCGGTGGCCCATAATGCCTTCCAGGTGCCCGCGCCCGCCGCAGCCGCAGTAGTTCTCTTTATCGTCGAGCGTGATCACGGTGTGTCCGCCCTCCCACACGCCGGCGGTCAACGGGTAGCGACCATAGCCGATTCCTACACCCAGCGTCCACACCCGGATCACGCTGTCCAGTTTGCCAATCGACGCTGCAATCCCGGCGGCAAAGCCGTCCGCATCGTTGATGATCGTGACCGGCGCTTCGATTCCCTGATCGCGCAGCCTCGTCATCAACATCTCCGCCATGTGCGCGCCCTTCAACTGCGGCAGGTTCGGAGCCTCCTCGATCACGCCGTCGCGGACCAGGCCCGGCACGCCAACGCCCACCGCCGCAATGTCTCGATCGTTGCCCGCAGCCGCCATCACCTGCTGGCACATGGTGTCGACGATTCCCTCGGCGGGCATCTCCACCAGCGCGTACTCGTCGTCATGCGCTTCGGGGAAGGAGTGAAGTCCGCCTGGCAACTGATGATCCACCACCAGCCCCGCAACCACCCGCTCCGATAAAGTCACACCAACAATCTTCGCCATCATTGCACCATTACTCAAACTTGCTGACGCGATTCAGTCCATTGAACGCGGCCACTTTATAACATTCCGCCAGAGTGGGATAGTTGAACACCGTCTCCACGAAGTATTCCAGCTTTCCACCCAGCACCATCACCGCCTGCCCAATGTGGAGCAACTCGCTCGCGCCCTCGCCGATGATGTGCACGCCCAGGAGCGCGTGGGTCACGCGATGGAAGATCAGCTTCAGGCGGCCCGTCGTATCCCCGCGGATCTGGCCGCGCGCAATCTCGCGATAGTAGGCCACGCCGACCTCATATGGCACATCCTCTTCGGTGAGTTGCTCCTCGGTCTTGCCGATAAAGCTGATCTCGGGAATCGTGTAGATTCCGTATGGATAGTAGCTGGGGTTCGAGAGGATCGTCTCGTCGCCAAAGGCCCGGGCGGACGCAATTCGCCCCTGCTCCATCGAAACCGACGCCAGAGACGGGAATCCGATCACGTCCCCGGCGGCAAACACATTCGGCACCTTCGTCCGGAAGTCCTTGTCCACCGGAATCCTGCCGCGTTTGTCCGCGTCCAGCCCGATCGCCGCCAGGTTCAGCTCGTCGACGTTGCCTTGCCGCCCGACGGCATACAGCAGCGCATCGCCCTGCACCTTCTTCTTACTCTCCAGATTGGCGACCACGGTGCCGTCCGGCATCTCCTCCACCGACTCGACCTCTTCGTTCAGCCGCATGGTCACGCGCGAATCGCGCAGGTGGTAGCTCAGTGCCTCGACGATCTCCTGGTCGGCAAACTCGAGCAGCCGGGGGCGCCGTTCGATCAAGGTCACGCGAACGCCCAGCGCCGAGAACATGCAGGTATATTCCACTCCGATCACGCCGCCGCCGACCACGATCATCGTCTTGGGCAGGTTGATCAGGTCCAGTACCTGGTCGGAGTTGATGATGCTGTGGCCGTTGATCGCCACTTTTTCCGACACCGCCGGCTTGGTGCCTGTCGCGATCAGCACATTCCGCGTCTCGTACACGTTCGACCCGCGGGAGTTGGTCACCTTGACGTGGTTCGGGTCGACGAAACTCGCAATCCCCACCAGCATTTCGATGTTGTTCCGCGAAAGCTGTGCCTCGGTGACGTCGACCTCGGTCTTGATCACGTGCTGGACCCGGAACGCCAGGTCCGCCATGGTGATCTTCTCCTTCACCCGGTAGTTCATCCCATAGATGGACTTGTAGTTATAGCCCGAAAGATGCAGCACAGCCTCGCGCATCGTCTTCGATGGGATGGTCCCCGTATTGATGCACGCGCCGCCCACGACCTCGCGCGACTCCACCACCGCGATCTTCTTCCCCAGCTTCGAGCCGTAGATCGCCGCCCGCTGTCCTGCCGGGCCGGACCCAATGACGATCAGATCGTAAGCACTATCCATGCCGTGTCAAGGTTCCTTCTGTCGCCAATAGATTTTGTCGCGTAGGGGGTGGTATCTGCTTTGAAAGTACCACAGCCGATACCCCTTAACGTCAATTCAGCCCGCAGGACAACCCATGCGGGGGTCAACCCCATCGCACAAAGTAGGACGGTAGCAACGGGCCTTGCACGTCCTACACTGAGTGGATCTATGCTGCGCTACGCAATCACTGACCGAGCCCGAGCCCCCGTCGAGGAGCCTGCGCAGGAGGACGCCCTCCTGCGTCAAGCCGCCAGCCTGGCTGAAACCGGGGTCGATTTCGTCCAACTCCGCGAGAAAGACCTCGAACCCTCCGCCCTGGCCTCTCTCTCCCGCAAAATGCTCGCCGTCCTCCGCTCCCGCCCCCACGCACCCAAGCTGCTCATCAATTCGCGCGCCGATGTCGCCATTGCGGTCGGAGCCGACGGCGTCCACCTCACCTCCGCTACCGGCTCCCTCACTCCCGCCGACATCCGCCAGCTCTACGCCTCCGCCGGGCTCCCCGAACCGATCGTCAGCGTCTCCTGCCATACCCTGGCGGAGGTTGCCGCCGCGTCAGGGCCAGACCGCGACTCGGTTGCAAATCTCATCCTTTTTGGTCCGGTCTTCGAGAAGGTTGTGGCAGTTCAGGAAGATCAGAACGCCACGGAAACACTGATTGCTGAGGGGATCGGCCTCAATCTGCTGCACCTCGCCTGCGCCGCGGCTGCCCCTACGCCTGTACTCGCACTGGGCGGTATCACCCCGGAGAACACTCCCGCCGCACTCGCTGCGGGGGCCGCCGGCGTCGCCGCCATTCGCCACTTCCTGGGGTGACTCGCCCTCGCGGCTAGCTCGCCGGCGCCCGATGCGGAAAGTTACTGGCGAAGACCAGATAGAGACCCAGCACCAGCGAAATCGCCGGCGAAGCATAGAAGTAGCGCTCGTAGCCCGGTCCTCCCAGCAGCCCAGCCAGCGCCCCCTGAGGCAGAAACAGGCAAAGAAGCCCTTTGACCAGACTCCACCAGCCAACCAGGGTTACGATCACCGGCAACGGCCCACCCGACCACACATTGTGGCCAAGAATCATCGCCAGCCCGACCGCGATCCCGATCAGCCCCACCGCGAACACCGCCGCAGGATTATTCACCAGCGCCGTAATCATCTCCACGGTGGCCTGCTTGTGGGCAATCATGGAGAGCGCCACCAGAATCGAGAAGAATCCGAGCAATCTGCCAAGAAATGTTGTGCGCGAAGACATAACCGTCTCCAGTCCCATCCACTCTACGACCAGACAACCAAACGCATCTCCCCCAATGCTGCTCTCATTCACACCCGCGTGCTGTGAGCCGCATCACCTCAATTTGGCGCAGAACCCTGGAGAGAATCTCGCGAGGGACATCGCCGATCAAAGCCATTGACCTGCAACCGCCAACGCCCTAACGTTAACTACGTGCTCATCACCCCGCTCCAACTCGAAAAAGAACCTCTCCTGTTCGACGAAGCCATCCCGGCCGGCGCGCTCGAATACGCTCCCGACGTCAAACAAATCGGCCCCATGCCGGTCACCGGCCGCGCCGACCTCATCGTCGAGCACCGCGGCCACCGCGAAGAGGTCGCCGACATCCGCATCCGCGCCGCCTACAAGGGCGACTTCGAACTCCTCTGTGCCCGCTGCGTCGAGCCGGTCGCTACCCCGCTCGAAGGCAACTTCGACCTCATCTTCCGCCCCCAGGCCGCGGATGCCGACCCCGGTGAGCGAGCAATCTCCCTCGACGAGACCGAAATCGGGTATTATGAAGAAAGCGGTCTTTCCCTTGAGGATGTCGTGCGCGAACAGGTGCTTCTCTCCCTGCCCAGCCGCACGCTCTGCAGAGAAGACTGCAAGGGACTTTGCCCGCGCTGTGGCCAGAACCTGAACCTGGAAACCTGCAAATGCGACACCGTGTCCGACCCAAGGTGGAACGCGCTCGCAGGCCTCGCCAGTACAGTCAAGTCCAGCTAGATCAAGATCTCCGCACCATCAGGCCGCACCTGCAGCGCGTGCTATTCCGCTGTGCCGGTCATTTGAAAGGGAACTGCAATGCCGAATCCGAAACGCCGCCACTCCAAGCAACGCACCGCCAAGCGACGCAGCCACGACTTCCTTACCCCAGTCAGCACCTCCGAGTGCCCCAACTGCCACGAGCGCAAGCTGCCCCACCGTGTCTGCCGCAAGTGCGGTCAGTACAAGGGCCGCGAAGTGATCGCAGTCAAGGAAGCAAGCTAATCCTGCACCGCGTACGACCCTCCTGATGCCGATCGACATCGTTGTAGATGGAATGGGTTCCGACAAAGCCCCAGAACCTGAGGTTCGCGGGGCTATTCTCGCGTGCCGTCATCTGGACGTGCGCGTCCATCTGGTCGGCCCGGAAGAGATTCTGCGCCCTGCGCTGGACCGTGCCCTCCGCGCTCCGCGCTGGCCCGGCACTGCGGAGCCCAATATTCACATCGTCCACTCCTCCGAGTGGATCAGTATGGACGACAAGGCAGCTCAGGCCGTCCGCGCCAAGCGCGACTCGTCCATGCGCGTCGGCCTGCGCCTGGTCCGCGAGGGCTCAGCACACGGCTTCTTCACCGCCGGCAACACCGGCGCCGCGATGGCCACGGCCAAGATGGTGCTTGGGATGCTGTCCGGCGTCGACCGCCCTGCCCTGGCTACCATCATCCCGACGGTTACCGGCAACCCCTCGCTGCTGCTCGATGTAGGCGCCAACGTCGACTGCGACCCCGACAATCTCGTCCAGTTCGCCGTTATGGGTAACATGTATGCGCGCAACATCCTGCGCATCGCGCGCCCCCGCGTCGGCCTGCTCTCCATCGGGGAGGAAGACTCGAAGGGCAACTCCCTCACCCGCGACACCCTGCCTCTGCTCCGCGCCCTTTCCAGCATCGACTTTATCGGCAACGTCGAAGGCCGCGACCTCTTCAACGGCCACACCGACGTCGCGGTCT
>OBLU010000932.1_pt1 | contig 27139 bp, 29 predicted proteins | sample 1518681 | NCBI WGS metagenome assembly OBLU01 (sample SAMEA3539304, study PRJEB22396) | soil metagenome | biome: tundra; feature: field; material: soil | place: USA | collected 2010-05 | depth 0.15 m
AACCTGGCACGAACAGACGTCCCCATAGTGATAGTGACGGAATGAAATTCTAACCCCACGCAAACAAAGGATCTTGCTCAGCGAGCCGTGGAAGTTGGGTTAGCGCAGAAACGTGACAAAGTGTCTTGATACAAGACAAACTACACGCCCTAACAAGCGCTGAGGATCGATCGGGGCGATTCACTTTCTATGAATTTTCTGAGCTGCCTAACGCTTCGCGGACCCCTTGGCCTCTGAAACCTCAAGCACCATGACTGTTCCGCCCCCTAAATGCACATCCTGCCGCGCACCCAGCAGCGCTCCCGAGGCTCCGGGGAACGGCTGACCGCTCGAATTGCTCGCCAGCAAAATACCCGGGATAGCGGTTGCTCGAATCGTCACGCTGCCGTTCTCGGCGACTATAGTACCCGCTTCGGGCAGCTTCTTGTTCTGCGACTCAGTTCCCGCAAGGGAATTTTCAACGGAAGACGGCCCCGATCGCCCACTCGACGCCGAATCGGCGCGAGGTGAAGCAGCGAGCGAGGGCGCTACCGCTTGGGCAGAAACGCCCCCTTTGCCTGCCGGCTCATTGCGCGGCGCAACCGACTGGATCACGGACCGGATCGGCAGGTTTTGACCGCCTTTGAGCTGGGCCTGGTCAAACTGCAGCGTCACTCGCGCATTGTCCGTCCCCTGCCCTTGCGGCTGGACATCGGTCACATGGCCCACGAGCTTCGATCCCTTGGGGATCACTACACCATCGGCAGTTGCGGCCTCCCCGGTGGTCCTCAGCACCAGCACGTCGCCCGCTTTCGCTGCCTTCGTATCAAACTTGTCGAGAAGTTCTCCTTGCACCGGGCGAAAACCGGTAATTGTGCCGGGATTGTCAGGGGCAGCAGGGACGGGTGCGGTCGCAGACTGGGCACGAGCAGTCAGAAGCGTCACCGAGGATAGGGCAGAGAGCGTGGTTGCAGCCACAAAGAGCATTTGGAAACTTTTCAACGAAACCTCCATCGCATCCTTCGCCGCCTGCTTTGCAGGTCAGCGGGAAGCCGGGGAAGTGCAATATCTCTGCCAAACGCACGTATGGAAGGCGACGCCATGGAAGCGCCTGATTCAAATATGAATAGGAATTTAGCTCGAGACGTCTTTGATTCCGCCGAGTAGAAATGAAGGGGCGGAACTGGAAATTTGTTCGACTGCTATGTAAAGAATCCCGGCCGTCGGATCGGGAAACCGGCGTGGCCCTAGCTAAGAGCGAAGGGCTCACGCGAAGGTACGCCCTGCCGACAGAACGACTCTGGTGTTCGCAAAGCGCAGATCTGGAGTTCAAGAGTCTGAGAGTGTTAGCGCGAACCTTCGTCCTGGGCAGAAGGCGCAAAGTAGCCTTTGCGTGTTTGAACCTTCAAGCCATCCCCGCGACACGTTACCGCAACATGGCGGAAGGTGCCGTCAAGCTTGGTGTTGGCTGGTGTGTAAGTGGCAACATACTGGGTGCGTAGTTCGTCTTCAATCTGCTGGAACGCATCCTCAAGCTTCTTGCCGTTGTTGCCTACATTGATGAGCCTCCCGCCGGTCTCATCTGCCAACCTTTTCGCCGCCGAATACCCGTTGTAACCGAACCCGCCATAGAAGCCCGTATCCGCGATCAGAATGACGTAAATCATGGCGTTGGATTTCTGTGCCGCGCCAATCGCTTCGCTGATCTTGGTCTGGCTGCCCTGATCGTCGCCATCGGTGAGGATGATCATCGCCTTGCGGCCCGACTCCTGGTTCAGTTTGCGGGTTGCGGTCTGGTAGATCGCGTCATAGAGCAGCGTGCCTTTGGGAGTTCCATACACGGGAACTGTTCCGCCGCCGGCTCCAGGAATGCCCGCGGCGCCATTGCCGCCGGCGGTATTGATCTCGGCCTTGTTCATGGCGCGTGACAACTGGCGCGAATCGTTGGTGAAGTCCTGCAGAAGGTCGACATTCACGTCAAATGACAGAAGGAATGCCTCATCCTTCTTGCGTAGAACCTGCTCCAGAAACCGGCTGCCTGCGTCCTGCTCCAGGGGCAGCACTCGCTGTTGGCTCCCCGACGTATCCAGCAGGATGCCCAACGTGAGCGGCATGCTCGTTTCCGCCACAAAGCTTTTCAAAGTTTGAGGCTGCTTGTCTTCCTGAATACTGCAGTCATCCTTGGTGAGGTGCGGCACCAGGTTTCCGTTCTTATCCTTGACGGTGAAGAACATGTCTACCAGGTTGACCTGCAGCTTGAAAGTCGCGACCGACTGATCGTCTTCGGGTGCCGCTGGAGCATTGCTCACCGGCGGTGCATCCGGAGACGGAGCAAGCTGGGCCCATCCCGCTACGGAGAACAGCGGCAAGCCAAGAACGAAAGCGGCAATCCTGGAACGAATGTGCATGTCAGTCAGTTAGACGCAAATTCAGCGTTGATGGGAGCATATAGCACGGGTCTTAGTTCCTGCGGGCAAACCTGCGACGCTCCGGCGCGTCTGATACTCTGACGAATGGTGCTCCACCTTCAACATGATGGCTTGGGTGCCTTAACCGACTAAGATTTGAAGTTGTGGCCGTACGCGGCGTTTTGGGGGAGGACGGGATCCTGTGAAGCATGGTTTGACAGCAACGGCGCTGACCGCGCTTCTGAGTTTGCAATTGGGTGTGTGTCCGGTGGGGCGTGCGCAACAGACGCAGCAGCCGGCTTCGGTTCCTGACGCTCCCGCTCCTCAAGCACCGGTTCCGCTATCGAACGTCGGCGGACCTATTCGGCCTGGTTCGGGAGCAGGCACCGAAACCTCGGCGACCGGCACTTCGACCTCTGGAGATCAGCCTCCCGCACCTTCGACGCAGCGACCTCAAAATCAACCCAAGGACACTGTCCAGACCAGCCCGCCGGATCAGCTGAATCCCGAAGAAATCGGCACACGTCTGCGCTTGAACGTGACATTTGTTGAAGTTCCCGTGACCGTTAAAGACAACAAGGGCAAACTGGTTGCCGGACTCACCTGGCGGGACTTCAAGGTATTCGAAAACGGGAATCGCGAAGCTCTCCGCGTTTTCAGCGTCGATCCGGAGCCACTCTCCATGGCCTTCGTCATCGACCAAAGCGTGACTGCGGATGTCATGGCCAAGGTGAACGATTCACTCGGTGCCATCCAAGGCGCTCTGACACCTTACGACGAGATCGCGGTCTTTTCTTACAGCAACGGGGCTCAAAATCGGTCCAATGGTTTCACTGGAGCACAGAGCACGCGTGTTCCCTTCGTGCTTTCGATGACCAAGACCTCGGGTACCGAGACGCTGGTGCCCGTCAATGACGGCCCGTTCGCGAGTTGCAACATCCGCGAAAACGGCAACTGCGTCGATCCCAACCTGCAGTCGGGTCGTTCCGCGGGAAACGGCACCTTTGTGACTATTCCCAAGGAGATCCACACGCTGAACGACGCCATCCTGGCTGCGGCCAAGGAATTGTCGAACCGCCCTAAAGGCCGGCGCCGCATCATCTACGTCATCTCGGACGGCAAAGAAAACGGCAGCAAGGCCACCTACAAAGACGTGCTCCGCTATCTTCAGACTAACCAGATCGGCGTCTATGGCACGCTGGTGGGCGATTCAGCGCGCTGGGGCGAAGGCTACCTGAGCCGCTTCCACCTGCCCTTCACCATGTACGACAACCGGCTGGTTAACTACGCCGCGGCCACCGGCGGCACGCTCGACTCTGAGCGCGGCCTGAACGGCATTGAGAAGAGCTATCAGACCATTGCGGAAGAAGCTCGTAACCAGTACACCCTCGTCTACGCCAGCCACGAACCGCTTATCGATGGCAAGTTCCGCTCCATCGAGGTTCGCGTAGATCGTCCCAATGTTGAGGTAATCGCCAAGAAGGGCTACTACCCCTCGGCTGAGGACATGAAATAAGTCGTAGTTCCCCGGACCGGCCTTTGGGCCGAGAATTATTCACAACGAACAAAGGCCTGTGCTGACCAGCACAGGCCTTTACCGTTTATCGGACCGGTTGGAACCGAAGCGCCACTCGGTCTAATGTCCCGATTGAATCGACTTCGGGTACTTACTTAGGCTCGACTGGGGTCGAAGCCGGGGGCACCGCGGAAGCATTCTGCTGCGTATTCGGCGTCGGCGCCGAAGGGTCGGTGAGCCCCTTCAAGCCTTCCTTAAACCCTTTCAATCCTTCACCTAAGCCCTTGCCCAGTTCTGGTAGCCGCTTGGCGCCAAAGAGTAAGAAAGCCACGACTGCAAGCACAATCAGGTGCCACGGTTGTAATAGGTCGCCCATCAATTTTCCTCCGCACGCTCGCTTTAATGCGTGCTCAAATTCAACACTGCTATTGTCGCACAAGCTATAGTGGAACGCCCGCCGCGCGGATTTGGATTTGCGGCAACCAGCATTTCTGACGGCAGATCGACAAGGCTCGAGAACCAGCCTAGTTGACTTGCGCCGGCTTCCCCAACCGTTCGATTACCATGGCGTAGAAGCTATGCAGGTCTTCCTCTTCGCCTGCCGTTAGCCGGCGGTAGACCTTCATCAGCGGGAAAAGCCGCGAGCCGCGCACGTCCACCGCCGGCACCGCAACGGTTCCCCCCGGATATTGGGTCATTTCCCAGAACCCGGCATAACGGCGCCGCAGCAATTCGCCCAGGTAGCTTCCCCATAGCCGCACTTCAAAATCCACATCGCGCTCCAGGCTTTCGCCCACCAGCACCAGGATCTCGTCTAGCGCGTCCACCGATTCGGTTGTAAAGTCCAATTCCAGCTTGTAGTCGTCTCGGGCGATTGCCGCTGCTGCCTTGGCATACCCTTCCATCATCGAAGCCAAGTCCGAATATTCCGCCGACTCAAGCCGTTTGCGCCAGTCGCTCATCTCATCTAAGAGTACATGGATTGACCTCGGGGCTGCCAAGCCCCAAAGGTCACATGTGGCAGACTTAAATGAGGGGACCGGAGGTTTGAATCCATGAAAAGTTCAAGATTGATGGCCTTAGTCGTCGCGCTGATGCTAGCCACGGTCACAGCCCGCTCGGCTGGCCGCGAAATCTATCCGGATCCGGGTGAAGCCCACGCTGACTTGGCCGCTGCTCTAAAAACTGCCGAAGCCAACCACAAACGTGTGCTCCTTGATTTTGGCGGCAATTGGTGTGGGGATTGCCAGGTGCTCGACATTTACTTCCACAACCCCGAAAATCGTCCCATCCTCGAATCCAACTTCGTGCTGGTTCACATCAACGTCGGACGCATGGACGTAAACGTCGACATCGCGGAGCACTATGGAATTCCCTTAGAAAAGGGTGTTCCCGCGCTGGCTGTCTTGTCAGACAAGGGAAAGCTGCTCTATAGCCAGAAGGGTGGCGAATTTGAAGCCATGCGCCGCATGGAAGCCTCTTCTGTCACCAAGTTTTTAGTGCAATGGCGGCCTGAAAAAGCAGGTTGCTCTGCCGTCGTTGTGAATTGCTGAAGTTCGGCTCGCTGAATCTGAAAAAACCGATCACGCGGCGGTTCCTCAGCTTAGAGGCGCCAGATGCTTGGTGTTCTGGTAGGTGTATTGGACGCGGTGGATCACGGTGATCGTGGAGAGAATAGCGAGCACCCACAGTACCGGCGCCATCACGCCCCAATGATTGAACAGCGCACCCAGGATCACCAGCACGATGCGTTCGGGCCTTTCCATGAATCCGACCTTGCATTGTCCTATCAGAGCCTCAGCGCGAGCGCGCGTATAGCTCACCATCAACGATGTGACCATCACAAATGCCGTAAGCACAACGTAGCGGGTGTGATTGATGCGCGCGTAATACACCAGCAGACCAAAAAACAGAACAACGTCGGAATAGCGATCGATCACGGAATCGAAGAATGCGCCGAATACCGTGACTTGGTTGGTGCGCCGAGCGACTCGGCCATCCACCATGTCGAAGATGCCCGCACCGATAATGACCAGCCCGGCGTACATGAACATGCGACCGGCATTGGTGGAGTTGGCGTGGCCAAACAGAAACGCGGCAGCAATGTTGATGATCAACCCGAAGAAGGTAAGAAAGTTGGGCGAAATCCTTGTAAGCGCCAATCCGTGCACGATGCGGTCTAACAGCCAGCCGCAAGCACGGCCAAAGGCACTGGTCCAGGTCATTTCCCGTCTTTCCTTCTACTGCTCAGAGCCCGCGGAGGCTCCACTCTGCTGCGCAGCCGCTTCAGCCTCATCGTGAATCGTTGTCAATTTCAGGATTTCAAGGTCGCGCTTGCCGTTAGGCGTGACAATCGTCGCCACATCGCCCACCTGCTTGCCGACAATTCCGCGGCCGATCGGGGAGGTTGTGGAGATCAACCCCTTTGATACGTCCGATTCCTCACTGGTCACGAGGCGATAAACAATCTCTTCGTCCTTGGTAGAGTCGTAAACCACGACCGTCGAGCCAAAGCCCGCTTTATCGTGAGGGATGTTGGCCAGGTTCACCAGGGAAAGTTCGGCCATCCTCCGCTTCAGCTGTCCCAAACGAGCGTTTACAAACGTCTGACGCTGCTTGGCCATGTGATATTCGGCGTTCTCCGACAAATCGCCCAATGCCACAGCCTTCTTGATCTCGGCGGGCAGTTCGTGTGCGAGCTCATGCTCCAGAATCTGAATCTCTTCCAGGAGCTGTTTTTTAATGTGGTCGGGCATCCGTGGTCCGTGGCGGCGAGCTGACGGCTCATACCGCGAGAAATGAAAAACTAGAAATTCAATTATACGCGGCTGAGAGGGACAGGGAGCAGGGAGTGGAGATGAGGGATCAAGTGGCAGAGATAGGGTCGGAGGCAGAGGTGAGGTCGTAGAGAGCAGGTTTACGCGGCAAGTGGTCAAAGTATAGGCAACTGCGTGAGATACAAAAAGGCCGGTTAATCCATGTCGCTCGAATCTTGATCCCTGAGCACCGATCTCTGATCTCGATTCTCTTTGCCCTGATCCTTGTTCAAGAAGGACTCCAAAATCAGGGTCGCCGCCACCTGGTCGACGACTTTTCGGTGCTCCTGCCGAGCATGACCCGCCTCATACAAAATCTGGTGCGCCTCCCGGGTAGTTAGACGTTCGTCCCACAGGTGAATGGGCAAGCCTGTCATTTCGCCAAGTTCCGCCGCAAATTTCTGGATGCGGATCGCTCGGGGGCTCGCATCGCCGGAGAGATGCAGAGGGTTGCCGACCACGATGCCAGCCACACCAAATTTTCGCGCCAGCCGCGCAATCGAGCGGACGACTTCCCGCGGGGACGGCCGGGGAGTTTTCTCAAGATTGAGCGTCAAAACCGGCTGCGCCGTTAGGCCAAGTTCGTCCGAAACAGCCACGCCGATGCGCTTCGACCCTACGTCGAGAGCGAGATACCGGGGTGGGGGCACACGATCCAAGCGTTGGGATTCCTCTGCCTATGAGCGTACATCCACCGATGTCCGCTCTGCGTGATTCGGCCAGCCTTTCTCCCCGCTCGTAGGGTGATCGACTCGATGCTCCCGCTTACAATCTTGAAAGCGAAGAATCCCTTGGACATGTTTCGCGTCTCTAATGAAGGGCCGGAGGATGAACGAAAGTACGAATGGCGCGCCGCACACAAACTAGAAGACGAAATGGTGGGTCTGGCGCGGCGAAGTTCGTGCTAGTTCTGTTTCTACTGGCTTTAACCGCCGCAGGCGCTGGTGCTTGGCTGGTTTTGACTCCCTATGGACCGCAAACTCAGACTTTTGTAGAGATACTCCCGGGTTCCTCCACGGTGCGGATTGGCAGGCAGTTGCAAGAGGCAGGCATCGTCCGCAGCCAATATGCCTTCGACGCCATGCGCTGGTTTCAGCATGGAACCCTGAAGGCGGGCGATTATCGCTTCGATCATCCTGCCTCAGTGACCGAGGCATACGACCGTATTCGACGAGGCGACACTTACACCATCGCGGTCACTGTGACGGAGGGGGCAAACGTCTTCGACATTGCCACCCGCCTGGAGCAGGCTGGTTTTGGTCCGGCAAGCTCTTTTGTCGATGTAACCCGGCAGGAAGCGAGCTTGGTAGCCGATCTAGATCCACAGGCGAAGACATTAGAGGGCTACCTGTTTCCTGACACGTATCGGATCGGGCCCAAGGAGAAAATGCCGCAGATCGCCGCCACGATGGTCAAGCGATTCAGGGCTGCAGCATCGCAACTTGGCCTGAACCACGATGTGCACGGAATTGTGACCCTGGCGTCCCTGGTAGAGCGTGAAACGGCGATCGATGGCGAACGCCCCCTGGTGGCCAGTGTCTTTCAAAACCGGCTGGAGAAAGACATGCCCCTGATGACAGATCCGTCCGTGATCTACGGTCTGGAGCTTGAAGGTGCATGGCGCGGAACCATCTATCAGAGCGACATGAAGCGCGACACGCCGTATAACACCTATCTGCACACCGGACTTCCTCCAGGTCCGGTCGCGAATCCGGGCGTCAAGGCGCTCAAGGCCGCCATGGAGCCTGCGCAGACTGACTATCTCTACTTCGTGGCAGCTGGCGACAATCCTCAGGGCAAGTCGATGTTTGCCGCAACCCTTGAAGAACATAAGCGCAACGTCGCCGGCTATCGCGCAGCCATGAAGCAGGCGGGTGGAAGGTGACCAAGACCGCTCATCGATGTGCTGCAATTCTGCTGGCCGCGCCGGTGATGCTACTTTCCGGCTGCCTGTTCACGACCCGCAAGCTGCCAGTACCCAGGATGCCCAGCGTCACCCAGACGGTAACGCCCTCGCAGTTAGTGGAACAGCTGAACCAGCGCTGCGACTCGCTCAAGACTTTGAACGCTACGGTTGAAATTCAGGCCAGCGTGACCAAGTCCAAAGAAGGCGTCGCGAAGGATTACACATCTTTCCGCGGACACATTCTCATGCGTAAGCCAGAGCAACTGCGGGTTCTTGGCCAGGTTCCAGTGCTGGGTACGCGCATGTTCGATATGGCCAGCGACGGCACCAATTTCACCCTGCTGATTCCCTCAAAAAACATCGCCTACAAAGGGCCTAATACCCTTTCCCATAAGTCTCCTAACACGATCGAGAATATGCGTCCGGGCTTCTTCCTGGATGCCATGGTTGTGCGCTGTATCGCGCCGGATGACGAGTACATGGTTACTGCCGACACCGATACGGTCGAAGACGTCTCAAAAAAGCACCTGCTGGTGAACCCCGAATACATTCTCAGCGTCATGCGCCGCAAGCCGGGAAGCCAGGAGCTTCGCGCTGAACGTGTAATCCACGTCCATCGCGAGGATCTGTTGCCGTATCAACTCGACATGTACGACGAACAAAGCAATCTCGAAACACAAGTTTTCTACGGCCGCTATGTCGACTATGGCGACCATAAATATCCGTCTACTGTCACCATCAAGCGGCCATTGGAAGACTTTCAACTGGTGCTCACCGTAGAGAAGGTCACAGAAAATATGCCCTTGAACGACGACCAGTTCCAGATCAAGGTTCCTGAAGGAACCAAAATTCAAGAGCTGCATTAAGGAATTTAGAGGGCAGCGGGGTGGGGAAGAAATTGCAAGTGATGTAAATCTGACCGAAAGGCCGCATCCTCAAGCGGCCCCTCGTCACGTTTCAGGCGGCCGATTCCGATTCCAGCATGTCGATTCGGTCGATGTGGATCAAGCGAACCACGTGATCTAAATGTCCAGTGACCCTAACGTCCTCTCCCTCAAACGGCCAGGCTCTCCCTGTAGAATCAAGAGGATAGAGGGTCCCGCTTATCTCGCGTAGTGCGAATTGCTCTCCGCGACGGACGATCGTTCCGTTGAGGGTTATGGAAACGGCGCGGTCGAAGTCAGCTTGATTCACAGCCCGACCGTTCTTACGCTTCGGGCTAAACCCTTTCGGCTCCGCTTGCTCGCCCGACTTCTGATCTGGATCATTCGAATAGCGGTAGACAGTGAGAACAACCATCGACATAGCAAAGCCCATGAAAAGGCGGCGTTTAATCATTGTTGTCAACATCGCTGCAGTACCTCCTGAGAGGAGAGAAGACTGGAAGGGGTCCAGCCGAGCGCTTGTCTCGTGCTCCGCGCCCTGTCTCGCTCTAACCGTTATGAGGGCATTGCTTGGGCCAAACTCCAAGTTACTCACAGTAAGGAATTTAAGTAATTTTTGTCTACCATCCCATGCGGTAAAAAGTACCTGCAGCGTGCAGAAAAGCGTCGAAAAACTCTCCTTTGTGTATCCCGAATGGTTACTTCCGTTCCACGCAATACCCAGCTCAACGTCGTCCCACGAAAAGCGGCCCGCGTCTCAATAAAATTCGCCATTCCTGCTGTGCTAGTATCCCGCCAAGAGCGCATAGCACATTTCAGAGGTATCTCGTATGGAAACCTACCTGCGTCCCCTCACCCTGGGAGAGATTCTCGACCGCACAGCACAGCTATACCGTTCAAACTTTCTACTGTTTGCGGGAATCTCTGCGGTCTACGCAGGGGTGCTCCTGGTGCTGGGACTTCTTCAGATCGGGATGCAGGAAATATTCCGCATCGAGCACCTGACCAGCCAGGCCATATGGCTCAACGGCATTGCCGCTGTCTTCGAGTGGCTATTCGTATTCTTATTTGGCGGCATCGCGGTGGCTGCCAATAATCGTGCGGTGGCTTGGGTTCACATGGGCGAACCCGCTTCAATTGGCGGCGCATATGCCAGCATCCTTCCCCGGTTCGGTCGCTATCTCTGGCTAATGACCATCATGGCGTTTGTCCTGTGGCTGCCGCTGCTCGTGATTTATTGCGCCTACATCGTTGTGTTCCTTCTCTACCTCAAGCCGCACGGAGCGCTCACAGCCCCCCACGCTGTGGGAGTCGCCATGACCGCCAGTGCGCAGCAGGCAAATCTTCTCTTCATCCTCTTCACGCTGGGCTTCGCAGTCCTGGCCATGATTGGGTTCGCCTATGCTGTCGTGATGGGCCTGCGTTATGCCCTGTCAGTGGCAGCGTCCGTAGTCGAAAATCTCACGGCGCGCGAGGGAATCCGACGCAGTGTCAACCTGACCAAAGGGGCAAGAGGGCGCATTTTTGTCCTCGGTCTCCTGGTCTTCGTCATTCAGTTCGGCCTGGTCGCGATCACCCAGATGTTTTTCGTAGTGGCGGCCTTCAAGCAACACGGCCAGCTATCTGTGGGAGTCCGCGTTCTGCAGCAATTCATCGGATTCCTAACCAACACCTTTATCGGACCGATGTATGCCACCGGGCTAACCCTTTTCTACTACGATCAGCGCGTTCGCAAAGAGGGGTATGACATCGAGTGGATGATGCAAGCTGCCGGTCTAACCGGCCAGTTGCCCCCACCGGACACCAACAATGCTGCAGATGCACAAGCCACTCCCGAGAGTTTCAGTCACCCCGATTCCGAACCAACCGACCTGGCACCCGGAGATCGAATATGAGCGAACCAGATCTCCCGGTATTTTATGGGCCTATCTACCGCCGAACGCCCTTCAGCCAGATTCTCGATCGCGTCTTCTACCTTCTACGCTCGAATTGGAAATCGCTTTTTAATCTTGCCGCAGTTCCGACGGGAGCGATGTTCGCGTTCTACGTGCTCCTGGCCGCAATTCTGCTGTTCTCTGGGGTCATCCCTCACCCTCCCCAACGACCTGATCCTCAAAAAATAACTTGGCTATTGCTGCCCTTTTCCGCGTTGAGTGGTCTGTTTCTCGTCTTCTCCTTTGCCTTGTTCGAGGCCGCATCCAGCCACGCCGCTCTGCAGGCCAATCGTGGAATCAGCGTCTCTTTCCGCGAAGCCTATGGGATCGCGGGTCGCAACGCCGGCCGCTATATCTGGCTAGCCGTACTGCGTGCTCTGCTGATTGCGATCCCCATCTTCCTTTCCTGGGCAGTCATTCTCGGTGTAGCAGGATTCTTGTCTTGGCGGGGCGCTTCACTCGGATTCACACCCGGCGCACTCTTTCTGATCATGCCACTCGCGGTCCTGTTGTACTTGGCCATGCTCGCCTATGCCGCCTACATGGCCCTACGGCTATCGCTCGTCTATCCCGCGTGCGTGGCAGAGCATCTCACGGCTGCGACCGCTCTCAAACGCAGCGGCCAACTCACTCGGGGGGCCAAAGGTCGCATTTTTCTCGTTCTGCTGGTCATCTACGCCATCAGCTACGGCATATTCCTGATTGTTGAGGCGGTCTGCCTCGCGGTGGGTGCGGTCGGCTATTTTGCTGTGTCAGCAATGCACATTCGTCCCACTTCATCATGGAATTATCTTGGCATTGCGGCCATTTCTGCTTGTGCCATTGCAGTTTTATTTGTCTGGGTCGCCGGTGTATGGGCTAGCTACTCGACAGCATTGGCCATACTCTATGACGACCAACTTCCGCGCGCTGCCGCAGTTGCCACCGAACCCGAGATCGAGCCGGTCTGAGCCAGCCGACTTACGGTGCGCGCAGACTTCGGTTCGAGCCTCCTCGCATTCTGATTCGATGACTTCTGCGTCCATCTACTATCATCAGCGCATACGCCGTGAAGGGCATAACCCGAGTGGATGACGAAGGCCGCAGCACTCAACGCGCCCACAATTTCTCCCTTCAAAGGGGATTCTCGCGTCCCGCCTCGAGTAATGAAGGCTCGTTTGGAACGATCTTTGTCGTATTGATGAAGTCCATGACTCGCTGCCGTCCGTCCCATCACACAATGCGAGTTAACTGCGGCCGATTCGGGCTTCTGCTTGCGCTCATCACCAGCCCCCTCACGCTCGCAGCGGAATCCTCGTCGCACGGCGGACGCTGGCACAACGCGAGTGTCGATGACTACCGCAAACACCTGGGGACGCTTACCGCGCTGACTCAAGCCTGCGCCAAGAGCCGCGATCTGCAAACCTGCGACCCAACCCTGGTGGGGCTCGACGATCTTGTTTCGTGGGGAGGAGCCACGGAACCCCGCCTGGTGCGATACGGATGGCTGCGCATCCTCTTCTCTCACGCCGAGGAACCCGACCAAACGCAGTCTGCGCCCGACTCTCATAAACCAATCCCCTCAACTCACGATATTGCGCGTGTTGCTCCTCCGACCACGTCGCAATTGCTGGCGGACGCGCAGACTCGGCTGGCCCATGACCTCGCCGAATCTGACCATCCTCCCTCCCTCACGCCTGCTTATTCCGCAGAACGAGACACCATGCGGAAAGTACTGGCTGAGCGCGACTTTCGCAACCTGCAGCAACCGACTGAAACAGACATTGCTCTCGAAAGAATTGGCAACTGGATCAACAAAACTCTCGAAAATGTGGCCAAGCTGAGAGCCCGCTCTGCTTGGGTCGGTCGCGCTCTCGTGGCAGGATTTCTTCTTGTGGTCGGTGTCGGGTTGGCGTGGGGATTTCTGCAGATTGAGCGCCGCTGGAGGTTGCGCCTCGTACCCGAATCGAATCGGCCTGCAGCCGACGCACCCTCCGCTCGCGATTGGCAATTATGGCTTCAAGACGCGCACAACGCGGCGGCAGCTGGACAATGGCGCGATGCCATCCACTTTGTCTATTGGGCCGCCATCGCACGGCTTGAATCGACTCGCCTGTGGCCTGCCGATCGCGCGCGAACGCCAAGAGAATATCTGGCACTCATGGCCGCTGAAGATCCGCGTCAGCCCGGCCTCGCTTCGCTCACGGGCAGCTTTGAACGCACATGGTACGGTGGCCGCGTTGCCCATGAGTCCGACTACCGCCATGCCGCATCGTTGGCCGACGCACTCATCTCCGGAAGAAGGCCTTCCAACCTAGCCGCCAATGCAGAAGGAGCCGCACAGTGAGGTTCCTCGACTCCATCGACACGCGTGATCGCAAGCTGCTGTCCTGGTGCGTCGGAATCGCCATCGGCCTCGCTGCGATCACCGGTTTCCTGCTGCCCAGCGACAACAGCGATGACAACCGCGTCCCATCCAGCTACCTCACCGGACAGCACGGCTCCCGCGCCGCTTACGATACCCTCGTACGCTCGGGATATTCGATCGAGCGGTGGGAGCGTCCGTTATCGGATTTGGCTTCGACCGCCGGTCCCGAGACAGTCGTGATCTTCGCCGAGCCGTTCACACGCGACTCCAACGACATCAAAGCCGTTCGCCAAATCGTGGAGCGCGGCGGCCGCGTGCTTTCGACCGGTTTCTGGGGAGGATTTATCTTGCCTGGCGAGGCCAGCGACACTCCGAAAGAGTTTAACTTCGCCGCCTGCAGACTAGAGCCCGAAGGCCTTGACCCTTTGGCAGCCTCCGGCGAAATCTGGATGGTCCCCCAGGCCACGTGGCAGGTCGGCAATCCTGCCCACCGCGTGCAATATAGTTGCGCCGGCCAACCGGCAGTCGTCGAATACAACTGGGGAAAAGGACATGTGGTGTGGTGGGCCAGCGCCACCCCGCTTGAAAATGCCTCTCTCGCCCGTGCCAACAACTTTGACCTGTTGCTCAGCTCCCTCGGCTCGCGAGATAGCCATCACTTCTATTGGGACGAATCCCTTCACGGCGAGATACGTTCTGAATGGAGCTATGCAGGCGGCCCGGCTCTGTCCCTGCTGCGCGTTGGCCTTCCCGTCCTGGCGTTGCTGATTCTCTTCAGCTTTAGCCGGCGCAGCGGCCCAGTCCATGATCTCCCTCCCGCCGTTCGCGCCTCTCCCGTTGAATACATCGAGGCCATGGGCTCCCTTTACCGCAATGCTGGAGCCGCCTCCACCGCAGTCATGGTCGCCTGGGAGCGATTCAGGCGCCATGCGCTTCATCTCTGCGGGCTCAAGGGACAGAGCATGAGTGCCGCTGACATAGCAGCCGCGATTCGCCGGCGATTCCCGGCGGCCGACTCGACTCTTGAAGTTGACTTGCTGGCGTGCGAAGAGGCTACCTCAAACGATAAACTCCACCCTCGCGAGGCCCTTCGCCTGGTTCAGACTCTCGGCGCGCATCTGCAACGCCTGAATGCCGCGGCTCGCGTTCCTGGCATTTCGAAGCAGTTGAAATCAGGAATAGATATTCAATTCAAACCGCAGGAAAGGGCTTCATGAGCCAGGAATCCAAACCGTATACGAACGCGGGAACAGCGACCGACTCCATACCAGGGCCAGAAACTCTCAGGGCTACTCGCCAGTTGATCGATCACGCCCGCACCGAACTCGGCCGCGTCATCTCAGGACAAGGCGAAGTCATCGAAGAAATACTGATCGCTGTTTTGTGCCAGGGGCACGCCCTGCTTGAAGGCGTTCCTGGCATCGCCAAGACGCTGATCGTCAAAACACTGGGGCGGCTCCTCGGTCTCGGCTTTCAGCGCGTCCAGGCGACCCCCGACCTGATGCCTGCCGACATTTTGGGCACTTCGGTCCTCCGTCCCGGGACTGATGCCTTCACTTTTCACGCCGGACCGGTTTTCACCGACCTTCTGCTGGTGGACGAAATTAACCGCATGCCTCCACGGACCCAGGCCGCTCTGCTCGAATGCATGGAAGAGCGCCAAGTGACTACCGACGGAGTTCGTCGCCCTCTCCCTGCCTGGTTCACTGTCTTTGCGACCCAGAATCCTGTCGACTTTGAGGGAACCTATCCTCTGCCTGAGGCACAGCTCGACCGCTTCCTGCTGAAGATTCGTGTCGCGTATCCATCAGAGTCAGAGGAGTTGCAGATCCTCACCCGGCATCATGAAGGGACCGGCGCCGGATTGCTGGAGGATGCCTCCATCGTTCCCGTTGCCTCGGGACTGCTGGCGGCAGCCCGTGCCGAGGTTCGTGCGATCCGGATCGAACCCGAACTTTACGGGTACATTCTCGCCCTGTCGCGGCGCACTCGCGAGTGGCCTACCCTGCTGCTCGGAGCCAGTCCCCGCGCCGCGTTGAGCCTGATGCTGGTGGCCCAGGCGGTCGCTGCCTTTGACGGCCGCGACTACCTGGTCCCCGACGATATCAAGCGCGCCGTGCTCCCGGTGCTTCGCCATCGCATCATGCTCCGCCCGGAGGCAGAATTGGAAGGTTTCGATGCAGATCGTGCATTAACTGACGTCATTGCAGCAATTTCAGTACCTCGAAAGTGAAAAAGTAGTATAAGGGTAGTATGAAAGAGAAGACCTCCATAACACTTTCATCCGATGTTCTCGCCGCCATCGATCGTGCCGCCGGCTCCAAAGGCTCGCGCTCGGCTTTCATCGAGCAGGTCCTCCGGGAACACTTCGTGGAGAAGTCTCGCCGCGAGGTACATGCCCGCGACTTGGATCGCATCAACGCCGCCGCGGACCGGCTAAATCCACGCGTCGAGAACGTCCTCGACTATCAGACCAAAGAACAGTGAAGCACCAGGAGGGTGAGCGCTCAAAGTGAGACGAGGCGAGTTTTATCGCGTATCCCGACCCGGCGACCCGACGCAGTTTCAGATCTTCGTCATCGTCAGCCGCCAGGTTTTGCTCGATTCGCGCTTCTCAACCGTGATCTGCGCGCCGGTCTTCAGCGAAGGCGAAGGGCTGGCGACCCAGGTCAAGGTCGGCCTCAGCGAGGGCCTGAAGAACGAAAGCTGGATTCTGTGCGACAGCCTCGTCAGCATCCGCAAGTCCGACCTCGCTCAATATGTTGGGACTTTGGCGAGCCCCCGGCTTGCCGAATTGGATCGGGCGATTATTGTGGCGCTCGACCTGCGCTGAAGCGTGACCTATGATCGCTCCTTCTCTCCATCCCGCGCACATTCGAGCCATCTGCGCACGGCGCCGCCAGTGGGGATTCGGGCTCACTCCTCGTGCCATCGTCCTATTAGCCACTGGTTTCGCTCTCTTGCTGCCCGGCTTTTGGGACAGCCGCCTGAGCTACTCCATGTTAGTTTGGGACGCCCTGATTCTCGTAGCCGCTTTGCTCGACGGCCTTCGGCTCCCTCCCGCTCAAGCGCTCACCGCTACCCGTACCTGGTCGAACGCCCCGGCTCTCGATAGCGAGACTGAGATCGAATTGTTCCTTGAAAACCAGGGCCGCGTGTTGCTGGAATGCCGTTTGCTGGACGACCTACCTCCAGACCTCACTGCCCAACCCACCCAGCTCAAGCTCACCGTTTTTCCCACGGCTCCCGCATCAATTCGTTATCGCATTGTGCCTCTAGAACGTGGAGACTGCGAGGCAGGCCCGCTCTACGTCCGCTACCGCTCGCCGCTGGGACTGGCCGAACGATGGGCACAGGCACCGCTCACGCAGTCAGTCCGCGTCTATCCGGCTCTGAGAACGGGCGAAGAACAGCAGATTTTCCTGACTCGTAGCCGCCAGATCGACCTCCAACTGCGCCAGGCGCGGCAACGCGGCTTGGGGCGCGACTTCGAAAGCCTGCGCGACTACCGTGAGGGCGACGACCTGCGCGACGTTTGCTGGACAGCCACCGCCCGCAGCCTGATCCCCCGCCAATACCAGACTGAACGTAGCCAAGCCGTGTGGATCGTTCTCGATTGCGGCCGACTCATGCGCTCACGTGTCGCCGCATTAGCGCCGCCGCCTTCAACCCCGGGAACTGCATCGCCTCATTTGCACTCGAAACTCGATCACGCCTGCTCGACCGCCGTGGCGCTAGCCCAACTCGCTCTCTATTCGGGCGATCGCGTCGGGCTGCTGGCCTACGGCCAGGGAATTCAGCAGCGCTTGCTACCGGGTCGCGGAGCTGCCCACTTGCGCCAGTTGATCGAGTTGCTGGCCCAGGTCCGTGCCGAAACCAGCGAGGCCGATCACCTGCGCGCTACCGCGGTGCTGAATCGCCTGCAGCCCCGCCGTTCGCTGATTTTGTGGGTAACCGACCTGGCGGAGACAGCGCTCCGTCCCGAGGTCATCGATGGTGCAATTCAACTGCTCCGGCGTCACGTTTTGCTGTTTGTCGCCATGGCGCAACCCGAAGTGGAGCAACTCGCACAGATTCGCCCCGCCACTGTCGAGGAGATGTTTCGTGCAGCCGCTGCCCAGGAAATGGCCACCCGCCGCGAGCTTCTGCTTGCCCGGCTTCACGAGCAGGGAGCGCTCACCTTCGATCTCAACCCCGAATCCTTGACGTCCTCGGTCCTGAATCAATACCTGACGGTCAAAGAACGAGCCATGGTCTGAAGTTCTTACCTGCGGAATTGCGCCTTACTCAAGATCCTCGACCGGCCGGATCCGCTCCGCCAGAGCCCACTTCAACTCGTCGATGCCCTGCCCGGTCACCGCCGAAATGGCGTGGAACTCGAGCTTGCGCCGTTTGATATGAGCTGCAAGTTTCTTCAGTTTCTCAGGATTCACGGCATCGATCTTGGTAGCCACTACGATCATCGGCTTCTCATCGAGACCGTTGCCAAAACTTGCGAGTTCCTTGTTGATGATCTTGAAGTCTTCCACCGGATCGGGCCTTCCCGACGCATCCGACACGTCGACTAGGTGAACCAGAACGCGCGTGCGCTCGATATGCCGCAGGAACTGAACGCCCAGTCCCGAACCCAGATGGGCCCCCTCGATCAGTCCCGGCACGTCGGCCACCACGAACGATTCCTGATCTGGCTCCTCACCCACCGTCACCACGCCAAGATTCGGTTCCAGGGTCGTGAACGGGTAGTCGGCAATCTTGGGCTTAGCGGCTGAAATACGCGCAATCAGCGTTGATTTGCCGGCATTGGGGAAACCGACAAGCCCCGCATCGGCCAGCAGCTTCAATTCCAGGCGATAGTTCCGCTCTTCGCCGGGACGGCCCAATTCGTGTTCCCGCGGCGCTTGATGGGTACTGGTTGCAAAATGCTGATTGCCGCGCCCGCCGCGGCCACCCTTGGCCACGATTACCCGCTCGTCCGGCTCTGAAAAGTCGTGTATCAGCTCGCCGGTGTCCTGGTCGTACAAAGCCGTGCCCACCGGCACTTGCAGCACGATGTCGTGCCCGTCCGAGCCCGAACAGTTGGACCCCATGCCGTGCTCGCCACGCTGCGCCTTGTGTTCCGGGTTATAGCGGAAGTGAATCAGGGTGTTATGGCGCTGCGACGACTGCATCACTACATCGCCGCCTCGGCCGCCGTCGCCACCCGAGGGCCCGCCGCGGGGGACAAACTTCTCACGCCTGAAAGCCATACAGCCATTGCCGCCGTCGCCGGCCTTCACGCGAATTCTTGCTTCATCAATGAACATAGTTCAACCAGTCGCTCAATCTCTATTCTCAGGCGTCCGACCGGCTCCGGCGCACTATGGTTCCCAAACTGCAAATGCCGTCTCTCCAGTTTACTAAACGTCGAAGTTTGATGGGCGGAGGGGGGCGCGGTGAAGGCTACGTGAAGCGCCATGAATCGTCCCGCCGTCACGTAGCGCACTCCGAAAAATGCATACACAAGGATGGGCAGCGCGTCAAAGCCCCTCGGCACGCCGTAGACCGTCTTGCCTGACTGCAATTGCAGGGCTCGGGATTCAACACTGCGCCAGATTACGCCCGCCCCGCAGTAAACCAGAAACGTTGTCAGGAGCCATCCGAAATAATTACGCAGCGGCACACCGAAATACGGCCCACCTTGCTCCCAGACCCAGTTGCCGGCGGCCGCCATTCCCGGGTCCATCACGGTGTCCCACGCTGTCATCACCATCGCGGCGACGATGGCAAGGGCGCCGATTCCCACTGCCGATCGCGTGTTCACTCCACGCACCAGCGCGCGCGCCGTAACCCACGACGGGTAAATCATCATGAACCACGCCAGCGGAATCAGCAGCGGAACATGCCCCAGCTTCATGCCCAGCAAATCGCCGTAGTGATAGGCACCGTAAATCATTCCCGTGCGTACGCCGATCTCTTCCAGCGCATAGGAGACAATGCCGGCCGTGAAAAAGAAAAGGGCCGTCCGGGTCCAGCCTTCACATTGCGTACAATGCAGCACTGCAAACAACACAAACACCAACGTGAACCCGATCGTGCCGATATCTGGCAACACGACCCACGGGTTTACCGCTTCAGTGAGGATAAGGTAGAGAATGGCAACGAACAGAAGCCACACGACGATGCGCAAAGCGCGGTGCATGCGGCCATTTTACCTATGAATTCGAGAAATGGAATTCCTGAATCATCACTCAGGTGATTTGAAAATCTTGCGGCGTCACGCTGTGGTCGCGGCACTTCGTTGGCGGAAAACCACATTGAGTTCCTTGCGCCAGTGTTCGCTCAGCGCAATCAATTCCCAATCCACCTGCGACGAAAGGTAGCGCAGCACCGTTTCGTTGGCCGGGTGAATCCGGAGCGCCGGCGCCGCCAGCAACAACCTCGGAGACAGTGGCGAAATCTCCTTGCCCGTAAAGTAGCCCTCCCGCTCAAAGGCCGAACGGGGCACGCTGGTCCCACTTGCCTTGCGATCGTCATTCAGCACCCGCACACGAATCCAGTAATCCAGAGCCTGCACCGGCAGATGTAAATCTTCGTCAGCTTTCAATTCAAGGATCACCAGCCGCCCGTTGCGATCGAGCGTCAGCAGGTCCAGCATTCCCCGGTCGCCGGACGAAAGCGCTGGCACCTGCGAATAAATCACACCACCGCGCAAGCCCGGCAGCACCTTTTCGATGCACTTTCGCAATCGCGACTCGAGCCATCTCTCCGGCTGCAATCGAAATAGGGCGTCCGTATGCGATCCTCCCGCATATCGACTCTGAAACAGGCGCACAAAGAGGCTGCGGCAGAGTTCCTCCGTCTCTTCCCCCAGCGGAGTTTCATTAGCGCCCGCTCCAAAGGTCACCGCATTTTCACGATTGAAGGAATGCGCAGCCAGGCCATGGCGCACCCGCGCAAACTCCAGTCCATGGAGCGCCAGCCCCACTTCACTGGCCGAGCGCGGACAGATTTCAACTTGATCGCGCGGCGATTGCGGCACCAGCGCTAGCAGGCGATCGAGGTCTGCTCGAAATCGCTCAATAGCTGCTTCCGGCGAAAACGAATGCATCAGCCACGAATCGAGATTGCCAGTGTCACGAAAGTCGACCGACGTTAACTCCTCGCTGCGTTCATCGAGCGTGAAAAGTTCAAAGTTGGCGGCGCCATGATTCAACCATGCCATGCGCTCCGCAGTGGTTCGTGCCGATCTTGCCGGCACAATCACCTTGAGACCGCCAAAATGACGTCGCGCGTCAACATGCTTGCGGCAGTAGTCCAGCCACAGATTCCGAGCGTCAGAATTCCGTCGATGATGGACGAAGACTCAGCGTGGCCGACGCCAATCACCGCGTCCGCGGCAGCTCCTTTCACCATCCGTCCGCGCACATAAGCCGGACCAAAGCTATGCTCCAGGTCCATCGCCGAACGCAACCCATCGACCTTCCAGCCAATGTGATAGCGGGTGAGCACACGCTCCAGCAGGCGCTGGTAGTTGCGCCGTGCCGAGTCGCGTGCAGTCGGTGTGCGGCGGTCGCAGGTAGCAACCAGTTCGAGTGTCTGCGGTTTAGACGCGCCCATCTTCCGTGTCATCACTCGAAGACACTGGGTGCGGGATTCCAGCCCGACTACCGTGCGCATCACGTTGCGCTCGTCACTCCACAGCTGCATCACGCAGCGGCCATGCGACTCTGCAATCGAGTAATGAGCAAAGCGCATGTCGAACAAGACCCGGCCGTCCTCGAGAACGGCCGCAGCGGGATGCTCAGTCAGATACAGCTCAATCTGTGTGGCAAGCAGCTCAGGAGCGATGGCGTCCGCGCCACCCCTGGTCACGGCCGCGGGCATCGCGGTTTACCAGCCCATCCGCTCGCGTAGACGCGTAATGTGCGCCGTGTGATGCCGCGAATGCCAGTCATAAAGCGCCAGTGCCGTGGCCAGGTCTTGCCGTCCACGTTCAGGATGTGCGTAGCCTCTCTGAAAATCCGCTTCCGTCATGGATTCCAGCAGCGTCACCCAACGCGCATGCACAGCGGTCGTAAGCGCGAGAGATACCTCAACGGGCATGCGGCTATCCGCCAGGTTCGCCCAGGCCACTTCATCGTAGGGTTTGATAGTGGGCCAGTCTTCTGTGAGTGCGAGCTTGAAACGCACGTAGGAGTTGGCATGACTGTCCGCAACATGATGAACCAGCTGGCGCACCGTCCAGCCACCGTCGCGATAAGGTGTGTCGAGTTGCTGTGCGTCGAGTCCGCTCACTGCCGCGCTCAGACGCTGAGGAAGAAGCCGCAGCGTTTCTATAGGAACGTTGCGGCCGCCGGAAGTGCTGACGTCGGTCCGTTTAAAAGGTCCGATGGGATATCGAAGTTCGTCCATCTCTGTCATGGCACGAACCTTACCATGCTTTCGTTCTGTAATTTAGTTAGCGCGTGGGGCACCCACCCGCTACTCGAACGAGTCGGGGGCTGGGCGTCCCGTTACGCGGCGTGGTGGTGGTGTGAATGATGGTGATGATGGTGATGTCGTGCGGCAGCAAAAGCTGGGCTGGCAAACACCATCACAAGAAGGGCAGCAGCTAAAATCTTTTTCATGGCTTGAATCGTAGCACCGTTCTGAGTCAGTCGATGTGAGCGCGCAGCACTAAAGTCACACCTCGCATCAAGAAAACAAATAATCCACCGCAAAATCAGTTGACACTCGGGCCCGAATTACCCCTCCAGCGCAGCGCCGCGAATTTCCGAATACCGTGAGAGCGGCGTAAACTCATTCGTACGATGACCAATCCGCCCGTTTCCCCAACTCCGAGTCATAAGCGCTATTTTTTTGAGAAGTTCGGCATCACTGAGCGGCTGTTGGAGCGCTGCCTGGGTGAGGCGTTGGCTGCTGGCGGCGACTACGCCGACCTATATTTCGAGTCCGTCACCGCTATTGGCTTAAGTGTCGACGAGCAGATCGTAAAGTCTGCGAGCCAGGGAACCAGTGCGGGGTGCGGCATTCGCGTGTTGTCGGGCGAGCGCACCGGCTACGCTTACACTGACAACCTCAATCCTGATCGTCTTTTGCACGCTGCGCGCACCGCTGCGCTCATCGCCTCTGGCCCTACGCAACACACCGTGCAGGGATTTACCGAGGCCCCCGTAGCCGACCTCTACCCCGTTCCGCTGGGTGGATTTGCCCTCGACCTGGCCGCGCGCCTTGAGCTGATTCTGCGCGTCGATCGCGCAGCCCGCGCCTTCGACCCCCGCATCGTGCAGGTTCGAGCCAGCTACAGTGAAGAACTGCGGCGCATTCTCATCGCTGCATCCGACGGCTCTTTCGCCAGCGACACCCAGCCGCTCTGCCGTCTCAACGCATTCGTAATCGCAAAAGAGGGAGCTAACACCACCAAGGGCTCCACGGGCGCGGGAGGCCGCGCGGGCCTCGGCCAATTTGTCGGCTCCAAAAGTCCTGAAACCCTGGCCCGCGAAGCCGCACGCGGCGCCATCCTGCAACTTGGCGCGATCGCCGCCCCTGCAGGAGAGATGGAAGTCGTCCTCGGACCAGGTTGGCCTGGCGTTTTGCTGCATGAAGCAGTCGGGCATGGGCTCGAAGCCGACTTCAATCGCAAGGGAACCTCGGCGTTTACCGGCCTGATCGGTCAGTCCGTAGCCAGCTCCAAGGTCACCGTGGTCGACAATGGCACCATGGAAGGCCGGCGCGGTTCGCTTAACGTTGACGACGAAGGTTCGCCGACACAGGAGACCGTGCTCATTGAGAACGGTATTCTGAAGGGCTATCTGACCGACAAGCTGTCGGCGCGGCTCACTGGAGCAGCCAACACGGGTTCCGGCCGCCGCGAAAGCTATCACTGTATTCCTATGCCGCGTATGACCAACACCTACATGCTGGCTGGCGACGACGCACCTGAAGACATCCTGCGCTCCGTCAAACGCGGCCTCTACGCTGTGAACTTCGGCGGCGGACAGGTCGATATCACCAATGGCAAGTTCGTATTCTCGGCCTCTGAAGCCTACCTGATCGAAGACGGAAAGATCACTGCCCCGGTGCGCGACGCCACCCTGATCGGCAATGGCCCCGAAGCGCTTAAATATGTCTCCATGGTGGGACACGATCTCCAACTCGACGAAGGCATCGGCACCTGCGGCAAGGACGGTCAAAGTGTTCCCGTAGGCGTCGGCATGCCCACCATCAAGCTGGACCGCATGACGGTTGGCGGGACGGGCAGGTAAGTCGCAGGACGTATCTCCATCGCTGCGTCTTTGTTTTTGCGGCGCCAGAAGATAAGGCGTCCGTCTTTTCAGTCAGCCCAACTCGAAGACATGAACCTCCAAATCTAGGAACTTTAGGCGGCGCTTGGCGACTTACTTGGGGCCGCTCTTGCGTGCTGTACCTCACTTACTTATTGCCAACAAAGTAATAGATTTAGACATAAGTTTGATGTTGCAGGAATTTATGCTCTATTACTTGCATTTCTTCGTTATTTTCCTACTTTTCCCTGCAGATCTTTTGTCAGTAGAACAGGCATCCCATCCAGTTACCGACATCTATATTTTGCGGACGGCTGAACAGTTAGATTCGCCCCATGTTGTTACCTATCGTGTCGGTGAATGGACCCAGATGCGTGGTAAGTGGCTGTTCCCCGACGTAGGCTACTATGACACGGGCTACGGCAAAGATCAGATCTGGTTCACGGGGGCCGGCGCAGAGGTTCTGCATCGGCATAACTTTAACTGGGAACAAGAGATTTATTTCTCCCAGGAAGCCGGCCCCGCGTCGCTAAATAAACGATCAATCTGGCTATGGCCCGTCTTCGATTTTCAGTTCAATCGTCGTTTATCGGGACAGGTTGCGGCCTACCCTTCGATTCCCTTGGACCGCGCACAACGATGGGGTTACGACATCGATCGAGCTAAATTTGAGTGGGCATTTCGTTCTCGTTGGATGACAGGGCTCGGGTACAGTGGTGGAATCTGCACCGACCGATCGTGGCAGAGTAATCCATTCCTCACCGTGACCCGTGTGACCCGATTCGGCAGTGTTGAAGTGTGGCTGCAGCGGATTTCCGGCGGAAGCCAGGTTCAATTGCGCTACGTGCTTGTGAAGAGCGAAAAGCAAGTTATAGCGCATGAGTGATTGCGCACCCTTCCGATCCGGTGAGGTACTCCCGTTCGGCTGCCTCCGATGTGCGTTGACGAATTCCAAATAGCCCGCCGCGGCGGTGAGAAATTGGCCGTGTAACTTCGTTTCCTGATCGAGTTCGATCCCATTTTGCAGATCACAGCGGTACGCCGCCGCGGGTCGACCCGACGGTCGAGATCGCGCGCAAATCGAAGCCTCGAAAAACAGGCATTTTAGGCCCAAATTTATCGTTACCTTGGTGATTTCGATCCCAAAACGCGATGATTTCCTGTTGTTGCTCTGTCACGGGCTTCGCCCAGGTGTCCAACAGTGAACCGTTTTGGTAGTGTTGACCCATGCCTGAAGTCGTTGCGCAACCCGAATTGACTGGTTTGGACCTGGAATCTCTGACCGCTGAAGTTGTGTCTCTGGCCATGAAGGCCGGCGCCAGCGATGCCGAAGCTGTGGCCCGCGAAGGCGACGAATTTTCAGTCAATGTGCGCCTTGGCCAGGTCGAGACCCTGAAGGAGTCAGGCTCGCGCGGCCTTGGCCTGCGCGTTTTTATAGGCAAGAAGTCCGCTTCAACCTCGACCAGCGACCTTACCCCGGACGGCATTCGCCAGCTCGTCGATGGCGCCCTTGCGCTGGCGAAGATCACCGAAGAAGATCCCTTCTCCGGACTTCCTGAGACTGACCAGTTCGGCTCCATCCCCAACGACCTGCACCTCTACTTCGAAGATGTCTATTCGCTCTCCGGGCAGGAACGCATTGAGTGGGCGCGTCGCTGCGAAGGAGCCGCCCTGGAGGCTGATCCGCGCATCACCAACTCCGACGGGGGCAGCTTCGACGTCTCCACCGGGCGCAAGGTTCTCGCCAACTCCCGCGGCTTCGTTGGCGGCTATCGAACCAGTTACGCCGGCGTTTCTGCCGCGCCGCTGGCGAAAGACACCAACGGCAGCATGCAGCGGGACGGCTGGTGGTCGAGCGCACGACGGCTCCAGGATCTGGCATCGCCTGAGTCAGTCGGTAAAGAGGCAGCGCGGCGCACCGTTCGCCGCCTGGGTGCACGCCGCATGCCCACGCAGCAGGTTCCAGTCGTCTTCGCGCCTGAGACAGCGCGCTCCCTGATTGGCTCGATCTTTGAAGCAGCTTCGGGCGACTCCATCTGGCGCCACGCATCGTTTCTGGCCGGAAAGCTCGGCGAGTCAATCGCTGCTCCTACCCTGACAATCATCGATGACAACGCCATGCTGCTGCCCACCGGTGTGGGTGGGTTCGGCAGTTCACCCTTTGATGGCGAAGGGCTTCCCTCACTACGCAACACTGTCGTTGAAGGCGGCGTTCTCCGCAACTACCTTCTCAACACCTACACCGCGCGCAAGCTGGGGATGAAGTCAACGCACAACGCTTCTCGCGGACTGGCGGGCACACCCGGCATCGGCTGCGGCAATCTTTATGTCGAGCCGGGCACACTCACGCCGGAGCAGATCATCGCAGAGATTCCCGCCGGCCTCTACGTCACCAGCCTGATGGGTTTCGGGGTCAACCTCGTCACCGGCGACTACTCTCGCGGTGCCACCGGGCTGTGGATCGAGAACGGCGAACTGACTCACGCGGTGGAAGAAGTTACCATCGCCGGAAATCTCACCGATATGCTGCGCAACGTGACCGCGATCGGCAGCGACCTCGTCTTCCGTGGCTCGGTTGCTTCTCCCACGCTGCGCATAGATGGCATGACGCTCGCGGGAGTCTAAGCGGAGGGCCGGCGTGCCAAGCACATTCCAGTCCCTTCCCTTCGATCCCGCCGACACTCCGGCTGCTCTCGCCCAAATTCCCCGCGAATCGGCGGTATTTGCGCTGTATGGCGCTGACGCGAAGGCCGAACCCTACATCGGCCGCACTCCTAATTTGCGCAACCGTTTGGAACGGCTGTTACAACCCTCTGCTAAACACCCGCGACGCCTGCAACTTGCCGGCATGGTGCGCCGCATCGAGTGGCAACTCACCGGTTCCGATTTTGAGTCCTTGCTTCTCCAATTCAACCTGCTTGAAAAGGAATTCGGCGCGAAGTGCCTGGAGCGCATGCATCTGGGCGCGCCAGCGTTCGTTCGATTTCTCGGCGGCAACCTCTACCCCCGCCTGACCGTGACACATCGCCCCAGCCAGCGTGAAGCTCAATGGGCGTATGGGCCCTTTGCCTCACACGCCCATTGAGC
>OBLU010000933.1_pt1 | contig 27139 bp, 26 predicted proteins | sample 1518681 | NCBI WGS metagenome assembly OBLU01 (sample SAMEA3539304, study PRJEB22396) | soil metagenome | biome: tundra; feature: field; material: soil | place: USA | collected 2010-05 | depth 0.15 m
GGGGGCAGCACCCTCCATCAGCAGCGAAGGCGTGGGCGGCTGCGCGGCCGGTTTCGCCCGGCCGGAGGACCGGGTCTTCTTTGCCGGTTTTGCGGCGGCTTCGGCAGGGGGCCAGCGCGGCGTCGCCGCCGGCAAGGTCAGGTCGCGCAATTGGAAGCCGGTGTCGGTCAGACGGATTCGCCACAGGCTCCAGAAGTCGCTGAGAACTTCGCCGCGCTCGTTCAAGAACTGGGCTTGAATCTGGCCGACAAAACCCTTGGATTCGGCGGCGATCGCGTTCAGGGCCTCTTGCTCGCGCCGACTGATGGCCCAGATATCGCGGGCGCCGGGCGCCTGGGCCCGCACGGTTGGGGCGAACGCAAAAAGCGTTAGCGCGAGGAACAAACATCGCAGGAGTTGCGAAGGAAGCTTGGCTTCGATCATAGTTCGAACCCTCCTAAGAACTGAGTGGTGATGGTTTGCTTGGAAGTTAGCCGGAACATTACGGTAACCTGAGCCAGGTGGTTCACCGGCACATCACCCATCCTGGCAGGCTGGAATTTGATCTGGAGCACCGCCGCCCGGGCCGCGTCATCGAGGTCGGGGCGGATGTGATGGGTATACCGCTGGAAAAGGACATGTCCGTCGCGCTCGAAAGTCACCTCGACCACTACGTCCCCTTCAATTCCATCCTCCAGCGCGGCCGCCGGATACAGCGGGGTCGGCATAAAGGTAATGTAGGGCTTGGTGACAGCGGGCTGTTCGACTGGGGGCTTCGGAGGAGGCGTAGGTTGGCGGCTTTGCGGTGTGAGGTCGGCCACTTGCGGTACCGCGGGCTTGTGCTTCGGGGCGGGTGGCGGGCTTGACGGCTTTAGTTCGAGTGGGGGCTTGGTACCCCCCAACCCGCCGCCGGGTCCGCCCGGGCCATTCGAAGACCCGCCCTGCCCCTCGGCGGGGCCGGCTGGATTCTTGGTCGGTGCGACGTCCAGGACCGGGCGCGGTGGGGGTGGTACGATCACCTCCGCGAGGATCTTGGGCTCGTCCGCAGGCCGCACCACCTGCCGCACCGGCGGCGGTTCCACGATTTTTGGGGCCTCCAGCGGGCGCGGTAGAGTGACCGCGAAGGGCCGGTGAACATGCCGTTTAATGGGCGCGGGTAGCGCAGCTTGCCGGGAACCGCCGGCGGGTGCGATGAGGCGTGCGGGATCACCATGGAATATCTTGATTACGGTGGCTACATGCAGGGGAGGGATGCTACCGAAGAGCACGGAAGCCACAAACAGGCCTGCGATCAACACGATGTGGGCGATAACACTGCCGGCCAGGACGCCCCGGCACGCTCGGGTGTCGGGCAGCAGGCACAACGGCAGATCAACGTCTGGGCTTGGTGGTTTGGGCACACTCGGGTCCAGCGGTGACTGGCGGGATTCCTCCCCCGGCTCGCGCGCAACTCGTGAAGTGTGCGCAGATGCTTTTGAAAAAATCGAAACTAACATAGACGACTCCCCTTGCAAACCAGAGCGGTGCAAACTTAGACTCCACTTGCGTGTGGGCACCTCGAAAATCGCGGACACCAGCCGCACCATCCTGAAAGGAGTAGGGGGGTACCATCGAGCTGTCGCCTTGGTCGGGTTTGGTTCTCATCCAGTCGCGCTCCCGGGCGAGGCCGGCCAACGCCTCGCGCCAGTCCGGGAACGGCTCCAGACTTTACAACATGCGGCGTTTGTCGTCGTAACCCCAGCCGTGACGTTGAGGCTTTTCTGCCATAGCCGGGCTCCCACCGACCTTCCGCGTCGATACGCCTCACCAGAGAGCAACGATCAGCCAGAGGGATTGCGTTCTTGAGATGATCGAATCCTTGAATCAGGTTTGCCTCCACTACCGTGGCCTAGTAGGTGGCTCGCCGCAGTCTGTTACGGCGTGCATTACGCGCCTGGCAAGAAGAAGCGCCAGCACGTCCCGCACACAATTGGACCGCGCCGAAGCTGCTCGTGTGGCACACGCAGGACCCTCATCGGGACACACTTGCAGCCGAGGTATTGAGCGGCAGCCCTTTTGTTCACCTGCACAAGAGCTCGGGGCGGAACCTGTTTGGAAGCCATGATCTTGAGCCGATCGAGGATCCCGATCACTGCGGCATACTTCTCAGGTACTCCCGTGGCTGGCCATGTCGTCTGGCTGAATCCGTAACGGCGGTTACGGAAGTGCACTTCCAGCCCGAGCCGGTTGGCGGCAGCGCGGAACTCACGCCGATGGTAGTAACCGCTGAGAGAGACGCCGCAGCAGTGCCGGTCTCCATCCTTCCGCTGCTCCCAAAGGATGGCGTGGGCGGCTTCGTGGAGCATGGTTACCAACAAGTCTTCGGGGCAGTCGAACATACCCGGATGAACCGCAACTTCGTGCAGGAGTTGAGGTTCGCGCCTCTTTCTCCACGACTCCATCCGAAAGTGCCCGCGGCGGGAGTACTCGCCGCCGGATAGCACCAACATGACCACACTGGGCAAGGCAGGTTCGATCTTGCGTAACCTGGTCCAGGCGGAATCAAGCACTACGGAAACGCGGCTACTGTACAATTCGGCTCCGGTGTCGGCATGACTACGGGGGATGGTTTCCACAACCGTTGTGGATTCTCGTGACGGCGATTCAATTCGCATATTGGACCTCCGCTCAACGTAGGGGGGCCGAGTGGCGAAATTGAATAGGTGCCTACGCCTCTCTCATCCGTGAGGCCACAAGGTATACGTCGCACAACGTTACCTCAGGTTGCCGCAGCAGAGCTGCCCGCGCGGCAGCGGAGTCTAATAGCGTGATCGCTTTGTCCGGCAACGGGCCGGCGAGGCTCAGCGACCGTTCCACCGCGGCTTCGATCGCCTCGTTGCCGATCTCCACCCGGTGATGAGCGGTCAGTGTTTTGGTGAGTCCTGCGAGCGCAGTCATCGCGTCGTCCTGAACCAACTCGGAGACGTCGATTACATCGACGCGCCGCACCAGCGGTCCCTGAACGAGTTTCTCCACGAACAACGGCAGGCACGTGGCGATGAGTCGCGCCCCGCGGTCGAGCGCAGCGGCCAGCAGCCAGGGCGCGAGAGACACGGTCATTAGCGCCAACTCGATCCGCTCCAGCGCGATGGCCCCGCGACCATCCACAGCCTCTTCCAGAAGCGTGTGCAGCAGCTTCTCGCGTTCGCCCTCCCAGAGCGCTCCTGCAAGCAGACGCGCGATGTCCACGGACAACAGGCTTTCCTCAGGGCGGGCACGGTTCAGGAGGCCGGCCACTTTATATAAGAGGGTGGTCTTGCCCTTCCCCGGTGCCCCCACTAGCACCGGTAAGCGGCGCTGCCAAGCCATCAGGGCCGTAGCGGCCTGCTCCGCCTGTTCCTCATGTGCCAGACTGGGCGGGAGCGCTCCCTCGCGGTAAAGGACCGACAGGTCGGCGCCGAACCGCTCAAGCAAGCCCGGCGGTTGGGGAGGACGCTTGGGCCTGCGTTGCGACGCCGGCCGCTTCGCGCATCCCAGCATCGACAGCACGTCTTGCACAGCGTCCTCCGCCTGAGAATGTACTCCGACGCCAGTGGAGATCACGCGCCATCCCTGCTGGCAAGACGCGGCGGCAAACGCGCGCGCCAACTCGGGGTCGTGGCCGGCGTACAGCAGGTCCTCGTCTACGCACAATAGGAATGGAAGTCCGAGCCTGGGCCGCTTCACCAGGACGCTGGTCACCGGCTTGGTGAAACGGCTTGCATCGGCGGGCACACCGCGGAGCAAAAAGGTGTTTTCGTCCGTTTGGTCAACGTGGACTCTCAGGCGGCGCAGGCGCGCCTTCAGCCCGGGTTCGAGACCGGCCATATCTCCTCCTCATAAGATCGAGCATGTGGTGGAGGCGCGAGGGGTCATCGCCCAGCCCCGCCTCAGCGGAGATGTCTGGATTCGGCACATTCGGATCGGACCAGACTTCACGCGACTCGAACGGGTCGCTCAAGTCCAGCCAGCTTCCGTTTTCGGCGAGAACTCCCTGCCAGTTGCAACTCGCGCGAGCGTCGCCGTTGAGGCGGCGAATAACCTCGCTGCGGACGCGGGCGCGGCCCACCGGGGGCGGCTCGTGCATGGCCCCCTCAACGTCCACAATACCGGTGGCGCTGTGATCGAGCACGCCGCGGCGATCCATCCCACCGAAAATGCCGCGCGGACCAAGCTGGCCGAAGCGCGTGTCGATCTGATAGAACTCGTCGCGCATGGACAGGAAGTTTTCGAGGTGGCTCAACGTCAGGCCTTGCGATGAGAGCATGGCGCGGGCGCGAGCGGCTTCCTCTGGAATGGGGCTCTGCGGACCGGCCAGGAAGCTGAGGCGTGTGTTGGATCCGGATTCGGGAACGGCGGCAAGGGCGGCGCTCATCCTCTGCACGATCGAGCCGAGGAAGGGAAAGCGATCCAACGCGAAGCCGTGTCGGGCGGCGCGGCCGTGAAATAAGCGATACTTGATAGCCCAATCGAGAGAGGCGGCAGCGGAATCCGGCGCGCCTTCTAGAAGATCGAGCGTACGATGCCACAGGGCGCAGATCTCGCCGGCCCACGGCGGCAACGCCGCCAGGTTACTCCGCGTACGCGCCAGAAACTGCCGCTGGATGGCCAGCGCCGACGTTTGGCCGGCGCCCGCAAGACGTAACGGGCGGCGGCATGTGATGTCTGATGCCACCGTGTGCAGAGCTTCTACGGGATTGTGGAATCTCAGGCCGGCCGACGGATCGAGACCTGCTTCCGCCAGCGCCACCACCAGCGCGGTAGCGCCGATCTTGAGGACGATGGCAGTCTCCGAGCAGAGGCTCTCGCCGCAGAGAATATGGCACCTGTGGAACCCGTCCGCCGCCAGAGATTCCATCTTCGTGTGGAAGATGCCGCGATTTCCCGTGGAGTCCCGGGAAATCACCTGCTCCGTATGCAGCAGGCGCGGAGCTACGCAGAACTCGGGCCAACTGACCCGGGGATTGAACCCGCCGGCGCCCGTATAGATGACGCGGGTCACCAGGTGCGGAACGATCTGGTCGGCGAAGTTCGCCGGATACTTGCGGTGCAGATAGGACTCGTGGCATCCCCACGTGCTGCCGGAGCCGCTGTAGTCCACGTTGCAGCGAAAGCACATGATCTCCGAAGCGCCCGATTCGGTTTCAACGTCCCGGGCCAGCGACTCCAGGATGCGTTCACCGGCCTTAATATAGCGCGCGGCCTCCCACGGAGTCGTGCATTCCGGAGTGGTCATTTCGGGGTGGAGTCCGCAGTCTATGTAGAACCGCGCGCCGTTTTCCAGGAAGAGTCCCGAGGGCGAACCGGTATCGCGCAAATGAACCAGGTGGCGGCCAGCGGCATGAATCAGGCGGCTTACCAGTTCGTCGCGGCCGATGGTGCCTTTGCCGCTCACACCGGTGATGGCGTACTCGCTCTCCACGCCGAACATGGCGGTGTCCATGACTTCATTGACCGCCCTGCTGCCGGTTTGCTCTCAGGAAGGCCTCGCTGTCGCTACCGGCGAGCGCGCGATTGATGGCGTCGTCGCCCGCTGCCAGAAAGCGTTCGGCCTGCTCGCGCAGATGACCGAGAGTGTCTCCCGTTCCGCCGCCTGCGCCCGACGGGGGATTGCTGTTCTGTCTTTCCTTTTCTCTCATAAATGACTCCTGATTCGAAGATTCGAAACTTAACTCGCCGCCGCATTCCGCGGCTCGACGTGCGTATCTTCCGCCGCCGCCTCAAGGGCGTCCAACAGATCGGCGAAGCGGCCCGCCGCGGGGAAGAACTCGGCGGCTTCCGCGGCAGTCAGGCCCAGCGGATTCTCGATATCGACTGTGCGGCGCCACGGCCAGTAGCCGCCATCGCGCACACGGAAGGAGATCGAATCCCAATCCACCGAGTTGACCCATTCCGGGCGCGCGGTGCGGAGCAGCATGGCGCGTGTCCAGGCCCGAGTGTCCGATGGCGGCTCGCTGCAGAAATGCTGAATGCGCTCTTCGGGAACCAACCGGGTGGCGAAGCCGGCTTTCTCGTAGGCCCAGTACAGACCATCCGGCCCCAGGCTGGAGTAGATCTGGTCCAGATGCCGGATCTCGGGCGAATTCCAGTCCAACTCGGGCCGTTGATGCATGGCTCTCTCCAAAATCATCCGCTTCATCACCCAATCCAGCTTGGGCGCGAGACCCGCCCAGTCCCGGCCCCGAAGGTGTTGCAGGGTGTCCTCCCACAGGTCCAGGATCTCTTCGGCGCGCGGCACCAAGCCTTCGAAACCGCCCATGGCGGCGAACCGTCTCGCCTCTTCCAGAAATCGAAACTGTAGCTCGACCGCCGTAACTTCCTGACCGCCTGCCAACAAGGCGCTCTGCTGAAGCGTGGGATCGTGGCTGTACGCAGTGAGAGCCGTCAGAGGATCGTCCAGCAGCAGGGCCGGATTTACAACTCCCGCCTCCATCATGGACAGCATCAGTTGCATCACCCCTACCTTCAATACGCACGACTGATGCGCCAGGGTGTTGTCGAAGAAGATGACATGCAGGCGCGCGGGAGAAGCGCCACCGTGCTTCGAACGAGTGTTACCGCAGTGATGCTCTTCGCGCGTGTTAATGATCGGACGATTGAATGTCGTTTGCGTGCCCGCCAGCGTCTCGAAGAAATCAGCGCGTTGCGAAAGTTGAAACGAGGCGGGGGGCGCGCCGTTCTCCGACCCGACTTTGCCCTGTCCTGTGTAGACGATGCTCGACACCTGGAACGAGGCCAGCCAGCCGAGAAAGTGCGGCTTCCGGTGGGTGATGTTGTCCCACGCCTGGAGGGTCACCAGAAAGTTCAAGTGGCTTCCGTAAGAGTGCCCGTGGCCGTCGCTGTTGTTGACCATCACCTGAATCGAGCGGCCTTCGGGCAGTTTGGCATTGGCAGAATCCATAGCACCGCGTGCGATGCGCAACATGGCGTGCCATGCAGCGGTGTGGTCCCAGGCGGTGATCACTTCCGGAACGCAGAGCTCCAGATGGTTCAGGTCGATGTAGGCGCAGCCGCCATTCGACGCCAGAAACTTGCGCCCCCAGTCCTGCGCAGACCAGCCGCCCGAGACATAGCTGGTGTGCTCGTCGGCGTCTTCGTCCTGGCGATGCCCACAACTGTATGAGGTGGACGAATTGGTGTATGGAGCGTAAGAGCAGCTTCGCGCCAAAGGAAGGCCGTCGATTTCGGCCAGAAGCGCGCGGGCCGCGATACTGCCCGTGTCGATGCCGGGCAGGCCAAGAACGAAATTCGCTAGTTCGCAATCGGCACCATTGAGCTTAGGCATCCTAGGGTTGGAGGCGATCATATTCTCTCCCCTCATGCGGCATTGAAATAGCGGTGAGGCTTGCTGACCTTCCGGACCGTTTGATCTACGCGGACTACGTCGACATCCTGGGGCAGATCGTCCAGGTAGTTCCGGCAATTGTGAGGCGTCAGGGCGCGACCGGCCGAGGCGAGAAAATCGCTGACTGCGTCCGCCATGTCCGCCAGTTGTATGCCGCCTGGGGCGCCGCGCGCTTCGCGCGCACAGGCCCGCTCGGTGGCCGCCAGCGTGATGGACGCGATTTCGGCGCCGTTGATCAGGTCCCCGGCCCACACCGTCCGGCGTTTGCCATCCCGGAACATGACCTGCGCCAGTTCGCTGTCGCTGCTGGCCGAGAAGATCATCGAGACGGCCGTGTCGATCAGGTCCGTGCGCATGCGGTCCGCTGGATGGCCGTTGGTCGCATACGGGATCTCGGTCAGGAGATGTTTCTCGAAGATCTGCCGCGCGGCTTTCCGATTCGGCCGCGGAACGCGCAACAGAAGATCGCCGAGACGGCCCGGACGCGTCAGAGCGGAATCGAGCGCGTCGAGCCTGTTTGTTGCGGCGACCACGATAATATTTCCTCTGTCTTCCAAGCCCTGCAATTCCGCCATGAAAGCGTTGAGCACGCTGTCGTCGATCTGATGCACCGAGCGGCCGCGCACGCCGCCGATGGCATCAACCTCGTCAAAGAACACGATCACAGGCACTTCCGCTTCGCTCGCGCCGGCCTCGCGCGCGACGCGGAACATTTCGCGATAGTTAGCCTGTGTCTGCCCGTACCACATGGAGTGCAATCCGCCGGGCTTGACGTTAATGAAGCGCGACCGGCCGGACTTGGACAGGCGCGCCATCCAGTTCGCTAGGGCGCGCGCGATCAGCGTCTTGCCCGTTCCAGGGGGGCCGTGCAGCAGGATCGCCTTCTTGCGGCGCAAGCGGTATTTGCGTACGATCTCGGGGTGGTAGAAGTGCAGCTCGATGGAGCGTTTCAACTCTCCGATCTCGTGGTCCAGGCCGCCAATGGAATCGAAGGTCTCGATCGGCGTTTCTTCCAGGAAGAATTCATCGCCGCGCGGGCGCTCGATCCTTTCGTGAGCCACCCACATCGTGCGGTCGAAGCGCAGCAGGTCGCCGGCTTTGAGTTCCGCGTCCCGTAGTGACGCGCCGGCCAGCACCACCATATCCTCGTCCCGCGATTTGACCACCAGGTGACGCCCTCCGTCGCGGCGGACGAAGGATGCCGTGTCCCCGCAGGTGAACGAGCCCGGCTGCGCTTTGCAGTGAATGAAATTCCGTTCGTTGGACAGCAGCACCTCGTCGCCCGGCACGAACTCGTCGGGATCGTTTTCGCCGAAGCCGACGGCGCGGAGCTCCCCTGGAACGCGCACCAGAGCGCTTAGGCCAGAGCCCGAAGCCGAGCGCCCCTGGAAGATCGCCGGGAATAGCGGCGGCGCGGTAAGAGCTTCCGCCAGCTTCCGCAGGTCCTCATGCGACATGCGGGCGGATTCGAGCCCGCTGCGCATGCGGACAATCTCTTCCAGCAGCATCCGGTCGACCTGGGCGCCGCCCTCGGGAGAATTCGACCGGAAGTCGCGCAGCAACATCAATTTCTGTTCGATCTCCTGGGCGCTGCCTGCCGCGTTCAAGAACTGGAAAAGCTGGCTTGCCGCCGCGTCGCGCGGGTTCTGGTTACGCATGGAAATCCTCCAATAAGTAAAAACCGCGGGGATGAATCCTGCCTTCCCGCCATCCAAAAAGACTGAAGCTGAGGTCCGTGAATGCCGTATCGTTAGCCACAAGCCCGATGCTGTAGGCGCGCGGGAAAGCTGCCCGCATCACGGCGCGGTCGTCCTCGCTGAAGAAGTTGCTGCCCAGGCTGCACGTTTTTTGTCTCTCGGGCGAGCATGCCCTGGATTTGCACCACTCGCGCACCGGGTGGCTGTGCCAGTAGCCAAGGTAGACCTCCGATTGGCCGCGCAGCCGGATGGCGGCATTCGCCGCGCTCCACGTCTCGGCAGTGAAGGTCAGCTTGGCGACCGAGCCCTGTGCGTGCTCAACGGGGATCTGGGCGCTGATCTCGGCGAAGATCTCCGGCAGCGCCGGGTCGCGACGCATCCGGCCGATGAGGATCCCGCCGGTCTCGCACCCTTCGTACTGGCGAGTAAGCGTTGCCGCCTCGTCCAGCACCCTTTGCGGAATGAATACCGGCATGTCGTCGGCATCCACAATTCCGTAAACCGCGGAGCGGCGCTGGAACTCCCCGAGGTCCGAATCCAGCAGCGGCACATCGGGCTTTTGTTCTTCGACCGCCAGCGGCAACCCGCCGCCGGCCTTGGCACCGCTGCCATTGGCGGGGTAAGCCACCGCCTGGAACAGGTAGGTGTCGCCTGTATTCAGTGTTCCGTTCTTCACGAATTCCGAGGACGCCTGAGCCGCCACGTCACTGAAGTAAGCGGTCGCGAATTCGGAAGCCGCGGCTTTGCTCCCATCGCCTTCGCACACGACGCGAAAGCCGCGGATATAGGGCTCGCCTTCGGACCGGTCCCACAGGGGTTGAATGGACGCAGTCCCATCGCCGCAAAACGGTGCTTCACCAGCGCGCGCGTGGCAGAACCGCGTCCATTCAACCGCCGGGCCCCAGTCCGGAGTAACGGCCGCGGCACCCAGGGTAGTCCCGTCGCGCCGAAACAGCAACAGGCCGAAGCGATATTCGTTGGCAACCACAAGGCCTCCCTGGGCTGGACGCCTACCCCGCGTCGATATTGGGCTGAAGCATCAGCTCGTCTGAATTCATCAGGGCATCGCCGACCCTCTCGGCACTGTTCAGGTGGCGGCCTTCGCGCTCCAGCCGCGCCTGGTAGGAGAGCGGCTGGCCGTTGGAATCGTTGGCCGGCAAGTTCATTTGAGACAGCAGGCTCTGCACCAACTCGCCCACCGTTGCATCGGGGGGCGCCTGAGGCACTCGGAAGACCTTCTGCCCGGAAACGTCGCTCACTGTCAGGCTGATGCCTTCCAGTGTTTCTGCTTTACCCATGGTTTGAGCTCCTTTTTGTGTTCAAGTGCGATGCGTCGCCGATGGCCGATCGGTAGAATCCGGCCAGCGCGGCGTCCTTCAATACTTCCATCTCTTTGGCGCAATAGCGGGCAGCCACTGAAAGCGCGGCAAGGGCGTGACCCGCCTCCGTCGGCACGGGCGAGCCTTCCAGTAGCACCTCGAAACCGGCCGCGATTCCACCTGCCTCGTGCTCGACGAAGCCCCTGGCGATGCGGCGCGCCGCATTGGCCTTCAATAGGTACAGGGACAGAGCTTCGCACACGGCCTCGCCTTCTGCGTCGCGGCACAACGTCACGCGAAAGCGAAGACTGCCGCCGAAGGTTTCCAACTCCGCCTGGCAAAACTGACCTCCCGTTTCGAGGTCGGCCAGCAGTGAGCCGCCGGATCGTTCATGGCAAGTCCACCCGGCTTCCTCGATCAGATCTGTCGGACTGCCGGGGACAGCCGGCCCGCTGTCCGCCGAACACAAGCAGGCCGGTGGGACCCCGGTAGCTTTGGAGGAGACCAACTCGTGGAGTCGATCCGCCGCGATTCGCATCCCGTCGAGATTTCTGCGGACGCGGTCCGCGGCGACGCTCTCCTCCGCCAGGGGGAATTCCGCGCGCAATCGAACCGTCGACGCCTCCGGGCAAAGAGCGAACTTCAGCGATGCCGGCAGCGAGGCCAGCGATTCCGCCAGAGGGAGCAGGCGATCGGGCGCCGGACTCATGCCCGTCTCGGCATCCAGCAGGAGGAATTGATCCTCGCGCATCGCCGACACCGAAAGCGCGTGGCCGTTGCGAAGGGCCAGTTGCCAGCGATCCGTATCCAGCAGCAAAGAGTCGTCCGCGTACTGCGCGAAATATTTGTCCAGCGCGATCATAAGGGCTGGACCTCCACGGTCAGCGGCCGCCGCTTCAACGGACGCCGGTCCACCGGAAAGCGGTGTTGATTGGAGCGCGCCCAGCGGCAAGCCTCTTTGTTGAGTGCGTCGTCTTCCCGCGGGGTCAGTTTCTGATAAGCCAGGATCTCATAGGTCTGGTACAGCAGGTCGACCAGCGACGTTCCTGGGGCGATCTTCCCCACGCAGATAAATGGCGCTCCGAAAGCCACGTTCGGATGGAACGTATTCATGGGACCGAACAGTGTCAGGACTTCGAATGGACGGACGGTGCGCAAATAATCCTCCGCGAAAAAGATTCCCACCTGAAACCGGTCCGCCTCCCGCACCGAGCCGTCGTGTGTCTGTATGAGCCCGTGGCTGGAGTAGGTCGCGACGAAGTGCTGGCCTGTGTCGAGACGCTCCAGCCGCAGAATGTCGCTGGCCTGCGAGAGCGCTCGGCCTTCTTCGGCCTGACGCTCGAGGAATGCGCGAAGAATAGGGTCAGCGGAAGGCATGCGACGCCCTTTCTGTAAGACTACGGCCGGAGGTAACCGCCCACGACATTACAGTCGCGATCACACTTGCAAGCTTTGAATTCAAAGTCATTTCCCGCTCGCAATCACACCGCCCGCGGAGATCTCCAAATAGCGGTTGGCGGTTTTCAGCACATCGCCATTGCGAAGTCCGGCCTCGGCTAGCGACATCCTCAGCACTTGTGGAGGCAGTTGCCCATTGAGTGTTTCCACAATGTCGGAACCGGGCGCCTTCATCGCGCCGCCGCACGAGCATTGCGAATCGAGTGAGGCTTCCAGGTGAAATTGCGTCTCGGCGCGTCCGCAATCCCTACACAACCTGCGGCGAACGAAGCGTTGCAACGGTACGCTTGCGCTTCCGCCGCCAAGATCCAGTAGATCGCGGAGGCACATGTCCTCAAGCCTGCAGCGCAGGGGCTCAATCGGCCAAACCGCGTGATCGAAACGGCATTGGGGGTTGCGGCGGAAAGATGTCTCAGTGCACTGATGCCAGCGCGCGTTCGCCATGACTTGAAGCCCGATCGCGGTGCGGCCAGGATCGCCGAAGAGCACCTTCCTGCTCTCCAAAGCCGCCATGGCGGCGGCGAGGCTTCCGAGCGCAGAAGGTCCGCCGGTGTGCGCCGGCGAGTGCGCCGGTCCGCCGCACGGGTACTCCTGCTCCAGCAGTTCGTAATCCCGCTCCGACCATGCGCACTCCAGGCACGGCGCGTCTTCCCCGGGAACGTAGATGTTCACGCGTGCCAGCCATTCCGAGGCCAACACGCCGGTATCCAACAGAGGAACGCCCAGATGCCAGGCGCGCGTGTGGACCGCCTGTCGCCCGCCGCGCGAATCCAGGCCTGCAATGATCAGGTCCGCGCGCCAGACTGCGAGAGGCAAGGTTTCGAGCGCCGCATGGACCGCAATGATTTCCAGATCTGGGCGGATCGCACGCATGCGCCGCGCCTGAACTTCCACCTTCGGCCGGTCGACATCGTTGGGCAGGATATCCTGATTTGCGCTAAGGACGTTATGGATTTCGTAGTTTTCGCGATCTACGAGAGTGACGCAGCCCACATCCGGCGTGCGCGCCAGGTGGAGCGCCAGGTGCGAACCGATTGCGCCCAGGCCGGTCATGACGATTGATTTTCCAGCCATGGTCATACCTCTGGCGTCCAGGCATAGCCTTCATCGAGCGTCGTCGACTGCGGGCAAAAAGCGCAAGTGGGAGAGTACGTCCAGCACGGAAGTTTGTCGGTCTGGTGATACCATATGCCACAGCGCGGACACCGGACGCCGAGCTCGCCGTTCTGCATCGCCTGTCGGCAGCGCCCGCAGAAAATGGCACGCTCGCCCGCCAGAAAGTCTTCGATGTGGGCCAGCGTCTCCGTGGAAAAGAAGAGCGTGTGGACTGAATCCGCACGTATTTCGTCGCGGTCGCGAAGCACGCGCACGCCGGCGACCGCGGAAAACCCGTTGACGCGGACATCGCCGCTCGCGCCGGCCAGCAGCACCCACGCGCGGGCTTCGCCCGACCCAGCACACACCACCGCAGCTCGGAGATGATCTTCCGGATAGTCTTCCGCCATTGCGCGGGGCGGATGGACGGAGATGTCGACTGCGCGGCCTTCTAGCGGTACGACGGACCAGACTCCTTCGTCGTCGAGGAACCAAAGGTGAGCCATTCTCTTCTCCATTGACAATCGCTTCAGCTTGGCCACAAGCCCGCTGATGTGCGTTTGAGCCGCAGTCGCCCCCCATGGGCGGGCTTGGTCTCGATCAGTCGCGGATCTAGGCCGGCGCGATCGAACGCGCCACGGAGCCGCCATAGGAGTTGGGACACCGCTCGGCTGCCAAATCCGCGCCCCAGCCTCTTTTCAAGAAGTTCGCCAATCCGGTTGAAAGGCTTCCAGGCAACCAACTCGTCCGCCGATTGGCCGTCGGACGACACCAATACGGCCACCAGCACCGCCAGCGTCTTAGTGAGGGGCAAGGGCTCCGCGCCGTCGATCCGAAGAGCAGTGCCGCCGCCTTCCGATTCCACCAGTTGGCAGGAAAGCGCGGCGGGAACCGGCCCGTCCGCCGAGAAGCGCACGGCCCTCACAGCGCGTAGCGGCGAGCGACCAGCCGACTGCCGGAGCGCCACTTCCATCTTGTAAAGACCCGTCAGCAGCCGCTCGATTCGGTCGAGATATCTGCGCAGCCCGCTTTCGATGCGTTGCGCGTCGGCGATCGCATCCCTGAGTGCACCTTCCAGGTTGACACTTGCGCGATTCCTGTTTATCCTTTCAGCTTCGGTCGGCGTCATGTCTTTGCCCCCCGGGGGCGGGCTCCATCGGTCCGCTACACCCGCTCCGTATAAGTGGTGGTAGGGAGCTCACACTACAGCAGGACTGAGCGGAAGAATATCATCCAGAGTCATGGCAGGTATGTAATGTCCTGATAGTCGGTTCCGTAGCCGGTCTTAATATGCGCAATCTGCCGGGTTTCACGTGAATGGCCAAATTGTCGTTTCGCAGGCGCTTCAACTGAACTCTGAAAATTATCGGCCTTGAAATCGCCATTCATCAAGAACGAAGACACACCCAAACTCGGATCCTTGTGCTTGGAGCCCAGCCGCATTTTGCGGACGCTCGGGCTTCGAATCTGCGGAATTCCAAGAGGATTTGTGTGGCGTGATTGGAGCGAACGAGGCCAGTCCCAAAAATCACTTAGCCTGGCTGCGGTCACGCCAACCGTAAGGGGCGAAACCGTATTGTTCAACTCCGACCCGGTGAGGCTAACGCATGTCTCGTGCCAATTGTCCGTGAATTCCAAGACCTTAGCGGGTATCTTTCTTGCCTGTGGGGCCGGCAACAGCAATTCCGCCGGTCATGTTGGCACGCGATGCCGCTTTCCACTGGGCGTTGGTCGCATTGATGGGGAGGTGTCCGGGGTGATCGGGTTGTTCGAGCGAGTTTCTGCCTCCGGCCATTGTTGACGAATCACCATCTCTACGCGCCTTTCGCGCTCGAAAGAATTCCTGTTCGATCGCATTTACAATTCATACATCCTTCCGCCGACGTCGTATGTCGACGTGGACGACGATGCGAGCGCGACTCTGAAGAGCAATGGTGCTGGCGCAGTACGCCATCGAATCCGTGGCGAGGCGGTTCGAGGCTCCTCAGATCCCGCTCGTTGCGGAAGGGGGGCACCCGGTGTGCGCGGCGCGCCGGGCACAGGCAGGCCGACAGGCGCCACCGGAAGTCAGCGATCGGGGGCAATCCGGTCGGGGAAGATCGAGCGGAATGTTACCGAGAGCCTCCTCCAGCCGGCTTTTTCGCCTGGCCTGACGCCCAATTCCAGCCGCGGCGATCCGTGCTCCGTCACGATACGAGCCGAGCCCGCTTCGAGTTTGTCATTCAGCTTGGGCCTCGCTACCCCGTGTTTCCAACTCTTTCGCGCATCCCCGCGGAGCACGACGACATCGCCAGGCTCAACAACGTGCATGGAGGCTCGGGCCCCATCGCTGAGCCAGTACAGGGCGCTCGACGCCAGCGAAATCGTAGCGATATCTTCCTGGAAACACTTTGGATCGTCAATATGACCATCGATGTAACTCTGCCGTGAATACCACTGCACTGTTGCTTGATCCGGCGGAGTTCTCATCCATCCCCGATCTCGGATGAGACCGGCCAACGCTTGCAGCCAGTCCGGGAATGGCGCCAGAGGATACAACACGCGGCGTTTGTGGTCATAGCCAAAGCCGTGGCGCTGCGCCTGACGGCCGTAATCCGGCTCCCACCGGCCTTCAGCGTCGATCCGGCCGACCAAATCGAACTGTGGTGCCAGAGGAATCGCAAACTTGTGGTGTTCGAAGCCGTGAATCAGATTGTCCATCTTCATCTCCACGCGTCCATGAATGAAAAGGGGCCCAGACAGCGGAAAACCCGGCGCGCAAAGGCCCCAAGTCGCTTTAAGCCATAAACTACCGAAGAGACTGCTGCGGTCCCAATCTACGTCCGATCTTCCCCAGACCGATGCAGGCGGCGCCTAGCGCCATGAGCGCGAAGCCGCCCGGCTCCGGAGTGCTGGACGTGGATTCGATGTTAACGTGATCGTAAGTCGTAAACGAGTTAGCCGTATCGAAGGTGGTAGCCGACAAGATAAGCTCGTTGAACGGATTCGTCGGATTGGCCAATGTTGCCGATAGTGCATTGGCGTAGTGCGAGCCATCGTAGCTATAGGAAATTGAGAGGCTGCCCCCATTTCGAGCAATCCGGTACCAGTAGGTTCCGTCCGCGATGTTGTTGGAGATCGCCGAATCCGCGGGATTCAGCAGAGCGGAGGAACTCAGGCTGCCATACGAGACCGAAAGGTGATTGTCACCATACCACGCGTCGGTCCCTCGATCTATGTCGATATAGTTTCCGCCCGTCAGGGCGCTCCGATCGGACACCGTAACCGGGTCGAATGCCACCATGACCTGGGGCCGCTGTGCCCCGGAAGAACACGACCGGTTTGGCACCGCCGGCCCGGTGTAGGTGTTGCCCGATGTGCACCAGTCCAGGCTATACGTGGCTTCCGTGTCAATCTCCCAACTCGTCCCCGTGAAGGGAAGCGCTATAGCAAGGCTGGTTGTATACCAGCCCACCGGCGACGACAGCGGCCCTTGGTTGTAGTACCGCAATCCGGCCCCGACAGTGAAAGCGCCCTGACCCGGCAGTACTTGCCATGCCGCATTCAAACCCGACCCGGAAAAATCGTCGGAAAAGATTGTCCCTGCGAAAGCCTGCCCGGCCGCCACTACCAGCAGGATGGCAGCCAGCAGGAAGCGCACAACGGCAACATTGCTCCTGTGGAATGTCTTCTTCATCGTTTTGAACCCCCTTTAATATGCAGTTCTGAATCCGGCCTTTGGTTGGGCGGGGCTGAATTGCGGCGCCCAGCGCCGGCACACAAATACAGTAGGGAGGCGGAATGCCCGCCAGAGTGAACGAGCGCCGGGCAATAAGTGCGCCCAGCACTGACCGCACACAATCAGACCCCGCCGAAGTTGAGTCTGCGAAACACGCAAGATCCTAATCGGGCGGCATTTTCAGCCCAGGCGCGGCGCACCCTTCGGTTTGCTGGTCACCGCCACAACGCGCGGCGAGAGCGCCTTTCGACGCCATGATCGTGAACTGGCCCAGAAGTTCAATAGCCCCACAGTATTTCGGGGGTACACCGGATGTGGGCCAGGTCGTCTGCGCGAAACCGTATCGACGGTTGCGAAAGTGAACTTCCGGCCCGAGGAGCCTGGCGGCTGTGCGGCACTCGACACGATGGTAATAGCCACTGAGAGAGACGCGGCAATAAGGGCGGTCGCCATCCTTGCGCTTTTCACAAGGGATTGCGTGCGCAGTTTCGTGAACCATGGTTGCAAAGTTAACAGGTCTGACGGCGAGTCAAACATGCCCGGATGGACCGCAGCCATTTGCAGAAGTTGGTTGCCACTTGTGCCGCAATCTCTCGCAACCAAATCCCCAAAATCGACACTTTCCAAGAAAATCAAAAATAGGTCAACAAGGGCTTGCTGCCAAACTGCCCGAACTGTGGTCGATTTCGGGCCTCCTGCGCTGCCTCCACCTCCTTTCAATTCCTCGCTGTGGCCTTCCCGTGCCGCACTGTCGATACATGCCACAGAGTCCTGATTTTCGCCGTGTTTTGAAGATCCGGCCTAACAGGATCTGCACGTCTGATATATCGAGGCGGCCACTGGCTGGCAGTGGGACAGGACGGATAGTCGGGCGAAAACCGAACGAAGTTCTTTCTTGATGCGTCCTATTTCTCCTTGGCTTTGGATCTCGACCGGAGTGGTTAAGTCTGGATAGGACTTGACGTCGTAGTGTCTGCGCAGGTTCTCCGGCGATCGCGCCATCGCGCCCACAGAGCCCGCGACCAATGACCCCTAGAGTACGATGAGTAGGTGTTTACTGATGCAGACCGAACGGCCACGGAGTGGGTCCTCGAAAACACGTGGGGCGATCAGATGATCCTTCCTTTCAAACCGTGCAAGAAGTTGCGTGTTGTCCTGCTCGGAACCCGCTCCCGCCAAGATTTCCCCCAGAAGACGATTGCAATGGCGGCTTTGCTGAAGTCGCTCGGGGTCCCGCTTTACGTGTTGGACACTCGGCGGCACGGTTGCGGCGGACAGGGATCATGGGCTCCCTTGGAACTCGCCACGCTCATTCCCAATCTCATGAAGATGGAGCATGCCTACTGCTTCGTGCACCTCCCGGAAGTCGCCCCAACCGTCGACTTACTGGAGTGGTGGCGCAACGACAAGACGGATTGGCGGAAATTCCGGGAACGTTACGACAACGAGTTGCCCCCTAGCGCGGTACGGGTCGCCGCGGCGTTTGTCGAGTCGGCGGCCAGCCGCGGCGGAGTGGCGGTGTTACTATGCTCAGAGGCATACGTCGAGGACTTCGCTTTGACCGACGAATCCGTCCAGAGCGACGCGTATTGCCACCGCTACACGCTCCTACGCAGGATCCGCGAGTATTTCGCGGAGCTCGACATCGAAGTTGTATCCGATGAGCGCGTCCTAGTCAAGCCCCCGTGGTCCGGACAACGCCGGCCCCGAGGCTCCTAAGGCGAGACCGGTCTGGCGCGCTGCCTTGCAGCACTACGACGTCGCCGAGCCCGGACACGAGGACGGGCTTTCGTCTCCTCTCGGGGTTCGCTAGGCAGGTTTGGCAAGGCGAAACGAGCCAGGTTGCCAACTCCACGGCATGCGCGGCCTCCAAACGATTGCCGGCCACGCACAACAGCATCCCGGGAGCTGAGCGAACGGTGCGCCATGCTTCGCCCGCCGACGCCGTCACGAGGAGATAGTAGTCGCCGAGAGATTCACCGCTGAACATGGTGACATCATGGGAGAAGAACGGCCCGGAAAAGGACCGCGAAGCCAGGATGCCGCCCGGCCTCACGGAACCGCAGTTGGCATCGGTCAGGTAAGCGGTACCCGCCAGCGCGCCAGATCCTATATAACTGAGGTTCGAGAGCCTGTGACCTCCACGAACGGCTGGGACAGACTAAAATGAAATCCCAGCCACTGGCCCCCGGATCCGGCGTAGAAAACTGGTGCGCCGAAGTTACTGGCTCCCGACACGTCGACGAGGACAGCCGCGAAACCGGTCAGTGCGAACGCATTGAGAAGACACGCTTCAATAGTTTCTCCATGTGAATGTTGCTCCTCATCTCGGTCCTCCTTGAAGGTCGATTTGCAGGAGTAATCGCCCGCGGCACCATCCGCGCCATGGCGAGTCCAACTAGCGGCACGAGCAGCAACAGCAGGGTTGAAGGCTCCGGGGCCGCTTGGACTGACGCGACGGGGTCGCCGCCCAGGGCGTCCGACGCGAATACCGTCACACGTGTGGAGCCATCGAGATTTACGTCAATCGCGAACGCATTGCCGTTCGGATCGCTCGTCAACAGCGGGTTGGAGCCGGAGGCGTCAAACATAGCGAAGCCGAAGGTACTGCCCGAGGATGAGGTTCCGTCCGGCACGGTCAGAGCTGGACCGCTAAACGCGAGTGAAAACGCTATCGTTCCGGTATACGTGAACGCTTGAAAGTAGTCGTTGAACTGCGTGCTATTGTCGAACGTTAGATTGCCGGGCAGAATCCCCGAAACGCCGCCGCTAGCCATCGGAGCGCCGTTGAGCGAAGCCGCCGTGGAGAAAGAGCTTATGGTGACCACGGCACTTTGAGAATCGTTCCCCGGTGCGAAAGACCAGTCGAGGAAACCGGTCGAGCCTTTGATGGAACTGGTATCGACGTTTATCGAGTACGTGATGGTCGCAGCCGATGAGGGAACCAAACCCGAAAGGAGCCAGGCTCCCACAACGGCGCTGCAATGGAGAAGTGAGAATCGTTTCGTCGGTCGCATTTTAGAAACTCCCGGACAGAGCATTGGCCGAAAATGTGATCGGCGCGTTGGAGGGATCTTTGAATTGAACGTTTACGTATGCGGATTGCCCCGGCGCCAGACCGGCCACGCCCGGCACGTTGATAAAGGGATTGCCGCCCGTGATGCCGGAAGCATTCACGAGACTGACTCCGGAGGCAAGGGTCATGAATATGATCTCGATGGGACCGGCGACGCTGGCGGAGGAGGTGTTCTTGACGGTCAGCGTTCCGTTGAACGTCTGGGTGGCGCGGCTGAACAGGAAACCCGAACTGGTAACCGTCAACCAGGTAGGTTTCTTGAAGGCCACTGTAAACGGGCTCAGTGTCTGCGTCTGGGCGCAGATTTGCCGGGTGGCGAAATTGCTGCTCACGGTGCGGTCCACCAGCACGCCGGCTTCGGAGTGATAGACCACTAGCGTAGCGAAGGTGGCAGGATCGTTGATCGACGGGACGCTGAAGCAGGTAGTAACCGGACCGGCATAGACGGCGGTCGTCTCCACATCGAACGCCACCTGGGGGGTGATGATGAAGCCGCCGGGCACCCCGAATGCGGCGGCAGGCTGTGCCGCCGTAGTCACGGTCACCCCGGTTTGAAAGACGCCCGTAAAGGCAACCGATATGTTTTGCGGCGTTTGCACTTTGACATTGGATCCTGTAGGGGTGGAGATGCTATTGGCCACCTTGGCGGTGTAGCCATTATTCAGCGTCTGAAGCACCGAGTTGAGCGCGTCATCGTACTCCTGAAACTGGTTGGAATCGATGCTCGTGAGGATAGAGTTCACGGTGTTCTGTAACGAAGTCACCCTTGGATTAATCGCCGAAACGATGTCGATACTCGGTTGATTGGCAAGCGAGTTGATGGTGGTGGTGATGTCGTCCTGGCCGTTAGGCACGCGGCCAGGCAGCCTTTGCGAACCGTAGATCAGCGAACGCATATAATCGTTCGCTTTGAAGGAGCGCGGCAGGCCCAGAAGGATGTAGTTCTCGATCAGCGATTTAGCGCCAGCCAGAATCGTGGCGGCATTTCGGATGTCGCTGCTCGCCGTCGAAAACTGTGCAATGATCGGACCGACTGCGGCGCTGTTGACCTGCACGGTTGCAGTGCTCAACAGTGGTTGATTCTGATAAGTCTGGGAAGCGCCGGCAGCGGTCTTGCCCAGCCAGTTCCCATATTGCGATCCGTAAGGCGGCCCGAACGGTGTCTGCCAGTAGTACCAAACCCTGAGGTAGGCATAGAAATCCGTATACGGATCGATAAACGAGAGATCGCTCACCCACGAGATTTCATACGCGTCCTGTTCGGCCTGACCTTGGGGTGTGTACTTGAAATGAATATTGACCTGGACATTCGCGAGCTGGCCGGTCGGGCCGCCGGAGTGGAAGTTAGTGTGCACCGCATCCATGCACACTCGGAGACTGCCCATACCCGCGCCTTGGGCCGCAAGGTACGCCGGGGGAACACGGTTGATCAGATCGGCGCTGGCAGCGACCGTGGCGGTAGTGGTGGTGTAGTACTGAAAGACGCCTCCGTCGCAGCGAGTCACTCCCTTGGGGACAAGATTCTGTACCGCGGCCTGGATGGCAGTATTGGTGAAATTTCCTTGAAAGCTGGCAATCTTGCTCTGAAGCCCGTTGAGGGCCGTGTGGTAATTCGAGAAGAGATTGTCGAAGAGCGGGTGGCCGCCTGCCACCGGCAAGGTGACGTTGTGGATCGCACTCTGGATCGCGATACCCTGGCCGGCGATATCGGCGTTGCGGCTGGGAAGCAGCGCCGCATCATAAGCGGGATTCTCTCTGGCGAGTTGGGCATCACCTTCCGCGCTGATTTCCCACACGCTCGGGTTAGCCAGCAGTTGCCCGGAGAGCGGAGATAACCCGAATCGTTGATACGGAAACTGACTCAGGTAATTGATGTTTGCCGAATTCACGAAGTTCGCCAGATCCGGGCTGCCAGTCGGTGGCTGTAAAAGTTCCTGGTAGATGTGGGCGTCATCGTAGGCTCTGCTGCCAGGAATCGTAGCCAGGGTCGCCGCGTTCTGGGTGCCCCAGATATAGAACGTGTTCTCACACCCATTGGGGCCCGCGTAAAGTTGGAACGGCAAGGGGTTGTTGGCGCCGTAGACTTGTTGGAAGGCGATGCAGCCGGTCACCGCGCTATCCAGGTTGCTCAGGAACCCGGCAATCTCCAGAGAGTAGAAGTTCTGCTCGAAGCGATTCAGATTGCCTTCCAGGTTGGCGAGAGACTGCGTCAGCGCCGCCAGGTTGGGAATGATGGTATTGAAAGCGGTATTGATGGTCTGGTAGATAGTGTTGAGATTGGTATCGATGGCATCGAAGCGGGCATTCATCTGTGTGCGCAATTGAGTGATCTGCTGGCCCAGAGCCGCTAATTGCGCCTGAACGGCCGAATCCTGCGAAGGACCGCCCTGCAGTAGGCCATAGACGGCGAGAACGGCGCCGACCACGTTGCCCGCCCCGACGAGCGAGCTTGCGAGCGTGGGCGCGCCGTTCATCAGCTCATTCATTCCCGAGGCCAGTTGCACGCCCGCATTCCCGTAGGTCGTAATCTCCTGCGTGGTTTTCGGGTCGGCGCCTGTGAGTTTCAACAGATTGGAGGTCAGGGTGATGCCCGCCGACGCTGTGGCCAGGTCTTGCTGGATGGCCTGGTATTTCGTCTGCACTGTACTCCTAAGGGCTGGCGGAACGCTCTGCGCGATCTGGCTGGCCGACGCGCCGCCCTGCATAGCGGACTGCTGCGCCTGGTCCACCTGGCTGGTGAGATTGAGCGCCGCGAGCGCGTCTAGGTTCAGGACCGCCGATTGACCAGCATAGACGTTCTTCAATCCCGCAACGTCGACAGACAAGGTGCCATCGACATTCGCGCTGACGCGAAAATAGTCCGGTATATTGAGATTGCTATTCAACACCGTGGCTGCATTGTCTTTGATGCTAGCCCCGAGATCGCCATGGAAGATCTGGTCGAAGTTCTGCGCAAACGTGCTGTTGGTGGCGGCGATATCGTGCGCGTCGGCCATTTGGGTCGTGAAGTACTTGTTGACCAGATCCTGAACATAGGTGGGCTGCAGCGGCCCGATGACTTCAGTGCGCGAAAGTTGCCCAGAGTTTGCGGCATTGCTGTAGGCCGTAATCTCAGCCTTGACAAGATCGAAGCCGAGCAGAGGCCACTTTTCAGGGTCAATAGCACTCTTCATGAAGTCGATCATATTGCCGACTTGCTCCGCTGGAGAGAGGCTATTCACCACAAAAGAGGCGTTGGTAACGGCCGCCTGATGTAGCGTGAGTAGATCGCTCGTACTTACACCGGCAATCAGACCGTTCTTGATGACGCCGAGGACGGGAGCCATAGCGATATCGAGTTTTTGAGGCGCACTAGCCGGATTGGACTGATAGAGTTGGTAGCGAACCGAGGCATTCACGCCCTGAACAAGCCTAGCGGCGTCGTCCGCGGCGATGTTGCCACCCCAGGCGCAGGCAGCGGAGGCCAGAGCGAACGTCAGGCCCACCCGGGCACAGCGGGCGGGAACCCGCATGGCGACGCGAGCGCGACGCAACACCGTCGACAGCCAGACACGGCGGAGAACGAACGGCAGGAGAAGCGCGGACCCAAGCAGGAACGGAGCGGACGGCCCCGGCGTCCCGGCAGCCGAGCCGACGTTAAACAACTGAAACTCGTTGATCCAGCCGTGAAGGTCATCGGCGCCAAGACCGCTCACCTGGATTGTCTGGGTCTGGCCTATGGTTCCGAAACAAAGATCCATCGGCACAGAGCCCAGGCCGGCCCATTTACCGAGGGGAAAACTGACTCCGCCACCGACCATGACGGAAGGCGAGTATGGCTCGTACGCCGTTGTTGGAGCCGGGACTTCCCCCCCGAAATCCACCTCATAGGAAAACGCAGCCCCGTGGTGCGGCTCCGATTGAGCATGCAGGTGCGTTGCGCCGAAAGCGGATATCAGCAGCAGCACCCGAATATGCGTGTGACTCATTTCCAGCGGCATTTGCGATTCTCTCCTCTTCGATTGGCAGCTCGCCATCCTCTCGGCATAACGCAGAAGGTTGCGGTGATTCGCAAACTGGTAGGGGGCTGGACGCTCCGCTTCTCCAGGAATTCGCCAGTATGCTCAAAAGGCTTCCACGCCGCCAGTTCGCCGGGTGATGGGCAGTCGTGGGACCCCAGGATGGCAACTAAGGCGGCCAGCGTCTTAGTGAGCGGTGCGGAAAACTTGAGCAAGGTATGCCTCAACCCGCTCCTTTCATGTTTCATTGATGGATGCCTGGAGAAGGGACGCCATCTCACCCTGGGTGGGGCACGCTACAAATTGCTAGCGCTGGACACGCTGCTGATGAACGGCATGTCGACCGCCGTCGACTCGCTCTGGGCCATCCGAAACCTGGTCTTCAGGCACGAAGCTCTTTTCACCCTGCCCGAATTGGTGATGTGCCTTATCTGCGATTGGGGATACGAGATGAAAGAGCAGTTCTATAGTGCCAGCGGCGGCGAGGATCGGCTTGCAGTCGAGAGAGAGCGTCCGCCATCTGCGCACGTACGCCCTGCGATTGCCCAAGTTCGGCTCCGGTAACAAAGAGGTGGACGATTTTGGCCGGCGGTTGGTGCGCGATCTGGTGGACATGGCCTACGACCTGTATTGGAATCCGCGATGCCCCATCGCCCAGAAGCTGGATGCCTTGCGCGCCCGCTATGGCACGGCGCAACACCCGTTTCTGTTCGCCGTTACCCCTGGAATTGCCACGTTCGAGGACTATGGTGGCGTGGGCACGTTCCTCGGCGCCTCGGCGGACGGGCGGTGCTGCAGGCATTCCGTGGCCCCGGACTTCGGCCCTTTTCGCCGAGCCCGTGCGACCTGGCCGTCTCCGAGGTCGGGCGGCCCGCCGCCAGCGGTCTCCGTTCCTGGACTGCGGGCAAAGTAGTGGATGGCGACTCCGCGCACACCGATCCGATCGGCATCGGGCTCTCCAACGGCTCCCCCTTGGATGTGAACATTCGGGAGTCGTTCCCTGCCGCAGAACTCCAGTCGCTGATCCGCGACTTCGCGGGCGGCAAGCTGGGATCGAACATGATGTCGATTACCTGCGCGGATCCGGTCATACTCACGAAGGCGCAGCAATTCCCGGGGCGTTACGACTGGTTCGCATGCGCATAGGAGGCTGGAGTTCGTTCTTCGTGGCCGTGTTCTCCGAACACCAGGAGCAGCAAGAACGGCGTCCCATCTCGAATCCGGGGCTGCCATCAAAGATGGCATGCCGACCCGCTCATAGACGCAAGCCGCGCGGAGTCCTTCGGGATGGTTTGATTTGGGCCGGGTAGCCACAAGGACTCTCGTTGGGTTAGTCTAGGTCGCCTCGCCGGTGTTTCACTGCACGGTGGCCCCGGGCTGAGCGCGCCTAGCCCGCTATTTCGACCTGCTGGCGGATTGGGACGCTGCCGATATCCATAGACTGGAAGATCTTTTGGCACGGCTTGAAGCCAATCCGCAGTCGAATCTGTATGCGCGCCAATTGCCCGTCACCAGCATCGATAGCAAATGGCTGGAGGGGCTCATGATGCTGATTGTCGATCTGGTGGCCACCCTGAAGGCGGACGCCCGGCGGCGACGGGATCTTCTATCATCTTTCCGGCTTGAAGCCGCTTCCTGACATCGTGCGGCTGTTCATATATTGGACGAAGGGTTGCGCCAACGGATCGGGGGACTGCGTGACATCTCGGCCGCCTGGAGGAACTGGAGGCACCCGATCTGCCGGTATCGTGCGTCTACATCGTCGAGAACCTGCAGACCGGTTTGGCTTTCGAGGACCACCCGGGATCGGTCGTGTCATGGGCCTTAGTGACGGTGTGGGCGTCCTGGCGCGCTTGCCATGGGTCATGCGGGCGCAGTGTACCTACTGGGCGATCTGGATACCCACGGGTTAGCCATATTAAGCCGCGCCCGTTTGAAACTGCCCTCCCTGGAATCGGCGCTGATGGACAAGCACACGCTGTTGTGTCATCGCGATCTTTGGGTTTCAGAGAGTCTGCAGTTTGGGGCGATTGAGCTTCCGCTGCTTACCCCGCCGAACAGTCGCTTTATAGCAGGCTGAAACAGCAGCGCTGGGGAGTGAATGTTCGCCTGGAACAGGAGCGCACCTCCTGGGAGCTACGCCTGGGTCGTGCTTGTGCCGTAGGCGTCCACGCCTCACGCTATCCCATCTGGACCGCCGTTCACTCGCCTCTCTAACTCGCGAACCGATTGGATCACTTCGTCAAACTCTGGCACTGCGCCGATAATCATACCAGCCATCCGCTCGTAATCACGCCGGAGATCAGCGAGCATTTCACCGGTTGGCGAGAGGGTAAATGTGCCCGGGGCCGCAGTATCCAGCCCGAGGTCTGGACTGCCAAAGAACATGCGGGCGTGACGGACACAATCACCGGCTAAGACGTGGTCGTGGATCGCGACTGCGACACCATCGGAACGCATCATGCGATGGACGTCGTAGTAGTGCCGCGAGACGCGTTGTCCCTGAGACCTAAGGACTCCACGGTTCTCGTGCCAGCGCCGCAAGCCGTGCAAGATTACGACTTTGTCCCAGAATGTGCGCTCCGCGAGGACGGTTGTCACGTTGGCAACTTCGAGTGAGATGCCGGAAACTTCCTTTGAAACATCGGGGTGGAGCGCGACAATGCAATGCGGCTCAAGAGCTGATTTGGCGCCGGACTCGATCTTCACGGCTGGGCGAATGTAGGTATCGGCTGGGGCGGTCACACTTGGGTACCAGAATAGGAGGGTTTGACCATCGGGATCTTGGTCGTCGATGACCATGCTGGCGGGGTGGCTGTCGATTCTAGCCTCGCTCAGGACCGCTCTCACCAGGGTGCTGAGCTGAGGAAAAAGCGCGTCATGGATGTAGTCACGGCAGGCGTCCTTGATCGCATCGAGCTTGGCTTGTCGTTTCTTCCTGCTGAGAGCTTCGAGCTCTTCGACTGAAGCAGCGTGGCCGATGTCGTCCCGGAAAACGGTGACATCAATGTCTTCAGAGAACCTGGAGATGAGGCTGTAGGCCTTCGATAATGACGTTCCGCCTTTGAACAATAGGCGTGGGTGGCCGGCCGGGAGTCCGTTAAAGAGCGCGTCAAGCGTCCAGCATACCCAGAAGTCCTTCTCGACATTCTGCGCGGGCGTTCCGATTCGCCGGGCGGTGCCGAGGAACACGTCGCGTCGGTCTTCTGGGGCGGCCTTCAAGAATTCTAAGAATCCAGGATTCATTCGCTGGCCCTATCGAGAGGATTCTTGACGGGGGTCGTCTCCATGGTCACGGCTTCTGGACTGGGCTGGGATGGGAGAACCGCCGGCCGTGGATTGTAGTAGCGTCACGCTCGCGGAGAAGATCGTCAACCAGGCGTCGCATCCATCCGGGTAACGCGTCGAGACCATTCTGAAGATCCTGTCGAATCGC
>OBLU010000934.1_pt1 | contig 27134 bp, 24 predicted proteins | sample 1518681 | NCBI WGS metagenome assembly OBLU01 (sample SAMEA3539304, study PRJEB22396) | soil metagenome | biome: tundra; feature: field; material: soil | place: USA | collected 2010-05 | depth 0.15 m
GATCATACTGGCGGATGCCGCAGCTTATGGCCATCAATTCCCGGCTTACCGCGCAGACCCTGTTGCCGAGACCTTGCGGGCCGCTACCGGCCTTGTGGCCGATGCTGGATTTGCCAGACGCTATGCAATGTTCCAGCGCGACATGGTTTATGGCGAGAGCGCCGCCTTCGAGACTGCGCTCACCGCGGTTACGGCTTTGCCAGAAGGCGTTGAGGCAGTAGAGAATAACCTGCCGTAATGAGGAAGCACACCGAGCGTTGGTGTCGCGCCAATGGCGCAGTTTCTGAGTGCGTCAAACCGCGTAACGTCCAAGAACTCAAACCGCCGCCAGTTCGGTCCACAAAATGAAGCCTGACGGTTGAGATGTCCTCTTGAAACAGCGGTTCGTCGCAGAGATCGACCGCCACCGAATGAAAACTCCACTCGAACCAGCGATCGAAGGCCTCGTTCCGCCGGCTCGGCCACGACGAGGGAACACGTTACCAGCCGTCGAGTTGCTCCTCGAAGATCTGGCCGCACACCTCTTCCAGATACTCGCGAACCTCTGCCTCGTTCTCACATTCCGGAAGCAGGTACACAGTCGGCTCTCGCCGGAGATCTTCCAGTCTCAACTCGTTGCTCGTTGGATCGGCCCCATGCAGCCAGTCCAGGAATGGCTGGCCCGGTCTCACCACGGTCGTGGTTCGGTTGAGGGTGATCATTCTGTCAGCGCGGGACGCCCTCCCCCGTCAGGCGGCCTGCCGATAATAGTAGTTCAGCATCCCACCCAGACGCTCGCGGCACCGGATCGCTCCACCATTACCCGTATGGGATTCATCCGGAACGATCAACCGGTTGCCGAGGCCTTGGTGGTTGCGCTCACCATGATAATGCGCCACGAATTCGTGAGTTGCCTTCCGCAGCGAGCCTTCTCCGAATAGGATCATCCGGTCCAAGCAGGATTCCTTGATGGTTCTGACAAATCGTTCCGCATGAGGATTCAAATTCGGCGACCGCGGCGGCAGTTTTACAGACTTCACTCCACAGGCGGCCAGCGTCCCCAGAAACTCCGTAGTGAACAGCGGGTCGCGGTCGTGAATTAGGTATCGCTTCCCTGTCAACAACCCGCCCCCATCGTCACACAGATTACGGGCCACCTGGTCCATCCAGATCCCATTCGCCTTGGTCGCGATGCCTGCGATCTCCACGCGCCGTGTCGAGAGATCGATCAGAAAAAGCGCCAGAAACCTCGTCAGGCCCGACCGCGTCCACACCTCGACGGTGAAGAAGTCAGCCGCTACGATCACTTCCCAGTGCCGGCTCAGGAACTCTTTCCATGTCGTCTTTCGGTTGCGCTCCGGCGCGGGTTCCAAGCCGTGCTCCTGGAGGATGTTGGCGATGGTGCCCCGTGCCGCCTCGTGGCCCAGCTTGGCCAGTGCACCCTGGATCCTCCGATATCCCCAATCCCGGTTCTCCGTTGCCAAGCGAACGACCAAGTGTTCAATCTTGTCCCGGGTTCGGGGTCGACCCGGTCCACGATTCCTGCTCCCATCGTACTTCTTGGTAATCAGCTTTCGGTGCCCAAGCCAGGAGGGTTTCCGGCGTGACGATGGTAGCGACTTCCTACAGGGTGCGACGGCCGAGCACCTTTGCTTTGGCGGCCAACCGGCGGCGCTGATCGTCGTCGAGTCGGAGGCGCTTCCCGCCGAGTTGTGCCCGCAGTACCCGATTCTCCTCGCGGAGGCACTCGATGGCGTCCCGCTGGTGCTGGCCCAACCATCCGGCAACAGAAATCAGCAGGAGCCGGAATGGGTCGAAGGTCCGGAGCATTGGCAAAGGATAGCAGCGAAGGCCGCCGCCACGGCTTTTGTAAGCTCGACGATCCGAAGCAATTCGAGTTTTTGGACACTACGGGTATTGCGCCTCCGCTCTAACCGTACACAGCAATTCCCTGCCCCGCTAGTTCGCGCTGCCCGACGTTCGTACCGATGGTGTAGTCCGCCGACTTGCGGCAGCGCAACCACTGGCCCAAGATCCGGCCGCTGCACCGACCGACTCGCCGGCGAGTCCTTCTCCAGGGACAGGTGCGTTCTGGTCTCGTGATAATACGCCATGAACAATTTCAGGTCACGATACAGACTCGCCTCGTTAAGCACGATCATGTGGTCGATGCACTCACGCCGAATCGACCCAATCACGCGCTCGATGTAGGCCCGTTGCCAGGGCGAACGCGGCGCCGAGAGCACTTCCTGGATGCCCAGGTTCCGGACCTCCTTGGTGAAGTCAGCCCCGAAAATGCCATCCCGATCCCGCAGAAGATATCGCGGCACCTGCTCGAACGGGAAGGCCTCTCGCAGTTGTTGTCCCGTCCACTCGGCTGTCGGATGTGCGGTGACGTTGAAATGCACGATCCGCCTGCGGTCGTGAGCCAACACCAGGAACACGTTAAACACCTGAAAGCGAATAGTCGGCACCGTGAAGAAGTCGATAGACGCCGTGGCTTTCACGTTGTTCTCCAGGAAGGTCCTCCATGTCTGCGAAGGCGGATTGCGCCTCCGGATCATGTATTTGCTCACGCTGGTCTCGCCGACGTCAATGCCAAGTTTGAGGAGTTCACCGTGGATGCGAGGAGCGCCCCAAAGCGGGTTCTCGCGGCTTATCTTCCGAATCAGCTTACGGATTTCCTTCGACACCGGCGGGCGGCCGGGTTGGCCGCGGCGGACCTTCCAAGTCCAAAACAGTCGACATCCCTTGCGGTGCCAAGCTATGACGGTTGCCGGTTTGACGATGCGGAGAGCCAAACGCCATTCGGCCCAGGCTCTACAAAGCCAACCCCACAAGAACCGGTCGAATCGATTCAGTTTCGGCCTCTTCACGGAACGGTGCAGCACGCCAAGTTGGGAACGGAGAGCCAGGATCTCAAGCTGCAACGCCGCTCGAGTTCGAAATACAGACAGCGTGGATGCGAACAATGCCGATAACACGGCTGTCGGCGAGAATTGACAGAAAATGCGACAACTCCCACTGTATCAGCCAGATCGGAATTCGCGAGAACCACAAGACAAGACTGTTTGGAGACATCTCAATCGTATGCGATATACTACATGCAGGGCTGTTTCTTCTAATTTGAAGAACCGGTCGGCCGCGCTCGACTGCAGGTGGTCATGTCCACAATCAAAGAAGTCGCCGCGTTTGCCAAGGTATCGACTGCAACCGTCTCCTACGTCCTCAACGATTCGGCTCGTGTAAGCCCCCTGCTTCGCAAGCGCGTCCTAGCGGCGGTGCGGCAGCTGGACTACCGGCCTAACTATGTAGCCCAGAGCCTTAGGAACCGGCGTACGCACATGTTGGGGATTGTTGTGACGGATATCAACGATCCCTTTTTTGCTCAAATCATCCGCGGAGCGGCGGACGCCGCCTCGAAACACGGGTATGTTCTGACGATCTTCAACACTGACGACATTATCGAGCGCGAAGAGCAGGTTTTCTCTATGCTGAGGGCACGCCGTATGGACGGCATCCTTTGGGTGCCGGCATCTGGCAGGAGGTCCCGTCCACAACTGAAGAAAGCGCTCGAGGACGGCATTCCCGTCGTTTCTCTGGCTCGGATTCTGCGCGGCGTCCCGCTGGACTCAGTTGTTGTCCGCAACCGCGAGGTCGCGCGGGAGTGCGTGGTTCATCTCATTCAGAGGGGACACCGGAGAATTGCCCTGATCGGCGGGCCAAAGGGAGTAAGCCCGGCGCGAGACCGAGTGCAGGGCTACCTGGATGCGATGCGGCAATGCCATCTCCCGGTGGATGCCGTCTTGATGCGGGAAGGGGATTTCCGGACCGTCAGCGGCTACCGGATTGGAAAAGAACTTCTGTCGGCCTCCGAGCCGCCCACGGCATTCTTTGTCGCCAACGGCATGATGACGGTGGGCCTGCTAAGAGCGATGGACGAACTGGGGTTGCACTGCCCCGAGGATGTGGCCCTGGCGACGTTCGGCGACCTGGAAGTCGCGGAGTATCTCTATCCGCACGTGACTGTAGCGGCACAGCCCAGTTACGAACTCGGGCGGCAGGGGGCGGAGTTGGTACTCCAGCGGATACGAGGGGAGTTGCGAAACAAGCGGCACGTCAGCATTCAACTCAGTGCCAAGCTCGAGGTGAAGGAATCGTCGTCGCTGCGGTCGCAGCCCGATCTCGTTGCTCTCGACTGACCTTCCCAAACCGCACGGGCATCGTGGAGTTCGCCGTTCGGCGGGTTCGGGAAGATGGGCCTGAGAGAAGTTCAGATTCGGGCAGATTGCTGACTACCGCCGGCCCGGGACTCCAAGCCCCGGGCCGGCGGTACGAGACTCAGACCAGCGCGACTGCCCTTTCCGGGCGAAGCGCGGAATCCGGAACCGCCTGGCCCGTTTCCAACACCATCCGGTAGCGGGCTTGGTATTTCCGCACCCGCTGAATGGCCTCGTTTACATCGCTGAGCGGCAGGATCTCCACGTCCGCGACGATGCCGTGCAGCGCCGCGAACAGCAGCATCTCTTTCATCATCGCGCGGTTCTTCATTGTGGTGCCACGGATCGACTTCTGGTTGGTGATCAGTGAGGCAGCCGGCACGCTGATCATACCGGGCGGGATACCTACCAGCGTCAGGACTCCTGTGGGCCGCAGGATGTTCAGCCACATTCCCCAATCCAGATCGACCGGTACCGTAGACAGCAGGAAATCCAATGAGCCGGCGGCCCGACCCATCTGCGCCGAATCGCCGGTGTTCACACAGTGGTGGGCGCCCAGGCGCTGCGCCCGTTCCTCCTCACCGGGGGACGGGAAGAAGGCCGTCACTTCGCAGCCCATCGCCCGTGCGAAGCGGACCGCCAAATGTCCGAGACCGCCGATTCCGATCACGCCGACGCGGGACGCGGGCCGGGCATCCAGCCGCAGCGGAGTGTAGACGGTCAATCCGGCGCAAAGCAGGGGAGCCGCTCCCGCGGCCGGAAGCGCGTCGGGAATCGGGAAGACAAAACGGCTGTCCGTGCGAATCGCATCGGCAAAGCCTCCGTGATGCCCGATGCAGGTTTTCTGCTGATTCGGGCAACAAGTCTCCTCGCCCCGCCTGCACCACTCGCATTCCATGCAACTGGAGCGCTGCCATCCTACCCCGACCCGCTGGCCGACGGCGATGATTGTAACAGCTGGTCCAACGGCGCGAACCGTACCAATGATCTCATGCCCTGGTACGAAGGGATAGACGGTCCAGCCCCATTCATTGTCGAGCAGTGCGATGTCACTGTGGCAGACGCCGCAGTGAGTGATGGCAATGTCCACATCATAAGGGGCGAGTCCTTCCGGGTCATAACAGAAGGGCTCAAGCGGCTGGCTGGCTGCCATGGCAGCCTGGCATCGAATCGTCACAGTTTCAAATCCTCCTTGAGTTCAGTATAACGATAATTTCAGATTCTTAAATCATCAAACTACATTTTTTGTAGAAAGACACCCTATATCGAAATGCCAGCAAAAAACGATTTAACAAGTGTGGAATTGGCTTGACACGCTTTCTTGAGGGGCCTATAATCTCCCTTGGTTGAAGTGAAGGAAGGTCGGGTTTTGCGCGATGCCTCCGGTATTCGCGCACGCTCCCGCCAGCGCCGAGGAGAGCGGCTGCGAGATACACACCTCTGGGCCGTGCTGCGGTGGCAAACTCCGACACGGCTTGCGGCAATGCAAGCGATCGTCGCCGCGGAGACCTCCGTGCTCCGGCCAGGAGAGGGGGCAAGAAATGGGTGTTCCGGATCTCGCACATCGTTTTTGGACTCGGAGGCTTGCAAGCCTCACGAGCGGACTGCATCAAATTAGTAACAATGGAGAGACCCAGTGGATCTGACCTCCGAGCAAAAGGCGATCCTCGACGGAGCCCAGGGGCCATATCTGGCCACCTGTATGCGTTGGCTGGTGGAGTGGGGCGACGTCATGGGGGCGCGCCGGCTGATTCGGGTGGACAACACGCATGCTCTGTTGCCTGTTCCCAACCTGATGGCGCGCGGCGCATCCCAGGAGACTATCGAGCAATACGTCGAGGGACTGCGTGAGGCGTGCCGCCATCGTACCGCGCCCGGCTGCTACTGCACGGTCCACGCGACGTTCGTCACGTTGGATCAGATCGACGTGAAAGAGAACGATCCGGACCAGGTTCGCATGCAGCAGGAGATTGCGGACATGGCGGCTGAAGCCGGCTTCATCCCGACCTTCACCTGTGCGCCTTATCTGGTGGGGAACGTGCCGCTCAAGGGCGAGATTTGCGCCTGGACGGAATCTTCCGCGGTGGTCTATGCGAATTCCATTCTGGGAGCGCGCACCACCCGCCACGGCAACGAGAGCGCGATCGCGGCTTCCCTGCTGGGCGTAGTGCCGGAGTTTGGTGTGCTGTTGGACGAAAACCGCAAAGGAACGTTGCGTATCGAAGTCTCCGCCCAACTTGGGTGTCCAACGGATTGGGGCGCACTCGGCTACTTTGCCGGTAAACTGGCGGGCCTCGGCATTCCCGTGATCAATGGCGCGCGGCGGCCGTCGCAGGATGAAGCCAAGCAACTCTGTGCCGCCCTGGCAACTTCCGGCGGCGTTTCGATGTGCCACATCGCAGGCGTTACGCCCGAGGCGGCCACCCTCGACGAGGCGTTTTACGGAGACGTGCCGCAGCAGTTCATACCTTTCACTGATGCCACGCTACGCGAGATGTACGACTCGTTGCGGCATCGAACCGGCGATGAAGTGGACTCTGTGATTCTCGGCTGCCCCCACGCATCCATCCGGGAAATCGCAGAGATCGCTTCCATGCTCAACGGCAAGCGCGTGTCCGAAGGAGTAAGGCTGTGGGTCAATGCGGCCCGCGCGACCAAGGCGGGCGCGGACGCCATGGGCTATACACGCGTGATTGAATCGGCCGGGGGAACCATCCTGTGCGATACTTGTCCCACGAATATGCGCATTGCGGCGCGCCGGATCGTTACCTCCGGCTTCAAACAGGCCCACTACGCGCGCGGCATGGTAGGCGCGGAGGTGATTGTAGCCCGCCTGGGGCCCTGCATTCAGGCTGCCCTGGCGGGAAGGTGGATGGGCGATGAGTGAAGTTTTCGAAGTGAGGGGGCGGGGCGTAGTGATGGGGCGCGCTGAAGGAGTCGCCCTCGTGGCTGACACCACCTTGTCTTTTTGGGGCGAAGTGGATGCGGTCACAGGTAAAGTGATTGGCGTTGGGCACCCGCTCGAAGGCGAGTCTCTCCAGGGGCGCGTGCTCGTGATCCGCTCCACGAAGGGTTCATCGGGAACTCCAATGACGCTCAACTTGGCAAAACTGGAAGGTACCGCCCCGGTCGCATTCATAAACGTTGAGGTGGATAGCCTGGCGGCTCTGGGTTGCATTGTGAACCGCATTCCGATGATCACGGATCTGGAACGGAACCCTTTTACGACCATTCGCACCGGCGATCGGGTGCTGGTGGACGCCCTCCAGGGTTTTGTGAGGGTGACGCGCCATTCCTGACTCTATGAGATTGCAGGGCAAGGTCGCAGTCGTTACCGGCGGCAGCGCCGGTATGGGACGTGCCATCGCCGAATTATTCGCGCGGGAAGGCGCGCGCGTGGTGGTCAATTATAACGAATCGCGCCAAGCAGCCGAACAACTTGCCAGCGACATTCGCGCGCAGGGTGGCGAAGCTGTTTCTACCCGGGCCAATGTGGCGAATGATGACGAAGTTCGCGAGATGATGGGCCAGACCGCGGAGCGTTGGGGGAGGCTCGACATCCTGGTAAACAATGCCGGATGGACCAGGCGAACGCCGCATCACCTATTGGATGATCTGAGCGACGAGATTTGGGATCGCACCCTGAACGTCAATCTGAGGGGCACGTTTTATTGCATTCGCGCCGCCGCGCCCCTGTTACTCAAACAGCCTGGAGCGTGTGTCATCAATATCGCTTCGGTGGCGCCTTATACCGGGGACGGGAGCAGTATAGTTTACGCCGCATCGAAGGCCGGTGTCATCAGCATTACGAAATCCTTCGCGCGCGTCCTGGCTCCCCATGTACGAGTCAACGCCATCGCTCCGGGCCTGGTGCACACAGCCTTTGCCGGGTGGCCGCCCGAGACATTCGAGCGTGGCGCAGACCAGTCACCCCTAAAACGCATCGCGACCGTGGAGGACGTTGCCGCGGCGGCGAAGTTCCTGGCCGTCGACGCTACCGCCATGACGGGCGAGACCATAAGGGTGGATTGCGGAGGAATCTCGCTACGCCATGGCAGGCTGTAGCCCGGGACCCAACGCCCCAGGCCGGCGGTACGAGACTCAGACCAACGCAACGGCCGTTTCCGGGCGAAGCGCGGAATCCGCAATCGCCTGGCCCGTTTGCAACACCATCCGGTAGCGGGCCTGGTATTTCCGCACCCGCTTGCGGCCTGCGGATTTAACGCCCATTCCCGGGATCGGGTTTTCCAGCACGCCACAGGAGCGGGCGGTTCCCGCACCAGAGCATGCGGCACGTCAAAGGTCTTGCACATGCCTACTAACCGCAACCGGACCAGAATAGCCGGAAGAACGACTCGACGTGAAGACCGCGGAACGAAATCAGGTGCACGGTCGGCGGGGGAAAGGCTTTTGCCCCGGCCCTATGCGAACAATTCTTGAGCGCGAACAAGCCGCTCGGCAACCCTCACGCCGTTCGGGCATTCAATCGCGCAGGTTGGGCACTGGTTGCAGCGCACCGCCTGGTGCTCGGGCGGCAGCGCAAGGAAGTGCTCGCGGCCCATGGCAAACTGGCCGTAGTCGTCGGCATACATCAGATAGCGCAAGACATTTCTCACCGGCAGGCCCTTGGGGCACTGCCCGTCACAATGCCCACACATACGGCAGTAGCGGAAGCGAATTTCTTCCAGCCGGGCGGCCAGGACCCGCTCGTCGGCGGGGGTGAACGGCTCCCCCATCACCTTGAAGTTAGCCGCGACCTGATCCATGTCGGCCATGCCGGGTATGACGGTGGCGATCAGCGGATTCCTGAGGACCCATTTGATGGCGGCCGCGGATGCATTGGGCCGCCGCATCTGGGGGGTGGGGTTCCTGCCGCGCATCCCGCCAGCCATGACCTTCAAAGCCACCAGACCGACGCCAGCCTTGCTCAAGGTCTCGGTGGCCTCAATCATGTCCTCCGAGTAGACACCGGACCAGAAGGTTCCGGGGCGACCGCTGTTCGCCTGAATCCACTTTGGATCCATGGTGAAGTTATAAGCGGTGGACACGACGTCGAGCCTGGCCTCGATCACTCTGTCGGCAAGCTTCGGAAGCTGGTGGGTGCCGACTCCGATGGCGCGCGCTTTGCCCTGTTGTTTGGCGGTATGCATGGCATCCACCAGTTCGTCGGAAAGCGCCTCGGGAGTGTCTACGCCATGGAGCTGCCAGACATCGAGGTAATCGGTACCGAACTCCTTGAGGCTGATCTCCAACTCCTTCAAGGCGCCCGCCTTGTCGTGGCCGTCCGTCTTGCTGGATAGATAGACTTCCTTCCGCCTGCCTCCAAGCCCGGCCCGGATCATGCGCTCGCTTTGCCCGCCGAGGTACGCCCGGTGGGTATCGAAGTAATTGATGCCCAATTCGGCCGCCATGCGGATCACAGACTGGTCCTGTGTGCTCCCGCAGCCGCAGCCGACCGCTGAAACCTTAAAGCCGGTTTTGCCTAGAAGACGATAGGTAACTTTTCCGCTGCTTGATGGGGCCTGCAACGGGGCCGGTTCGGGTGAAGGCGAGCCGGTTGTGGCAGAGGCGCCGGCTAGAGGGAGCGCAAGACCCGCGGCCAGAAAATTGCGACGAGAGGAATGACTCTTCATAAAGTATCTCCACTGGCAAGTTCATTGTATAACTCGGTGCTTCGACTAATACTCCCGGACGGTAAGACTCTAATGAAATTCATTCAACACAGCGCGGAGACGGATGCGAGTCATGTTAAACTAGTGCCGCGCGGGTGAACGGAGGAAAAGGTATGCGGCCAGCATTCGGTTTTTGTGGATCGTGCGCCAAGCTCTCGGCGCTGCTCCTGGCATTCGGAATGGGGAGCGCGTGGGCGCAGCACTGCTACGTGGATGTGGAGATTGTCGGGCGGAAGATCAGCGCGACTGAACTTGCCGCCGCAGCAGAGCGCCTGAACATGCAGGCTACCAATCCGGCCACCGGACGGGTTGTGACGGCGAAGCCCGAGGGCGTATCCAAGACTCCGAGGGGAAATCCCTTGTTCAGCTACTCGCTTGAATTCGCGGATGAATATCAGATAACCATGCAGCACGGCTTGTGCACCCTGGATCAACCCAGTTTCAGCCACAAATGCGTCGCCGATAAACATACCGCATATATCATGGTATGCACGCGGCCTGCCCCGCCGAAGAGTCCTGAATCCAAGAAACCTTAACAACAAGACCACTCCCTGACGGTCGCGGCTCCGATTGGAGGGCGCCTTACTAACTGACGGCAGACGCGCCCTCCACTACAAAGTCTCCGCGATTACTTAAACTCCTGAATGCGGATGTTCCGGAAGCGGGCTTCCGTCGGCTTGCCCGTCTTCGCGTTCATGGTGACCAGTGCGCCACCGTGGACCTGAAGAGCGACGTAACCGGTCTTCTCACTCGAATCGTGAAAATCGGCGCAAGCCACTCCGTTTATCCATGTCTTCATGTGGTCCCCCCGGCATTCCACCCGGCACTTGTTCCACTGGTTGTCCTTGAAAGCGTCCGGCGCGCCCGGCCGATTATCGAACGCCGTGTCGAGGTACTTCTCGCGCCGGCTTTCGTCCCACACGTTGCCCGACCACGCCCGGTTGAAATGATCGTGTCTCCCCCCCTGAGAGTTGTCGCTTATCCCCGACATAAGCTCGAACTGATAACCGTACACATTGCCGACCGGAACCTCCCAGTCATATGGCTCGCCCATCTTCTTCCCCTGGGCCACCGGCATGTCCGCCCTGGGGTATCTCTGAATGTGGGTGTTGGGACCGGGAATGTTACTCCGGAAATTGACGCCCGAGTTCATTCCAAAATCGAGGCTCACCTCGAATTCCAGCGTGAAGTCGGCGAACTGTTTGCCTGTATAGGCGAGGTTCGCATTTATGCCCGCTTTGGCGTTCTCGGGCGTGAGCCCGAACGGCCTTCCAACGATATTGCCATTCTCTACCACCCATGTGGCCACCAGGGGGCTAACGTTCTCCCAGCCCTTCAGGGTCTTACCGTCAAACAGACTCTGCCACTGCTGGCCAGCCATGACGGCGCAGGCAAGAACCAACAGGACGAGCAAACGTATTGATTTACTAGTAAAAGACATAGTTGTTCCTTTAAGTCAGGCCGGCGTCAGGCTTTCGGCGGGGCAGGCGCTGCACCGCTCGACCTGGGCCGGGTTACCGATATCTCCGCCTCGATGACGGCGTACATGGCAGCAAGCCGCACAGGCTTGGGAATATCCTCGCGTCTCAGAAGTTCGTAGAACGCCAGGCCCTGCTTGCGGTCGCCGTGGGCAAGGATTCCCTCGGCGCAGACCAGGCAGGCGCCGGCGACGGCCGGAAGGAGCCCTTTCTTTGCGCGGGTCAGGGCTTCCTGGAGCGCTTTGGCCGCCTGCGGTCCGCCGATGCGTCCCACGGCAGCCGCGGCGCATTGCGCGACCTCGGGATCCGGGTCATACATCAGTTTCACCAGCGCATCCACCGCCTTAGGGTCCCTGCGCTGTCCGATGGAATTGATCACGCCCACCAGCAGTCTGCCTTTGAGTTTCTTGAGCGCCTCCCGCAATGCATCATCCACGGACGGATCGGGGTTCGGCTCCAGGCCGAAGCGGCCATAGCAGCCGAGATGGGGATCGCCCAAAAGTGCGGCCAGGGGCGGCACCGAGTCCTTGGAGCCGATTACCGCCAGGCGCTGGCACGCCTTGGCCTTTTGAAAGGCGGTGGAGCCGGGATCCTTGAGGATCGCGATGAGCTTAGGCTCGTCGAGCGCCATGATCGGCCCCGCGTCGAACTCGGGGGGAATCGGATGGATATTTCTCTTCGGGTCGGGAACCCTTGACGGAGGCGCCGCTTGTCCAGTGTTTTGCATTTTCCGAATCTCCTTTTCCTGTTAGAAGTGCCACGGCTCCCGCATGGCCCGAGATTTCATGCGGTTCGCCTGCTCATCGTTCACGAACGCCTTGGCGGCCGGGTCCCAGGTCAGTTTGCGGCCGAGCTGCCAGGCGACGAAGGCCGCATGGCACGTGATCAGGGTGTTCATGGTCGCATCGACATTGCAATGGGGCTGCTGCCGCGACTTGACGCAGTCCAGCCAATTCTGAATGTGCATGGCAGTGGACTGGGAAGGCTTAACCGGAGCGGCGCTTTTGAATTTGGCAGCGAGGTTCTCGGACATCTCGACGACACCGCTGCTCCCCGACTCGACCCAGCCCGCATCGCCTTCAAAGCGCGCGCGGCATCCGCCCGTGGTGGGCATCCAGCCGGTGTCGCGCAACTCCAACTTGACGCCGTTGGCATAACGGCAGTGAATGTTGACAGGCCCGGTCTCGGTGCCCTCGGGCTCGTACTCGACGGCGTTGGTGTTTGTGGAATTGTTCGCGGCCTGGCAAAGATCGACGGAGTGCGGACCCCACTCGAGGATGCCGCCGCCGTGGAAATCCCACCAGCCAATCCAGCCGCCTTCACCGCGGTAGGTATACTGTGAGTTATACGGTCGCCACATGGCGGGCCCAAGCCAGCGGTCCCAATCGACCACCTGCTTGGTGGGCTCCGGCTCCTCGACCATCCAACCCTTGTTGGGCGTGGGCGTGTACGCGGGCGGCCCGCCGATTTCCGAGTGAACAGAGACCAGTTTACCGAGTTTGCCGGTGCGGACCATTTCCAGGGCGAAGATCATGTTTTCGGTATCGTGACGCTGCGAGCCGCCCTGGTAGATCCGGTTATAGCGATGGAAAGTCTCCTGCACGGCGATGGCCTGCGCGATGGTCGCCGCACCGGGCTTCTCACAGTAGACATCCTTGCCGTGCTGGGCCGCAATGCTGGCCAGCAGGGCGTGCCAACGGTCGCCCGTGGCGATCAGGACACCGTCGATGTCCTCGCGGGCCAGCAACTCGTACTGGTCGGCATACATGGCGCAGTCATGGTTGTCGTAGGCCTTGTCGACCATGCTCTTGACTGTTTCGCGCTGCGAGTTCTTAACGTCGCAGACCGCTACGAATTGCGCGTCCTTCAGACCCAGGAGGTCCCTCAGGTCGCTGGTGCCGCGGAACGCGAGTCCGATGCCGCCCACGACGACCCGATCACTGGGCGGCACCGAGCCACCCCGGCCCAGCACGGAGCTGGGGAGTATTAGCGGCGCCGCAGCCACGCTGCCGACAACGGCCGCGGTCTTCACGAAGTCTCGCCGCGAAACCAGATTCTGCGTAGTCTCGTTCATTGTTTGTCCCCCGGATTCCGCATCTGTGTGGTCATATGTTTCCTGCTCCCGTCTCACACGTCGCAAATCGCGACGGCCTTTTCGAGTCCCTTGACCGGGTCGCCGACCGGGTTATACTCGTAGCCCCACCAGCCGGTGTAGTTCAAATCGACGACCGCCTGCGCGATGGCGCGATAGTTGAGTTCCTGCGTCTCATCGATCTCGGCGCGCGAGGGAACGCCAGCCGCGTGGAAGTGTCCGATGTACTGTATGTTCTCGCGGATGGTGCGGATGATGTCGCCTTCCATGATCTGCATGTGATAGCAGTCATACAACAGCTTCACACGCGGCGAGTTGATACGCTTGATTATTTCCACCACCCACTTAGTGTGGTCGGCCTGGTTGTTGGGGTGGTTCACTTTGCTGTTGAACACCTGGAGTACCAGGGTAATCGCCTTGTCTTCGGCGACCGCCTTGACTTGGTTAAGCACCTTCAAGCTATTTTCGATGCCTTCCTCGTCGGTCATTCCGGTTCTGGCCCCGAAGTGCATACAAACGATCGGGACACCTCCCGCGGCAGCTACATCGATCCGCGTGCGAAGGTGTTGTATGGCCGTTTCCTGGACCTCCTTGCGATTGATTTCGTCGGGGATGGCGATCAGGACCGGAACCAGTCCATACTTCTTGAGCATTTCAAAATCGGCGGCTTGCCCGCCCTGGACGTCGAGTCCCTTGAGGCCCACTTGCACCGCGATTTTGCAGCACTGCTCCATGCTCACGCCGGTACCGAAGCAGCCTCGGGTGGCGGTCTGCCTGAGCCTGCCTTTGCGCGCAACCGGCTGGGCCGCTGTTTGTGCGCTGAGGGAGATCCCGCGGAGCCCGACAACGGAGGCGGCGGCGGGGAGAAGCAACGATCTTCGTGTCATGAGAATTCCTCCCGGCTGACAACGGCCCATATGGACCGTTGTCAAGCCAGTGGTTCAAGAATCGCTAGAACATGAACTTCATTCCCAGCTGGATCTGCCTGTTGAACATGGGAGCAACGGTCGTATTCGCGGGAGTCAGCGTCCCGAACGACGAACTGGTGATGGTGTTGTTGAACGCCGAGCGGGGATAGCAGTACGAGTTGAAGGCATCGAAGGCCTCCACGCGGAACTGGAACCGCATCCTCTCCGTGAACCGTATGGTTTTGGCCAGAGACATATCGACCGTGTGTTGGGACTCGAGGCGGATGCTGGAGCTCTGGAGCGGCCCGATGGACGGGGAGTAGCGCGGCAGTTTGAGGAAAGCGATGGTGCTGGTAGTGCATCCCGCTATGTTCGCGCTGTAGGGCATCAGGGTGACCGACCCATTGTCGTTCACCTGGCCGACGCACTGGTTCGCGCCGATGACCACCGGCGAATGCCAGTTGGGCGCCACGTAGGTATTCCCCACCTCCATGGTGCCGGCAGGCAAGGTCCACGGAAGTCCGGAATTGAGGGTGACGATGGTGTTGTATTCCCAGCCGCCGACGAGGGCGTTCAGGGCCCGTCCCGCGTTTGGCAGCAAGGACTTTCCCTTGCCGAACGGCAATTCGTAAACGCCGCTGATTTTGGCTACATGCGTGCGATCCCAAATGCCGAGACCGCGCTCCATCACACCCGCTTGGGGATCGATCAAACCGCTTTGCTCGATATCCTTGGAGAAGGTGTAGGCGAATGTGACGCTCAATCCCTTCTGTGCGCGGACGGTGTAGGAGACGGCCAGGGAGTTGTACCAGATTTTCCCGTTATTCGTCTCCAACTGGCTGATGGTGCCGAACTCGGGGAACGGGGCAGCCAGCGCATAACGCGAGAGCGTGGGGCTCTTACCGATGCTCGTCCCGACGAACTGCGGCAGGCCATAGAACGGGTTCGGCAGCAGCGCGTCGCAATAGGACGGGGTGCCCCCCTCCATTGGGTTGCACAATTTCCGGGTGGCCAATGATGGGAGGTTGTAGCCGGCATTTCCGGTGCAAGCGCCGGTGTAATCGCAGCCCTGCTCCAAATTGTAGCTGCGGCTGCCGGCGTAGGAGACCTCCAGCTTGGATTGGGCCGGCAGCGCATACTGGAAGCCGAAGGTGAACTGGTTGACGTACGGAATCTTGAAATCAACATTGGCGAATGGTATGGATTGGCCCACGAAGGTCCCGAGTCCCAACGTGTTGCCGACCGGCTGGATCAGGCCCGAGGGGTAGGGATTGGTAACCAAGCCAAGAACCGGAGTCTTGCCGCTATCGAGGGAGTTCGTGAGGCTCATGAGCGATGAAAAACCGGTAGTCTGGAGCCAACTGTTGGTCGGGTTAATCATGTACCTGCCAAAACCACCGCGCATGACCAGCTTCTCACTGATCTGGTAGGCGAAGCCGAACCGCGGCTGCCACGTGTTGCTGTAGTAATTGTAGGCGGTCTGCCCAGAAGTGACATACATTAAACCGCCCTTCACCGTGGGATAGCCCGGAAATTGCGTGCGATTAACCGAAGCGTCCACGGGGTTCGTGGCGTTTGGATCGAATCCGCGGGTCATGCGGCCATACTTCTCTTGCGGCCCCGGCCAAACGTCATAACGCAACCCCAGGTTTACGGTGAGTTTGTGGGTCAGTTTGATGTCGTCCTGGATGAACGGCGCGTAGTAGGGGTTGAGGTATGACGCGCTGGTTGCGATGTTCGTGGTGCCGGTTGCGGGTAGTCCGAGCAAAGCGCTGGCCCACGAGTTGCCGCTGGTGGAATCGGCCAGGTTATAGGTCTTTTGCGTCCACGTCGGATCGAAGCCCAGATCTAACTGGGTACCCGGCTGCTTGCTGTTGAAATAGATCCGGCGCAAGTCGGCGCCGAACTTGATGGTATGGCGGCCGGCAACCTTGGTGACGCTGAGCGCGAGCGCCCAGGTGTTGTTATAAGTAAAGCCGCCGGGGTCCTGGCCGAGGGGGGTAAGGCCCGTGAACGTGTACGCTCCAAAGCAGTTGCTCACAGGCAACTGCGAAAGCAGAGATCTCGGGAAACCGAGAGTGGTTGCGTCGAACGGGCAGTTGTGGACGCCTACGCCATTGCCGGTCTGCACGAACCGGCCGAAGGACACGCGCGCGTCGGTGACCAGAGAGGGCGTCCATGCCCCCACCCAGTCGAACACGTAAGCGTCGTTGATTCGCTTTTGGGGATCAGGGCCAGTCCACCCCGGACCATTTGAGCCGCCCGTGTTGCGGATCTCGGTACGGTCGTTGCTGCCCTCGCGGAAGAACAGGCGGTGCTTATCCCCCAGGTTCTCGTCGAAGCGGATGACCATATTGTAGAAGCTGTCGTGGTCGAGGTTGTCGCTGCCGCCCGGGATGAACAAATCATTTATCCCATAGCCCGAGCCAGGTCCGGCCGCCACGGTCGGCTTGGCGAAATAGCCCATGACCTTTTGCATAACCGGGTTGAGCCTTGACGCCGGCATGGTGTTGTTAGGGAACACCTGCCGCGTCACCGAGCCGTCCGCATTGATGATGGCGCTGGACGGGTCGTAGATGCTGATGCGGCTCCCTTTCGAATCCACCAGTTTGCTGAAGTCGCCGGTCAGCATTTCCGGCTGGGGCACGGACAACGTCAAAGGCGTGGGAGTGCCTTCGCGGTAGGGTTCGTAATTAAAGAAGAAGAAGCTCTTATCGCGGCCGTTGTACAGCTTGGGAATGGTGAGCGGCCCGCCGATGGACCCGCCCCATTGATCGAGGTAGTGGCCCGCGTAGGGTTGGCCGACGGCCTTGTTCTGGAACAGGTTCGCGTCGAGCGGGGCGCGCCGCAGGAACTCGTAGGCACTGCCGTGATAGGCATTCGTGCCGCTCTTGGTGGTCACGTTGATGACCCCGCCCGCAGTGTCCCCGAAGGCGGCGTCGTACGAGCTGGTCTGAATCTTGAACTCCTCGACGGAATCCACCGGGGGGATCATCGCGACGGTGTAGCCAGCCACCTGGGTATTCGGCGCGCCGTCGAGCAGCCACTCGTTGATATTGCTCCGTCCGCCATTGATCGCGATCACGATATTGTCGAACGGACGCATATACTGGGTAGACCCGTTATACGTTACAGCGGTCGAGAGGACGGCCAGCATCATTGGGTTGCGCGCGCTCAACGGGAGCTCGGTCACGCGAAACGTGTCCATGACCAAGCCGCGCTCGGCGTTCTCCGTTTGCAGAACAACCGACTGGGCCGAGACGGTGACAGACTCGCCCACATTCCCGACTTCCAAAGCGATGTCAATGCCGGTGGTATCGCCGACACTGAGGATGATGTTTTCCCGTACGAATTTCTTGAACCCAGGTCTCTCAGCCGTGAGACGATACGTGCCGGGCGTGAGGAACGGCAGATGGTAAACGCCCTGCGCATTGGTCGGGCTGGATACCACAGTATTTGTGGCCACGTTCGTGATCTGAACTTTTACGTCCGGCATGATCGCGCCGGAAGAGTCCGTCACGTTGCCGGTTACCGTCGCACGGAATTCCTGAGCGACCAACCAAGACGCCAGGAAAAGCAGGCAGCAGACTAAACTGCGAAAACTTCGGACCATCGTTGTCCTCCCAAGTTTCACCAAACGACCACAGGGAAGCGAGAGAGTTGAAATCTGCGATTCCACAACTCTTAAGTAAATCCCACAATCCCCTAGGTAATATAGTCTATATGATTCTACCCTTTTGTCAAGAGCAATCTAGACCTGAAACTCCCGTTAGCGTCATAGCCCTTTAGTGCCAGTCAACGCACTAGTACGCGGCTGTTTTGGGGCTCCAGCACACGTCTTCAAGGTTGCGCGCAAGCACGTGTTTGCCCGCAAACGCGACGGCACAGAGTGCGGAAGGAGCTTGACTGGGGCGGATTCGCGCTATAATATATGATGTCGGTCGATTCATCTGTCAAGGTATCCGGTTTCCGGCGGCACTTGAATCCGGCGGCACTTGAATGAGAAGCGGAAGTCCCGCAGTTCTGCCGTGAGGTTTTGCTGAGGACTACGTCACGGGAGGAGTGTGGGAAACGGCGGCGAATGGGAATCGGATGAAGGGAGGCGCCCCGCGACGAGGCGCCGGATCATAAAGGAGTCACAATGCTCTTTCGAAGAACGGACGACACATTTCGCGTAGCAGCTCGACTGCTTGCACTGGGGACCGGCCTCGCTATGGTTCTGGCAATTGGATTATATGCACAAGAGGCTGCGGGGCAGGCGCAAAAGGGCGCCAAGAAGGGCCGGCCTGGCGAAGGAAATACCCAACCACAGGACGAATATGGCTTCAACCAGATTTTCGACGGTAAGACCCTGACCGGCTGGGATGGCGACCCGACCTACTGGAGAGTCGAAGACGGCGCGATTGTAGGGCAGAACAATCCGCAGATCAAGGCGAATACATTCCTGATCTGGCGCGGCGGTACACCGGGGAATTTCGAGTTGAGACTGTCCTTCCGGCTTGACGGTTGGAACAGCGGAATTCAGTACCGGAGCAGCGAACTGCCGCAATCCAAGTGGGGGATGAAGGGTTACCAGGCGGATATGACCGGCGTGCCGTTCAATCAAGGCGTCACGGGCAACATCCGCGAAGAGGCGTCGGGCAGCGACGCGCGACGCGCTTTTGCTGCGTTACGCGGGCAATTCACCTATATCGCGGAAGGCAAGAAGCCGCAGCTTGTGGGGTCGCTTGGCCAGGAAAGCGAACTGAGGGCGATTCTCAAAGATCCGCCCGAATGGAACGACCTGCAGATCATCGCGCGCGGCTACACGCTAATCCAAGTGATCAATGGCCGCGTTATGAGCATCATGGTCGACGACGATCTGCCATTCCGCAAGGCGGACGGGCTAATCGGTATACAGGTACACACCGGACAGCCCATGAAGATCGAAGTCCGCAACATCCGGATCAAGATGTTGTAAGCAGGGGAAACCTATGTCCCCGATCAAGCGATTTGAACTGCTCTCCTGCTTCTGGCGGTCGGCAGCGGTACCATGGTTGCCCAGCCGTGGGTGAACCTGACGCTGAAGGACTGGTTGAATCAAGCCCCCAAGGACGGCTCCTTCGTCGATGAGAATGGCGTCATCCTGGGCCAATGCGTGCAGCCCGTTAACGGGCTGCCCAGATTCACACACATCAACACTGTTTCTCCCAAGGAGTACAGCGATTTCGTTCTGGAATTCGAGACCAAGTATGGACGCGGTGTCGATTCCGGCATCGGTTTCCGCTGCCATCTGCCGGCGGGGCCCGACTTCACCATTATGAGATGGCCTCCGATTCATGCCGGCCAGGAAGGGAAGGACCAGGGGCCGCCGACAGCCTGGAAAGTCCCGATAGGTTATACGTATGGGTACCAGTTCGAAACGATGGACGCCAGCACGGGCTACATGGGCAACATCTGGGACGAAGGCCGGCGGCAGAGGTATCTGGACGACGCGATAAAGAGCAGGCCTGGCGCGACCACGGCTTTTAAAGACAACGAGTGGAACAAATGCCGGCTGTAATGCCAGGGGAACCATATCAGGACCTGGGTGAACGGAATCGCCTGCGCGGATTTCCACGACTCGATGGATCTGCGCGGACACCTGGGCCTTCAGATCCACGGCGGCGTGTCGGAGGGAGTGGACAAAGAGACCGGCAAGCCCCTCCAGGTGCGCTGGCGGAACATGCGCATCCAGGAGTCGCGCTGACAAGCCCGGCGGCGAGGCCAAGCCCAAATGCAATCCGCGCCAGTTCAAAGCAGCAACGCAAACAGGAACAGAAGCGCGGCTAGCAGAAACATCAGGCGATATCCCACGTGGATTGATCGCGTCTTCGAGTAATGACCAACCAGGCCGGGGACAACCGACGATCCCACTAGCCCGATGGCGTAGATGATTCCATAGATGCTGCCGTAAAGGGCGGGGCTGAATTTTGCAAACGTCACCCCGACCGTGGTCGGCAGGATCGGCCCGAAGAACAGGCCCAGCGAGGCGACGCAGACCCCCGCAATCGCGCGATTCATCGTGATCGTCAGGGTGAGCAGAAGAGCGGCCGCCCCTAGCGCGGCAAGCAGGATCGTGCCTTTGGCGATGCCGGTTGTGACGACCTGCGAGGCGATGAAACGCCCGACGATCTTGGAAACCCAGAGCAGCGAGAACAGGAGCGCCGCCCTTCGCTCGTCAAAACCGATCTTGCGCAGGTATGTAGTGGTCCAACTCGCCGCCGAGACTTCCAGGCCGACCATGCAGAAAAGGATGGATCCGCCGACCAATACCGCGCCATTGCCCAACAGCGCCACGGCCGTCGATAACCGGTAGCCGGACGATACCGTTGGATAGTGCGCGAAAAATGCCGGAATTGCGGCGGCGGCGGCGATAAAGCCAAATACGGACACCGCCGCAGTGAAGCGGACGCGCTGGAAAAGATGGGAGATCAGGAAAGGTACCAGAAACGCGCCGAGCCCGAAAAACACGTTCCCCAAGTTGCTGGCCGCTGCTGGGTTGGTAGGATTGAGCGCCGGAAGAAGGGTGTTGCCAGCCATGTTCACGCAACTGCCGCCAACGCCAAGAAGAGCGGACGCGACAAACACCCCCGGAACGCGGGTTGCCCTCGCAAAACACCAAATGGCCACAGCCACCATGAGAAAGCCGCATATCATCACCAGTTTGTGGCCGAACTTGTCCAGTAGCGGGCCAACGATCAGTGTGCAGACCAAGGTGGTGACCTGCCAGATGGTAAGCACCTTCCCCATTTGCGCGTCATCCATTCGAACGCGCTCCACCAAGCGCAGCTTAATGCTGCCCGGGATTACCATGACAATCCCGAATGTAAACACCGCAAGCACTGCGGCTAGCATCGCCAGAGTCATAAGAATACTCCTCAGATTCACAACGGCTCTTGCTGCCGTACCGGTGCCGGCGGCGGGCGCCAGACGGCTAAGAAGCGCAAAAGCAAATCGGTTTTTGGGTTACGAAAGCGTCGATACGATATAGCGCCAAGGTGCGACACATGGGCATCTGTTCCGGGTTAGCCCGGCTGTCGCCATCGAATACCGAAGTCCAGAGTCTTCTTGGCGTACTCCAAGCTGCGCTCCAGATCGGCCATCTGCTGTTCCTTCAACGCGGCGGAGAGGATCGGCCCCGGCCTGCCCTCGGCAATAACCATATTGCCCACAAACGGCCGACCGCGTTTGGCCATGGCGACAAATCGCACGAATTCCGCGGCCGGAGTCTTTGGGAAGGGTTTCCAGAAGTCCGCATCCAGATACGGGAACACCTCCGGCTTGCGGCCAGTAAGGATTTCCAGCTGAATAGCCGCATTCGGGCACAGTTGGCGATAGAGTTGAGCGAAGCGCGGGAGGTCGACTGAACCGTCCCCGAGCGCAACGAACTGGACGACAGCACCGCGGGGGTGCTCGTAGACCGCCGCATCGCGGACATGCGTCGTAAGTGTGTAGGGGCCAAGCACTTCCAGCGTCAGCACAGGGTCTTCGAGGGCCGTGATCGCGTTGCCGGTGTCCAGACAAACGCCGACGAAGTCCTTGCCGGCCTCTTCCACGATGGTCTTCACCTCGCGCGCCTGCAAATCGCCGGCGTGGTTTTCGAGAGCGATCCTGACGCCGAGATCGAGCGCCTCGGAGCGCACCGCGCGGAACACTTTGATGGTGTTCTCCATGTGGGCCTCGATGGGCACTATGTCGCGCCGGTCCGCGGCGTTGCCCAAGAAACACCGCATCACTCGGGAGCCGACGGCATGGCCCACGCGCAGGCCTTTGCGCACGTACTCCACCGCGTCGCCCTGCCGCTTGTCGTACGACTTCGAAGAAGGACAGACGGAGCCGACGCCGGCATCGATCTCCAGACCGAGTCTGGCAGCGTGGTCCCGCACGCGCTGCAAGTAGGCCGGCTCCAGGTTCTCGTAATCGCCAAGGCTGGACAAATTCACCGTGTCGAGCTTCAAACCGGCGGCATAATCCAACATCTGAATCGCTTTCCACTCGAACGCACGAATGGAAAAAGAATCGAAGCCGAGCCGTATGCCTTCGGCGGCGTAGGACACGGGTGACGCGGCAACCAGGGCCGCCGTCGACGCGGCCTGCAGGAAAGTGCGTCGCAACATGGTAACAAATTGTAGCATGCGCAGCGCTCAGCATGGTAGAATAATATATTATCTATATCGAGGTTGAAGTATGGTCACTCGGACTTCACTTCGTGAGCAGGTTCGTAACCTACTGCTGCAACGCATCGGAAGCGGAGAACTTGCCCCGAAGGATCGGATTGTCGAAGCGAAACTGGCGGTCGAGTTAGGGGTCAGTTCAATCCCTGTCCGTGAGGCTATTCGCGAGTTGGTCGCCATGGGGGTGCTCGAATCAACGACACATAAGACTGCCACCGTCAGGGAAGTTGGCACAATGGAAACAATTGAGGCGCTCCAGGTCCGCTCATGCCTGGAGCCTTTGGCTGTCTCTTTGGGCGGGACCAGGCTGCAATCCCGGTGTGCGGAATTGAGAGATGCGGCAAAAGGGATCATCGCTTCGGCACAGGCGCGGGATTACGACTCCTATCAGCGGCACAACCAAACGTTTCACCGCACGATTGTCGAAGGTTCTGGGAATGGCGTACTGCTGAAGGTGTGGAATTCACTGGCATTTGAGGTCCGCGTGAAAGCCATCCACGAGCACATGCTCTCGGCCGATCCTCTGGACGTTGCGCGAGACCACATGGCGATTGTGGATGCACTGGACGCAGGCGAGACGGCAGCGGCTGCGGCGTTGCTGGCGTCCCACTGCTGGCATCTCGTCGAATATTTGCGCAGAGAAATGCTCTCCCAGGAAGAGGAAAACCAGGTTCTCGAAGCAGTCTGAAGCGGCGGGGAGCCGGAAGCCGGCGCAGGCGATTCGTTGATCCAGGTCTGGATGTGTTCGCCCCGGCATTCGTTCCACTCGCCGTCTCGCAACGCCGTGGCCGCGCCGCGCGGTTGTTCATCGAGTCGGCCAGCCGCTCCCGGCGGCGGCTTTCGTCGAAGACGTTGCCCTCTCTGCCCTGTTCGCGTCCATGAGATCAAGCTGGAACTCGTACAGGCGACAGATCCCCCGCCGCCTGGACAGATCTTATCAGGACTTGGCAATTCTCCGAGTCCGCTTCAGACCACCTTCAGGGATATGTTGTCCAGCGTCAGGCCGAGGGCCACAGTCATTAAACCGCTATGCCGATTTCCGACTTCCAGGTCACCTCGCGGCCCGTGTAGGCGGCCTTTCGTCCCAGCAGGCCCACGCAGGTGCTAAGGGCTGAGCGCTCAACCGCATTTTCCGGGTTGTTTGCGACGATGCGCCCCAGGAAGGATTCGATGTGGTCGATTGTGATGTCGCGCTTGGCAGGCATGTCGTCGGGCCTGCCCGTCTCCTTGAAGTGGGTCATCCTGGCGCGGGAAACGGCAATCGTGCCTTTGGTTCCGGTGAACTCCTCGCCGATGCGGTTGAACCCGCGCGGTGTCAACTGGTTCGCTTCGAACGTCACGATCATCCCGTTGGGCCATTCGTAGATGACGTGGATGTTATCGAGGATCTCGAAGTCCTTGCGGATCTTCTTGTTGCCGTTGCCCAGGGCTCGCACGGGAAGCCCTCCCAGAAACCAATGCAGGACGTCCAGGTTGTGGCAATCCTGCTCGACGATGATATCGCCGGACAGTTCCCGGTAGCAGAACCAGTTCCGCACCCTTTCCAAAGCCGGGTCTGGGTAGGATTTACGCGTGAACGGGTTGTTGGCGATCCAGGACGCACGGGCACCGGCAAGTTCGCCGATGTCTCCCGCCTGGATCCGCCTGTAGCTCTCCAGGTACTGGGGGGCGCTGCGCTGCTGGAAGCCGACCGAGACGGTCTTGGACTGGCTCACCTGCTTCGCCAGTTTGATTGCGCGTTTACAGCCCTCCACATTCGGGCCAATCGGCTTCTCGCAGTAAATGTGCTTGTTGGCCTGGATGGCCGCTTCGAGCATGCGTGGATGCTCGAACGGCGGCGATGCGATGAAGACGGCGTCGATGTCCGCCGCGCCGAGCAGTTTTTCGAAGTCGGTATAGGTCTTCGGGTTTTCGACCTTTATGGTCTTCTTTGCCTGATCAAACTGATCCTCGAAGCGGTCGCAGATCGCCGTCACGCGGGCGCGCGGATCGGCGTGCACGATGCTCGCGTCATAGGATCCCCGGTTTCCCGCGCCGATCAATCCAACCGAAATCTGCGAGTTGGCTTGTGTGCCGCGCACCGATTGTGGCTTGATGATAGTGAATGTTGTAGCTGCCGCGACGACGCCCGCGTGCAGGAGGTCGCGACGAGTCCCGCTAGCAATTTTCGACATCTGTCTTCGCCCTTTAGAGGCCGGTCAAGAGACTTCCTCGCCGGCCTCTTCCTTAGAGATGCTCCTCGCACAAAGACGCGTCTCAAGACGCCATCGGACACCGCTCACCGCGCGGGACCGAGCCTCACACCCACCTTCCCGACTCCATGGGTATGCCGGACGTCAACACACCGTTCGGGTTCATGAAGCTGTCGTCGTCCAGCGTCAGGCCGAAGTTCGTGCCGTCGTAGACCGCACCCCGCAGATTGCGAACCTGCCGGGAGTCGCCGAGAACCGCCACGTTCAAGCCTGCCGCTTTGAGATTGTCGTACAAAGAAGTGTCGGAAGCCACATGGGCCTGAAGCACCGCATCCGCCTGGATCGTCTGACTCTGGAAGTTGTCGTCGAGCAGCACCACTTCGCCGTTATCGCGGATCTCCGTAACCGTGGTTCCGGTGAGGATTCGAACCGGGATTTTCACAGGGTTGCCCTTAAGGCCCTCGGAGTTGCCTCCCGCCAGCCGCATGAGCAGCACTTCCTTGTGAATGGGCTCCAGGCTCCCGCCGAACTGCTTGTTCTCCGTGACGATGATGACCTCGCGGCCCCTCGCCGCCAAGGCTTCAGCCGTGTCGGCAGCCGCATAGTGGTCGCCCCACAGGATCACCTTCTGCCCAACATCGACACGCTTGTTCGAGCGTTCTTCGGGAAAGTATTCGCAATCGCTACGCGTGCAATGAAGAACCCCATCGAAGTCGATCAGTTTCTCCGCGCCGGGGATCTCCGACTTGGTGATGACCGCTCCCGTGGCGCAGGCAACCACATCGAATCCTCTCAAGAGCTCCGGCGTGGCGGCCGTGTTCAGCCTGACTTCGACGCCCAGCTTGACAAGCTGCGGACGGACCCAATCCAAATACCACTTCATTTTCTGCTTACCCGGCACCATGCAGCAGGTCCGCAGCACTCCGCCCAGTTCGTTCTCCTTTTCGAAGATGACCACTTTGTGGCCGCGCAACGCGGCAATCCGCGCCGCCTCCATCCCGGCCGGGCCGCCCCCCACTACCGCCAGGCTCAGACTCTTCCGTGCAGGCTGCATATGCAGAAAACGCATGTCGCCAATCGCCGGGTTGATCGCGCATCGCATCTCGCGCTTGGTCCACAGCGACTCGGCCCAGCATCCCTCCAGGCACGAAATGCAAAGACGGATCTCGCTGCTACGGTCTGCGTAGGCCTTGGCCGCCCAGTAGGGATCCGAAATGAGTTGGCGCGAGAAGCCAACCATGTCGGTCTTTCCTTCGGCAATTATCTTCTCGCAGTATTCGGGATTCCTCAGCGTATGGCTGGTGATGACCGGAATCTTCACCACCGACTTGACGGCATCCGCGGTGTAGGTGTTCCACCCTTCGGGATAGTACGAGGGATCGCAGGTGGGGCCGACTTTCTCAAAGATCCCGGCGGAGATGTCCAGCGCCTTCACCCCCGCGGCCTCCATCACCTTCGCGATTTCCTTGGTCTCGTCCAGCCATCGCCCGCCCTCGATCCACTCCTCGCCGCTAAAACGGATGAGGATCGGGAAATCGGTCGAGCACTTGTGCTGAATGCGCTTGATGATCTCCAGCGGAAACCGCATCCGGTTTTTGAAGGACCCGCCGAAACGGTCGTTGCGCTTGTTCGTATACGGGCTCATGAACTGAGCGACCAAATAGCCGTGCGCACCGTGAAGCTCCACGCAATCGAACCCTGCCGCCTGGACCCGCCAGGCCGCCTCGCCGAACTTCTCGATCATTTCGTATACTTCTTCTACCGACATGGCTCGAATCGATTTGCCATGGGCCTCCGATCCGGCGTAGACTACCTCGTGGCCGGCCGAACCTGGCGTCTCGGCAATCATGTCACTACAGGAGATCTGGCCATAGCGCGGGATGGCGGCCTGCCGTCCCGGATGCTGGATCTGAACCGCGCATTTGGCGCCCCAGCGTTGCATGCCCGCAGCGAGGCGGTGGAGGCCTGGTATGAACTCATCTCCATCCACGGACAAGCAGGTAACCGTCGGCCTGCCGGTGCTCCGGTCGGGCGTGCTCGCGCCCACGATGATCAGCCCGCAACCGCCCCTGGCGATCTCCTCGTGATAAGCGATGACACGCTCGTTGACGGATCCATCGGCGTTACCCGAACTGATGTCGGTCGGGACGTGCACGACGCGGTTAGGAATGAGGAGATTGCCGATTCGGATCGGCTCGAAGAGATGGGGAAACCTTGTAGACATTTCGATCAGTGCCTCCAGGAATTATATATCATATTTTTAGAGTATACAGCCTGATCTTCCTACTGTCAACGCCAAAAGGGTCAGGAGTTTACCCACTTTTTTGGCGGCGTCTCTGTCCGCTGCCCACAGACTGCCGTTTTCCGAGTGCGGCGCTCGACGTGGTTCCGCCCGAGG
>OBLU010000935.1_pt1 | contig 27129 bp, 21 predicted proteins | sample 1518681 | NCBI WGS metagenome assembly OBLU01 (sample SAMEA3539304, study PRJEB22396) | soil metagenome | biome: tundra; feature: field; material: soil | place: USA | collected 2010-05 | depth 0.15 m
CAGATCGGACCTGGACCCAAGGTTTCCCCCGTGTACCGGAGCCTGCCCTGAGCGAAGCCGAAGGGTACCCTGTGGTTCAAGGTTTTCGATGGTACCAAATCAGAGTTTGCCTAAGGCCTATTTCGGTGCTGTGCGACGACGCCACCGCATGTCGGGAGGCGGATAGTTGCTAACTATACAAACGATTTCCCAAGAGTCGACTGGGCGGGCTATATTCGGCTCTTGTTGCGAACGAATCACAGTAGATTCGCGTCGCATGTTCGGCGTATCCGCAACACGGCGTATCCGCAACACTCCGTGCAGAGAGGCAGGCGAAACATTATCGTCGACGAAGCTCGAGTGCATAAGGCCACGGCCGTCCAGGGTTGGACGCTGGTATCGACAACCTGGCTTTCCGTGATCGCTACCGCGGTCGTGGGTCCCGTCCTGCCCAGGATCAGCGAGCACTTCCACGATGACGCGCACGTTGCGGTGATGGTATCTTTTGTCGCCACACTTCCCGGGCTCTTCGTCGCCCTGCTCGCGGCGCCTGCCGGAATCCTGGCGGATAGAGTGGGCCACCGCCGGCTGCTTCTAGCGGGCGTTTCCCTGTACGGCTTCTTGGGAACCGCGCCCTTGTGGCTCAACTCCCTGGGGTCGATTGTGACCTCGCGCGCGGGCGTGGGAATCATGGAAGCGGTCATTCTGACCTGCTCCAATGCTCTGATCGCGGACTACTTCCAGGGGGATGAGCGGGAGAAATGGCTGGCGTACGAAACCGGCACCGCAACCATCGTCGCCATCATCATGGTGTCGATCGGCGGAGCGCTCGGCGAGAGCAGTTGGCGGTATCCGTTCTTCATGTACGCGCTCGGTTTTATACTCGTGCCACTTGTCGTCGCGTTCACATGGGAGCCTCGCACGACCAGCGGGAGTGCGGTTGAACGGGAATCCTCGCACGGTCAGAACGAGCACGACGAGGGCGAGGAGTTCCACTGGAATAAGCTGCTCTGGATTTGCGCGATTACCGTTTTTGCGAGTACCGCCTTTTTCGTGGTGATGGTACAACTCGGTTTTCTGCTGACACAACGGGGCTATGCCTCTCCCCGGCTCATTGGCATGGGGGCAGCCATCTCGGCTCTTGCGTTTCCGGTGGGCGCGGTGATATTTCGCGTTTTACGCGTGCCGGTTGCCGCTAAGCTGGCCCTCAGTTTCGCTTTTTCCGCGGCGGGCTTCTATATCGTGGCCCTCTCGCACACTTACTCGGTAACCATTCTCGGTGCCACGGTAAACGGACTTGGATGTGGGATGGTATTGCCGACGCTGATTACATGGGCCCTTTCTACCCTCCCACCCACGGTTCGAGGCCGCGGAACGGGCGCATGGCAAACCGCGATGTTTCTGGGACAGTTCATCAGCCCACTCATCATCCTGGGCTTGACGCACCTGCTTGGAACTCTCTCCCACGCGGTGCTGGCGTATGGGATCGCCTGCAGCGCCGCGTGCGTTTTTGCCCTGTTGTTTCTTGTGCGGCTTCGCGGGGTCGCGCCACAGATGGCGGGATGACTCGGTCTGCTCTTCGCTTCAGGCAAATTCGGTACTGACGGTCTATAGCGAATTCTGAGTTGCGGTCGCTGCGGGCAACTGCCGAGCTCCGCTCGGCGTGGACGGGCGAGGCGCCCGTCCCCACACGAGATCGGCGAAGCGTTATAGTTCGTGTCCAATCTTGGCGCCGGCTGCGATCGCGTCTACGATGAGATGCGGTTCGTTGGCGTCGCCGATTGGGTATACTTCTTTCGCTTTGCCCTTCATGCTATCAATCAGTTTCGTGTTGGGCAAAAGCGGAAGAGCCGTAATGACGGTGTCGGCCTTGAGAAGCCGCTTGTTGCCGTCCTTGGTCGTCACGACCAGGCCTTCTTTGGTTACCTCTTCGTACTTGACCTCGGTCACAAACTCAACCCCGTGATCCTTGAGCCAGTACATGAGGTAGGGTTTGATGAAGACTTCCAGCAAGCCATCCCCAATGTCCTTCTCGGTGCCGGTATCGACAATGGTGATCTTTCTGCCGAGATGGAGCAGAAACTCCGCGGTCTGGCATCCGTGCAGTCGGCCGCCCATGATCACGACCTGCTTGCCGACAACGAAGTCCATGGCGAAGGGAAGCGCCGTAAGCTTTCTTAAAGATTCCGGACTGAAGAATTTCAAGAAGAATTTGAGCCGCCCATGCATCTTCTCTCCGGTGGCGACATTACTTCGATTGATGCCCGGGATATTCGGAATATCGTGTGTTCCGCCCGCTGCCACGAGCAGGACGTCAGGCTTGACCTCAGCGACGGTGTCGGCGGTTGCGGCCTTGCCGAAATGAACCTCGACCCCGGCTTTCCTGACCTGGGTTGCGAGATAACGCATCAGCCCGGGGATATCCTCTCGTTCCATGCCCTTGACCATGGCTGCCACTCCCAGACTTCCGCCCAACTTCGACTGCTTGTCGAAGAGCACGACTTGGTGTCCCCGCAAAGCCAACACCCGCGCCGCTTCCATGCCGGCGGGACCGCCGCCGACGATCATGACCTTCTTCTTGATGGGCGCCGGCTTGATCTCGTATTCGCGCTCTTTGCCGAAGGACGCGTTGACGCGGCAGACGATGGGCCTGAAGTGCTCGCCCGCGTCAAAGCACGTCATACACGAACTGCAGGGATTGATATCTTCGACTCGGTTCTCGAAAACCTTCTTGGGGAGCTCCGGGTCGGCAAAAAGACGGCGGTTCATGCTGATGATGTCGGCTTGGCCTTTGCGGATGGCCTCATTGCCGTTCTCCCAGTCCATCTTGCCGCATACGATGATGGGCACCTTGACGGCCTTCTTGATTGCCCCGGCCATCAGGACATTGGCGCCTTTCCCGGATTCCGCGCCGTACACCATGGGATCGAGCTTGCCTTCGTGCCCCGGATAGAAATAGATATCGGGGAAGTGGAGGCTTTCGCGCCGTTTCGCATCGTCGGTAAAGACGTAATACTCGGCGCGGATTTCCAGAGCGTCGGCTCCGGCTTCGACGAAGGCGCGCGCGAACTGCTGGCTTTCTTCAATGGTGATGCCGTCCTTGAGACCCACTTCAAGGCCGTTCATCAGCGCGATCACCGGCCAATCTTTGCCGTTGCGCCGCTTGATTTCCTTGATGATGTTGACGTAGAGCCGGGTGCGGTTCTCGATGGTCTGAGTTCCGTAGTCGTCGGTTCTCTGGTTCCAGGCGCGGGAGAGGAAATTGTTCAACAGGTGGTTGCAGGCGCCGTTCAGCTCGGTACCGTCGAGCCCGGCTTTCTTGAATCTCTCCGCGGTGCCCGCGAAAAGGTCCACCATATCCTCGATTTCGGGAACGGTGATTTCCCGGGGCACAGTGAACCCCGGCCGCGGGGACAGCTCTTTCGGTATGGAGGAAGCCGAAACGCCAGCCGGAGCGGTCACAAACAGCGGGGTCATGGGACCGAGATTAAAAAGTTGATGGAAGGCCAGACAATCGTATTGGTGAACGGCATCGGCCCATTTCTTCCACATGGGAATATGCTCGTCTTTTCTCATGCGACAACCCGGCATGGGGGCGTCCAAGTCCCTGGTAAGAGGGCTCACGGCCGAAGACACGAGAGCCGCCCCTCCTTTCGCCAGGGCTTCAAAGAAAGCGATGTACTTGTCGTCGATCAGGCCGTCGGGGCCGTCCCAGAAAAAGCCGGTTCCGTTCTTCATGATCCGGTTCTTCAGGCGCACCTTGCCTATGTAGATTGGTTCGGCTATGTATGGGAAATTCGTGTTATTCATAATCGCTTTGACCTCGATCCGTTATTGAGAACCCTGAAGCACCTCACGCGCTCTTCCCTAACCTGAAGGCCTCCACATTCACGTCATGGATAGCTTCCGGCAAGTTGCGCTTGATGGCGGCAATCCACTGTTCGTCGGTGAACGGCAGATGCCGGCTCAGCGCGCCCAGCAGGGCCACGTTGATGCTGCGCTTATTGCGGAGTTTCTTTTCGTCCACGTTGGCGGGTTCGATGAGCACGCCGACGCCTTCGCCATCCTTGCGCAAAGCGGCGGCGTTCACGGAGACCTGGTCGGCCGAGATGACCACCAGGTAGTCCGCCTCGCCTTCGGGCACCATGGGACTGAAAACCTTGGCGCCGAACCGTACGTCGCTCGAAACCGAGCCGCCGCGCTGGCTCATGCCATGAAGTTCGCTCTTCTTAACGTCCAGGCCGGCGCTGACGGCCACGTCGGCCACGATGTCGGTCGCGGTCAGAACGCCTTGACCGCCCAGTCCCGCCACTACGATGTTGGTAACCTTATCGTTATCCTTGTCCTTGCTCATTGCGCCTCGCACGTAACCCCTTCGCACTTATCCCATTCCTTGATGAAACGCGTCGCCAGCAAGCAAGTGCGGCGCGCGACAATCACGGTGAGCTCTGTTTTTTCCATGGATTCCTTGAGCAGTTGCTCGAAGGCTTTGGGGTCGGCCGTATGATCCAACACGTGGACGTTCTTCACGCCCATGGCGCGAACCACGTCTTCGATCACGATCTTGTTGGTCTTGACATGATTCAAGTTGCGCCCGGTGGTGGGATTTTCCTGGAAGCCGGTCATGGCGGTAATCCCGTTATCCAACACCAGCATCACGAAGCCGGTCGGCGGCGGGTTGTAGATCATCTCCGCCAAGCCGGTAAGCCCGCTGTGCAGGAAGGTGCTGTCGCCGATCACGCCGACCACGCGCTTCGCCTGTTCCGGAGGCAATACATGACGCAGGCCCAGACCCACGCCGAAAGAGGCACCCATGCAAAGGATCGTGTCCACGGCGTCGAAGGGCGGCATCACACCCAGGCCGTAACAGCCAATGTCGCCGGAGACGATTGCCTTCAGATTGCTCAAAGCCTGGAACGCAACCCGGTGTCCGCAACCCGGACAGAGCGCTGGCGGCTTGCCCGCAGCCGGCTTCGCCTCCGGAGTGGCGTCCCGCGCCAGAATGCGGCGCACGCGATTGACGTTCAACTCGCCGAAGCGAAACTGCTCCAGCTTCTCTTCCACCGCGATGCCGGCGGCGCGTGCCCCTTCCACCAGGTACGAGTCGCCCTCTTCAACGACCACGCAACGCTCCACCCGGGCGGCGAACTGCCGCATCAATTCCACCGGCAGCGGGTGGCTCAACCCGATCTTCAGAACGCTGGCGTCCGGCGCCGCCTCGCGCACGTGCTGGTAAGAAATACCGGAAGTAATGATGCCGAGCTGATGGGAACCTTCGATGACCTTATTCAGGTCGGAGGTTTCGTTCCACGCGGCAATCGCCTTCAAGTTGGCGCGCAGCCGGTGGTGAGCCGGCCGGGCATAGGCTGGCACCATAACGCGCTCGGCAACGTGGCGCACGTAGTTGCCTTGGCGCGGCGCCGGCGCCGGAACCTGTCCCTGCTTGACCAAGGTCTTGGCATGGCAAATCCGAGTGGTTAGGCGATACAACACGGGGATCCGCCAGCGCTCGGAAATCTCAATGGCGCGCAGCAGGAAGTCATAAGCCTCCTGCGAGTCCGCCGGTTCCAGCATGGGGACGCCGGCGGCCACCGCGTAGCGGCGGTTATCCTGCTCGTTCTGGCTTGACGCCATGCCGGGATCGTCGGCCGTAATCACCACCAGCGCGCCTTCCACCGGCGTATAGGCAGCCGTGAACAACGGATCGGCGGCCACGTTCAGGCCGACGTGCTTCATGGTCACGATGGCGCGGGCGCCGGCGTAGGCCACGCCGACTCCAACTTCCAACGCTACCTTTTCGTTAGGCGCCCACTGCGCGTGTCCGCCCAGCTGTTCAAAATATTCCAGAATTTCGGTGGAAGGCGTGCCGGGATATCCGGTTCCTAGATTCACCTTGGCATCGAATGCTGCTGTCGCCACCGCTTCATCACCACTGAGAAACAACATCACGTTCTCCAGTTTGCTGCTATGCAATCGACTCGGCGGCTAAAGCCGCCGTTGATTTTGCGATGCTTGCGGCACGCCTGAAGGCGTGCCCTGACACGAACCACACCGACACGAACCGCACTTACACCACAGGCTGCTAACCGAGATACTCGCCTGTGTATTCGATCGCCGGTTCTTCCTGACGCAGGACGCGCAGTACGCCTTCGGTCAGGGCCAACAATTCGTCTTCGCCTGGATACACCAGGGTGGGAGCGATCCACTCGACGTAGGGGCGCACTTCCGCGATCAACCTGGTCGAGTGCGCCATGCCCCCAGTAAGCAGAACGGCGTCGACGCGCCCCTGGAGCACTGCGGCCATGGCGCCCGTCCGCTGTCCGATCTGGTAAGCCATGGTATCGAATACCAGTTTCGCCTTGGCATCGCCCGCGTCGATCCGCTCCTCGATCTTCACCAAATCTTTGGTGCCCAGATACGAATAAAGTCCGGCCTCGCGAAGCAGGAGGTTCTCGACCTCGTGTTGCGTGTACTTGCCGCTGAAGCACATCTTGATGACTTCGCCAGAAGGAAGCGATCCCGCCCGTTCGTTGGCGAAAGGACCTTCATCGCGCGAATCGTTGTACTCGATCGTCTTGCCGCCTTCTTGAGCAGTGACGCAAATGCCGCTGCCCATGTGCACCACGATCAATCGCAGATCCTTGTAAGGCGTGCTCTTCTCGCGGGCATAGCGCTTGGCGATTGCCTTGGGGTTCAACATGTGCGAAAGACTCGGACGCTGGATCAGGGCCGAACCGGACAAGCGGGAGCGGTCGGGCCGCTCATCCACGCTGACGGGGTCCACGATGTAAGCTTCCAGTCCCGCTGGGCTGGCCAGAGCATCAGCCAGCACGGCGCCGAGGTTGGAAGCGTGCTGCCCTTGCTTGGCCTCGCGCAGATCGGCCAGCATCTTGGCATTCACGCGATAGGTGCCGCTGATCAAACGCGGCAACAGCCCGCCGCGGCCGGCAACGGCGCTCAACTGCTCCAACTTGTATCCCGCTTCGTGGAATTCGCGCTCCACCATGCGCAGACGAAAATCCTTCTGGTCGAGGACCGGCCGTCCCCGAAACTGGTCCATTTCTTCTTCACTGTGCCGTACGTTCTTGACGAACTCGGGCTTCTCGTTTACGTACACGCCGAACTTAGTGGAGGTCGAACCGGGATTGATGGCTAACACTTTGAAATCAGCGGCTGGCAAAAATCACCCCCAGCGCAATCGAGTTCAATTTATCGTCGGCGCTCTCCACGCGCGACGGGATCAGGACCGGCACCTTGGCGCCCACGATGACGTGCGCGCACGCCGAATTGGCGAAATACTTGGTCGATTTCCCCAGATGGTTGCCGGCTTCGATGCAATGCACCACCATGCAATCGGCGTAGCCGGCCACCGGACTGCTAATGCCTTTCGCCTTGGCGGCGGATTCCAGCAGCGCGTTATCGAGCGCCAGCGGGCCATAGACCTCGGCGTCGCCAAATTCGCCCGCGGCTCCCATCTCGGTCAGCGCTTTGGCGTCCATGGTCGAAGGCAAATTTTCCGAAACCACTTCGGTGGCGCTCATGACGGCGATCTTGGGCCGCGTGAGACCGATCGAGCGCAACGCCTCAATCGAATTTTCGACGATCTGCTTTTTCTGTTCGAGATTCGGAGCGACGTTGAGCCCGCCGTCGGTTATTCCCACCAGCCGGCGCTCGCCGCTTAGCATGTCCTCGTAGAAAAGGATATCGCTCAACAAGCGGCCGGTGCGCAATCCATGCTGTTTGTCGAGCACGGCCTTCAGCAGTTGATCGGTGCGGATGTGGCCCTTCATGAGTATGTCAACCTTGCCCTCACCGGCCCATCGTCCCGCGACTTGAGCCGCATCGGCGCCTCCGGCAATAAACTCCGCTTTGGCGAGCACTTGCTCCAAACCCAGTGACTGTGCCAGGGCGCGAATCTTGCCGGTCTCGCCGATTAGTACGGGCAGGGCAATTCCCGATTCCAGAGCGCCCGCAACGGCAGTGAGCGCCACTTCATCATCGGCCACCACGACGGCCACGCGCTTCGGGCCGACCGCGCGGGCATGATCGCGCAACTGCTGAAAATTGCGAATCGGCCCGGTTAACGCGGCACGTTTTGGTACGGAACTTCCTGACATCCAGCAATCCTCTTATCGAACTACTTATCTAGCCACTTATCTAACCACCGATTTCGACCGGGAAACAGATCTTATCCAACGCGCGGGATACGAACGCGCAGCAGAGCACCTCACTACAAAAACTTCAGCAACGCGCGCAAGGACAAGGAAAGGCTCTAGGAAGACCCATCGCGCCACAACTCGGGTTGCTGCACCAATTCGATCAAATTGCCCGCATTGTCGCGGATGAATGCGTTGGAGCCAAACTCGAAGTCTCGGACCCAGACGATGTCGGCGCCGCGCCGCTTCAGTTCATCGGCGGCGGTGTGCACGTCCTGCACCGCAAATGCCACATGCTTGTTTCCGTGAGTCATGATATCCCGGTTCGGATGGCGCCGGTCCTCCGCGGCGGGCGCGGCGTTTGGGACCTCGAACAGTTCCATCCTCATATTGCCGCGGCGGAGCATGGCAATCTTCGCCGGGATCGCATCGATGTTGATGCGTTCTTCCACCCGAAACCCCAATACTTCGCCATACCAGGCAATGGAGGCCTCAAGGTCCGGGACACTGATCCCGCCATGATGGAATTTCACTTCAAATCCGTCAGCGATTTCTAACGTGGCGCCGGATATTTCGGCTGACATAGTTCAGGCTCCCGATTTCGTTCTCTCGTTTGAACGGCGCTGTCAGGTTAGCCAAACCCTGCTGGATTGTGAAACGCTTTCTTTTGATGAGAGGATATTGGCGCTGCCAATACCCCAACGGCTCCAGTCGCGTTTGTCTTTTGCCGGACTCCACCAAAAGTCCGTTGCCGCCGGAAGTTGAAATTCGACCGGCTTGGGCACCTCCATTCCGCCATTCCGCGCGAGGCTTTCCTCGCGACCTATTTCCGGCGCTGATACCTCATCATTGAAACAAACAATTCCATGAGTTGACGGAATCCCGCTTATTCTCGTTCGGCATGACTGAAATGCAAAATATCTTGACATTGTGAATGTAAAATTGTATGTAATCATGGTCGTCGACGTCAAGGCTGCATCTTCGGTCGGCGCTTACCCGGTAAACGTCGATCGACAGAGACCGAAATAACGGAGGGGCCCCGATGAAAGCAAGTTTTCCTGCAGGAAGAACGATTGCGAGTTGGATTACCTTGGCCTTGCTGCTGATGGCGGGCATTCAGAGTTTTGCCCAACTTCCCACGGGCACAATCCTTGGGACGGTGAAAGACCCAACCGAGAGTGTTGTTGCCAACGCCAAGATTACGGCCACCAACTCCGACACCGGAGCCACACGTGCGTCCACGACCGGCAGTGACGGAGCCTACCGCTTCTCGGCCTTGCCGGTCGGCAATTACCGGATCGAAATCTCAGCGGCGGGCTTCCCCACCGCCGTCCAGAAAGGAATTGCCCTGGCGGTCGGCCAGGAAGAGGTGCTGAATTTCACTTTGAAAGTGGGTTCCGTGAAGGAAACGGTGGACGTCACCAGCCAAGCGCCGCTGGTGGACACGACCTCGAGCGCGATGAGCGCCCTGGTCGGCGAAACCACGATCGCGGAACTGCCGCTGAACGGCAGAAACTATGTGGATTTGACCTTGCTGCAACCCGGCATTACGCAACACACGCAAGAGAACGCGGGTCAAGGTGTTACCGGCACCATGTACAGCGCCGATGGCGCCCCGATCCGGTCCAACATCGTCATGCTGGACGGCACGATGACGGTTAACCAGGTCGGCGCAAATGCTTCGTCGGTGGCGGGCACGACCTTGGGAATGGACGGGGTCAAAGAATACCGGGTGGTGACCGACCTGGCCAGCGCCGAGTACTTCTCGAGCATGGGCAGCCAGACTACCATCTCGAGCCAGAGTGGAACGAACAAATTTCACGGGGACGTCTTCGATTATCTGCGTAACAGCGCGCTGGATGCGCGCAACTACTTCGATCCCCAACCCGACGTGCTGGGTGGCAAGCGCATTCCGGGGTTTAAGAGAAATCAGTTCGGCGGCGCCATCGGCGGCCCTTTGCGGAAGGATAAGACTTTCGTCTTTGCCAACTACGAAGGTGTGCGATCAAGAACGGGCAACCCGCTCTACGTCGGAGTTGACAACACGTTCCCGAAGGAGTGTTGGACTCCCGGGTCCACCCAAAGCAGCCATTCCATTTTAATGACCAACAATCCGTGTGCGGCGTACCCGCTGGCGTTCCCCCCGTTAGCGACTTTTTGGGGCCTCGGTCAGGGTGGCCCGCCGGCCGCCGACGGGACCGTGAACCCATTGATGGAGAACTTGGCGAATCTGTTCCCCTACCCCAACGTGGGGGACTCCCAGTTCGAATATGCGAACACCGAAAAGGACCGGGAAGACTTTGGGCAGTTCCGATTCGACAACACCTTCTCCGATAAGGATAACTTCTTCGTCCGCTACACCATCGACGACGCCGTCTTAGATCGACCCGACCAGTATCCGCAGTTCCACGACATGTGGACCAGTCGGGGGCAGTTCCTGACACTGGCCGAGAACCACAGTTTCACGTCGCACATGCTGAACATGATACGGCTGTCTTACGCGCGGACCAATCTGAACACCATTACATTGCCAGTCAACGCGGCGGCGGCGGCGCAATTGACGCAGACAGGCGATAACGGTACCTCGCTCATTATCACCAAAGGCGTTCCCCAGATGGTGGGTCTGGTGATCGTTCCCGGCCTGACCACGATGGGCCCATCCACCGTGGCCCCCGGTTACTTGATTCAAAACCTGCTCTCCTTCGGCGACGACGTGTTCTGGAGCAAGGGCAAGCATTCCATCAAGACCGGTTTCCTGCTCAACCATTACGATGACCCGATGTGGAACAACTTGATCTACGGTTCGGTCAACGTTTTGCCGACCGTAGGCCCGCCTAGCGGGGGGCCGGGTGCTTGCCCGGGATGCGCACAGGGCCTGGCATCCACGCCTGGCAACCTCTTTTTGAATGGCTATGCGATTGGCCAATCATTCCAGGAGCAACAATCCGCTTATACCCCTCAGTCCAACACCCACCGCGACTATACCTTCTTTACGATCGGCGGCTATTTGCAGGACGACTACCGTGCCACCCCGCGGCTCACGGTGAACCTGGGATTGCGCTATGAAATGGCAACGGTGCCCTCGGACAAGGCGGGGCAGAACTGGGGCTACTCGAATATTGCCACCGGCGATCTCAATTGCCCTGGTCCTACCTGTATTGCCCAGCATGGCCCCATCTGGCAGAATTTTACGAAAAAGAACTTTAGCCCGCGCGTGGGCTTCGCCTGGGACCCGTTTGGGACCGGCAGGACCTCGGTGAGGGGCGGCTATGGCATCTATTTCGACATCGCCAACCTGGGCAGCAAGCTGGGGCAACAGGCGCTCGGAGTGCCCCCAACTGCCGAGATTGAGAATGTCCTCGCTAACTATGCCGCGCCGCCTGCGGGGCCAGGAGGCTTCCCCTTCTGGCCGTTCGTAATTCCCCATCAGACCGATGCCCCGCCGTGCAACCCCTCCAACGCAGGGACGGGTGGCTTTGGCCCCACTTTCCTGGCGACCAATGCGACCTGTCTCATTCCGCAACTGGCCGGGAATGACTATCGGCCCAAGAGTACGTACATGGCGCAGTACAACGTTACGGTGCAACAGCAGTTGCCCGGCCACATGGCACTGACGGTAGCGTATGTCGGTTCGCGCGGTATTCACCTCCGCCGGGTGGCGGAAGGCAACCCGGTTATTCCTTGCAACATGCCGGGCTCCAGCACGGCCGCAGCGGACCCGACAGGTTGCGGCGCGACCTTGGCGAACGTGGTGGCGAACGGGCTCAGCACGGACTGGAAGAACGGTATGAACCCGATTTGGGATACCGCGCTTTATCCGGCAGCCGCGCCTCCGGGCAACTCGTACCGGGTCAACCCGAACCTGCCGGCCTATGTAAAGAGCACAACCGATGGGGATTCCTGGTACAACGCTCTGCAGACCTCGCTCAACAAACAGGTATCCAAAGGGTTGCAATTCGGTGTCACTTTCACCTGGTCGAAGCTGTTCGATACGACCCAAGGAGACATCGGCAGCAACGACGAGGGCGCGAATTTCCCTTCCGATCCCTTCAATCCGAGGTTTGACCGGGGCCCTACGGCCTTTGACGCCAAGTTCAATCTGCGCATGAACGAGGTGTACACCATTCCCAACATCCACGCCGACGGGTTCCTCGCCGGGCTCGAGAAAGGCTGGAAGTGGTCGAACATCGTATCGGCGCAGTCCGGCTATCCCTTCGAATGCATGACGCAATACGGCACCAACCCGTCCAATAGCGAAATGGGGATCGAAGACATCGGCGGCGACCTCTCCAACGACCGGTGTGACCTGGTAACCACGGCTAACTTGCCGTACGCTACGGCACTCAACCATGATGCGGTTCCTTACAACGCCAAGACGGTCCTCACCAAAACCGCTAATCAGTGGTTCAACCCGAATATGTTTACCATGCCCGTCGGTGGCACTCTGGGGACTTCAGCACGCGGTCTGATGCGAGGGCCGGGTCAGTTCAACTGGGACCTGTCGCTGGTAAAGGACACGCATCTGGGCGAAAGAGTGAATGTGCAATTCCGTGCGGAGTTCTTCAACATTCTCAACCACACGAATTGGGCTTTCCCGTACTCCAATAACTTCAACGCAAACTATCAAGCGATTGTTACGGCGAACACCGGTGCCCCGGCCAAAGACGGTAGTCCCACCAACGTGAGCCCGACCGCGGGAGCGATTACCAACACGCTGATCAACGCCCGGCAGATTCAATTCGCATTAAAGTTTGTATTCTGACGACGTTCTGACCGGCTATACGAGTGGCGGGGAGAAAGTCGAGGACGGCAAGGCCGTGTTTGTGCTGGCTGGAAATGGCCTGGAACATTGCCGTATTTTCTTGGAAGGCCGCAAGAATCACTTCTACGAGATTATGGAGACCCAGAAACAGGCTTTCCAGAATCTGGCGAACATAAAAGCCGGTTGCGAAAAGTACAAGAACCACGCAGTTCCGGTCCTTAAGTCAGCGGCAGACCAGCACGGCAAGCGAGGGCGGGCAGGACTGCCAGTGCCTCGTGCGAGTTTGCGAAAGCAATAATCAGGATGAACCAGCCGCCTCCACGCGAGCTATCGCATGAGGCCGAGCGGGTTTTGCAATGTCCATCCTATGAATAGCAGCTATCTCAACAATCTGTTTCACGGCGGCCAGATCGTGCATATAGACTGCTGTGTTTGCCGTTCAGATCTTTGTTGTTTTGCAGCTTGTTGTTTTGCAGAAATGAGGACACGATTATGAAACTCGCTCATCATCCTTTTGAAGAAGCTTTGAAACAGAAACGCATGGTAGGCAAAGTGGCGCTGGTAACTGGCGCGGGCGCCGGCATAGGACAAGGGTGCGCTTTGATGTTTGCCGCGCAAGGCGCCAAGGTCGTGGGTTCCGACATCAACGCGGCCTCCCTCGAAGAAACCGTGGCGCGGGCCAAGAAATTTGGCGGCGAAGTCACGAGTCACGTCTGCGATATGACCAAGCCGGAAGGCGCGCAAGGCTTCATCGATTTCGCCGTCAAACGCCACGGCGGTTTTGATGTTCTGGTAAACGCTGCAGCCATGGCTGAGTTTAAGTGGATCCAGGACATGACGTATGCGGACTGGAGAAAGACCCTCACCGGCGAACTGGACATCGTGTTTCTGGCCTGTAAAGCGGCTTGGCCGCATTTCATCGCGCATGGCGGCGGATCGATCATCAACTTCGCTTCGGCGAACGCCTACGTCGCCCTGCCTGGATCGCCGGCCTTGGCGCACTGCGCCGGCAAAGGCGGCGTGCTGGCCATGACGCGGCAAATGGCGTTGGAAGGGGGGCCCCACCTCATCCGTGCCAACTCGATTTCGCCCGGCATGACGATCACGGCTGCGACCAAGGACGTGATCACGCTGCCTGGTTTTCTGGATAACGTGCTGAAAGCGGCGATCATCAAGCGCGTGGCACAGCCTGAGGACATCGCCTGGTGTGCAACTTATCTCGCCTCGGATGAGTCGAGCTGGGTCACGGGCGCGGACTTTAACATCGACGGCGGCGCGACCGCCCTGTAACAAAGAAGGAAGAACAGCCTCCGACGGCGCGGAGCAGCGCAGAAGAACTTGTGTGGTGGCGGGGCTTCGCCCCGCTGGACGGGGCAAAGCCCCGTCACCACACGTGCGAAGCCGTCAGCGCTTTCTCGAGGTCGAGGATGCCGCCGGGATGTTCTTATCGAGCAGCCCGGCCGTCTCGCGGAGAACGCCGCGGAACCAGCGATGGCCCGGATCGGAGTTCCGGTACTGATGCCACTGCAGCTTCTCGACCAGCGGCGGCAGCGCGATGGGAAGATCTACTATGCGCAGGGGTAGTTGACTGGTGTAGAAGCGCGCAAGCCGCCGGTGCATGGTTGCCAGACGTGAGGTTCCGATGACCAACTGCGGTACCTGATTGAAGTCCATGGCGACAACTTCAATCTTGCGGGTGTTCCCACCGCGGCTTAGAAAGGCCTCGTCAAACGTGGGCGAGCGCATCTTCCCAAAGAGGACGGCCACATGCCCCAACGAGAGGTATTGTGCCAACGTCAGGGTCTTGCCCACTTCCCGGTTCTCCGACCAAAGCACGCAGGCGTACTCGTCTTCAAAGATAGTCTCCGAGGGATGCAAGCTCGACATGTTGACTTCCGGGATGATGAGGAAGTCCACATCCCCTCGTTCGAGCGCTTCGGCGGGCGAGTCGATCAGGGGCACCATCTCCACACAGACGGCGGGCGCTTCCCTCTGGATCCGTTGGATGGCCGCGGGCATGAGCACGGTTCCGACGTAATCGGAAAGCATGATGGAGAATTTGCGCTTGGAGGTCGCAGGTTCAAAGCAAGGCGTCCGGTCCAGGATCGCCTGCGCCTGCAAGAGCAATTCGCGGGTGGGCGCGATGAGATCTTCCGCCAGGGGCGTCAGCACCATCTTGTGGCCAATTTGAACCAGAAGCTCGTCGCTGAAGAAAGAACGAAGCCTGGCCAGAGCGCTGCTGGTTGCTGACTGGCTCAGGTGAATGCGCTCTCCCGTGCGGGTGATGTTCTTTTCCTGCAGCAGAACGTTCAGAGCGATGAGCAGATTAAGATCGAGGCCTTTGAAATCCATAGGAGAGACGAATCGTTCTGACGCGAAGTTGCACCTGAGCAAGGATTTTACAGGAGGATGCATCGACGCGGCGGTGGAAACGGACGCACAGGCCTTTCTTGGCTTCGACCCGGTCCTACAGGTAGGCCACGCGTGAATCCCGCAGAAACTCGTCCGTTGGGCGTTCCAGAACGAATGTGCTCACCCATTCCTGACCCGGCACGAAAAATGGATACTGCGGATGAGTCGCCCACTCGGGCTTGGTGTAGGACGGTGGGTTCGTCAACACCGACTCACGCCAGTCGTCAAACGTCTCGTACCAGAACTCGACCACCCGGTCCCAGTGCGGCATGGCGTCTTTCTTCATGTGCTCCAGATCGCACGGGCGCCAAGTACCTGGCAGGGGTGGCGTCGGCTTCAGCGTCTTGCGGCTGAAAAACCTTGTCAGTTTCGGCTGGTTCAAAACTTCTTTGCAGTGCACATTCAGAAACCAATCCTCGCCCTGTTCGAGCGAGACGCCCTCTGGATAGCGCATGAGCACGTACCAGCGCAGCACATTTTTTTTCCGAGGCAGCGTCTCCCAACCCTTGAAGTCATCTACCGGGTCAAGTGGCACCATACAAAATGCCGCTTTCGGCCAAACCGGTGGTGGTGTGAACGAGAGCTGCCCTTGCGGTCCCGGCATCGGAATTTCACGCCAGGTTCCTTCCGTCAGCCGCCAGTTGAAGCGGCCAAAGGCGTCGGCCTCGGGCGGCGCGGGAACCGGGAACCAACTCTCCAGTCGGTGCAGATAAGGGCCGTAGCGGCGCGCGATTTCAGGTTCGTGATCGCGAAAGTACCAGCGCTCCATCGCCGCCACATAGTTCATCGGAATATCGTGCAGTACAACGGTTCTCAACATGTCGCAGTCCGCCACAGCAATGTCAGAAAATGGAGAACATAAACCACGACAACGCCGATCACGCTAGCTCGTCACCAAGTAGGGGCCCAGGTTTCTCTTGAAATCATTCGTCGGCGCCTCCAGCAGGAACTGGCTCACGAAATCGACGTAGGGCCCCAGAAACGGATACTGGTCATGGCCTCTCCAAGGCGGCCTCGAATACTTGGGGGGCTCCTCAATGATCGCCTTGCGCCATGCATCGGCGTTTTCATACCACTGCTCGGAAACCCGGACCCACGGCCCTATCTTCGGATCGCACACCTTGTGGCTGAAGAATCGTTTCAACCCAGGCTGCCGACAGACTTCCTTGGCGTGGACGTTTACATACCAATCGTCGCCCTCTTCTGCCGAGACGCCCTCTGGATATTTCACCGCGACGATCCAACGCAGTATTGTCCCGTCGGCAAGAGTCAGCCCTTTCCCGTGGAAATCCTCCGTGGGCCGAGCCGGAACGAAACAGAACACGGGCGGATGCGGGCCTTTGGGAGTGCCGCCCCAAGCGGCCGTTCGAGCTGGGCCACCTTTAGGTAAGCCGAGAATTTCGTTATAGTCCTTCGGCCACTGCTCGACCAAAGCGCTGCCATGATCCATCTGGCCTTTCACCCACGGAACTTCGCGCCACCAATGCTCCGTCATACGCCAGTTGTAGCAGCCATACGGTTCCGCCCCGTCCGGAGGCGGCACGGCTCGGTAACTCACGTAGCGATACAACCACATCTCATTCTGGCTCAAAGTCTCCGCGGCATGGGTCTGGAGCAGCCAGCGCTCCATCAGCGGCAGGTAGTTCATGCTCTTGATGTTTAGGATCAGATAGCTTCTCATCATAAAGACATCTCCACTAAAGAACGAAGGTAAGGTTTCACGAGCGCAGGACAATGAAGAAAAGTGCGACAGGGATTCCCGGCCAAAGCCTTCACAGTCTACGAAAGAGTACCTATGCCATCCGCGATAGGTGAAATGCTTTGTTTTGATGGAAAGTATTGACGCTACCAATGCCTAGCCGGTGGGGTTCGGAATCCACGGCGGCAAACGACTTGTCCTCTGCTTCGAAGCGCAAACCATTTTGCGATCAGGAGAAGATCGCGTCTGGCTGGGTTCGGACGAGCAGGCAGTGTATTGATCGCGTCAATACTGGTCCATCGAAACAAAGCATTTCACAATCGTGGATGGCATCGGTACTCTTTCTTAGCCCCGTGGCAGCTGCGGAAAAACTCGATGTTCCACTTGATTTTGGGTGGAGCAGCGCTTCAGCGCTGCATGAACTGGTTTGTTTTCATCAACGGCTTTAGCCGCTGAGGGCCGCTGCCGCATGGAAAGCGACTTTTTCCGCAGACTGCTAGGCCGGCGCACAACACGGTTCTGGAGGACAACATGGTGAAGCCCGCGTTCGGTGTTCAACTCGAAGCTCCTTACTTCACGAAAGACAAATGGGTCGCGCCGTATTTCTTTACGCCTGAGGTTCAGGCAGAGATTTCGCCTCCCGCCAAAGTGCGAATCCACGATGTCACTCTTCGCGACGGCGAGCAGGCGCCGCGAATCGCCTTCCCGCCCGCCGAAAAGATATTCATCGCGCAGGCGCTCGACCGCCTCGGCGTACATTCCATTGAGCCAGGACTGACGGCCACCGCGGAAGATCGCGAGGTGATCAAGACCCTGACGGGAATGGGACTGAAGTCCAAGATCGTGCCCCTGTGCCGCGTGAAGGAAGAGGATGTGAAGGCCTGCCTGGACCTCCATCCCGACGGCGCGTTGGTGGAAATCGCCATCAATCCGTTTCTGCTGCGCGACGTGTACAACAAGTCGCCGGAGAAGTTGATCGACGAGGTGGTGGAGTACTCCACGGAATTCCGCAAACAAGGCATGTACGTGGAATTCATGGGCTGGGACGCATTTCGCATCCCCGACTTCGGCTATCTGGAGCGCTTCTTCAGCACCCTGGCGCAAAAAGCGGCCCTGGACCGCATCACCGTGGCCGATACTTTCGGTATGAGCCATCCGTTTGCGATGTTCAAGTTCATCCGCAAAATGCGCGCCTGGACAGGATTGCCGATTGGGTTGCACATCCACAACGATTTCGGGATGGCGACGGCGCTTTCGGTGATGGCCATCTCGGCCGGTGCGGACGAGATCCACAGCGCCATCAACGGTATCGGCGAGCGGGCGGGCAACGTGGCGACCGAGGAAGTGGCCTTCGCGCTGCAGCACCTGTACAACATCGATGCCGGAATCGACTTGTCGCAGATTGCCAACGTGTCGGAAATTGTGGCCGAGACTTCCAAGGTGCAACGATCCCGCAATAAGCCGCTCGTGGGATCGGGGCTGTTCGAAGTGGAATCGGGCATCATCGTCCACGTGATCGATAACCTGAGGAATTCTGAAATCGGCCAGTATGGGTTCTTCCCCTACCGGCCGGGCATTGTCGGCCGCGACGAATACTTGGTGATTGCGGGTCGGGGCACAGGCAAGCGTACGGTGGAACTCTTCCTGGAGGAGCGCGGACTGGACGCCGATCAGGACACCATCGATCGAATCGTCGGCCGTATCAAAGATGCCGCCCTGATCTTGAAGAACGGTCTGCCCAAGACCATGCTGGACCAGATCATCGCGGAAGAGGTTGGACGCGCGGACCGGGAGAAGGTGGCGGCCCTGAAGTAGGCGAAACAAAAAAGACGGAGTCCAACGGCGGCCGGGAGCGATGGGCAAGAATGCTCCCGGCCGCGCCTCATTTCGGGGGCGGGCCGCGCCGCGCCGAGTTCCGAAGCGCCGGGACAATAAGCGCTTGACAGATGGCGTGAATGTAATATTGTATGTAATGTAGGAAGAAGGCATTCATCAGTTCCGCGCAGGAGATTGTTTCATGACTAAAGACGATTTCTTCATTATGGATTGCGAAGCCCACGTCATGCCGTGGGAGTTCCGAAAGCACATCGGGTACTATCCCGCGAGCGCCTATTTCTCCAAACCGGGGGAATCGCCCACCGGGAAGTGGTGGAATACCAATCCCATCACCAAGGAGAAAAGGGAGAAACCGTCGGACTGGACGGCGGAAGGCCTCATCCAGGCGATGGACGAGGCCGGCATCGATGTGGCCTGCATGTTGAGGGAGAGCTTTCTCAACATGTCTTACAATGCGATCCCCTGCTCCACCAATTACCACACCATCGAGGCCATGCAAAAATACGGGGACCGCATCGTCGGGTGTTCGCAGGTCGGGCCCCACATGATACGAGGCGTGGGGAATGCGATCAAGGAACTGGAGATTCTCCACAAGCAGTTCGGCTTCAAGTGCACCAAGGTTTACTCGCCCGAGGATTCTGGTCCCTTTAACCATCCCGACATGTTTCCGTTTTACGAAAAATGCTTGGAGTTAGGCGCGGTCGTCTTTATCCATACCGGATTCGCGGTGGGCGGGCACTCCGAGTACTGCCGCCCCATGCTGCTGGACGAGATTTGCCTGCGTTTTCCAGAGCTCAAGATCGTGGCCTACCACTTCGGCTGGCCCGAAAACGAGGTCTTAAATGCTCTTGCCTGGAAACATCGCAACCTTTACATAAGCATGAGCGGGATGCTGGGACCGTTCTACTATGCGCCAGTCAAGCTGGCACACATGGTCGGCAGCATCATGAACATACTGCTGGGGAGCGACAAAATCATATTTGGCACGGACTGGCCGGCTTCTCCGGCGGATTTGTCGGTCCAGGCGGTATTGAATCTGCAAATCCCGAAAGACCTGCAAGAGGGCTGGGGATATCCACCGATTACGGATCAGGACAAGGCCAACATGCTGGGTCTAAATTTGGCGAAGCTGCTGAATGTGAAAGTTCCGAAGAAATATCAGGCCCTCACCAAAGCGGCGGCAACGTCCAAGCGAAAGCGGAAATAACAGAGCAAAAGAGCTAAGGTCGGGGTAAGGTGTCGACCTTCCCCAAACTTACTAGATCGTCACCGAGAGTCGTCTATCGGTTCGGGCCCATGAGTAATAACACAGACGTTTGTCACTATCTCGCCCGGCTTACTCATCAGATCGGTGAAACACGATTTGCCGCGGACGACTGTTTGCTGGTTCGGCAGCATCTGTTGGATGCGCTCGCCGCCGCTTTCATCGGATGCCGGGGGAAGGCGTTCGATGACCTGATCCGCCTGTGTCCGCGAGTCCCGGATGGTTGTGGCTGGCCCGGAAGTAACGGGGAAAGGATTCATCCGCTCGATGCGGGCATGGCCTGGGCTTTTGCCATTCATGGATCCGTTTTCGAGGATGGATCGCGCGAAGGGGCTTGCCATCCCGCAGCGGCAGTTGTACCGGCGCTGATCGCACTGGGACGGGGAAAAGACTGGCAGACTCTGGATCGGGCTGCCATTGCCGGATTCGATGTGATGGTGCGCCTGGCTCGCAGCGGTAACCCTGCTTTCACAAGGAAAGGCTTTCATCCCACCTCCATCACGGCTCCCTTCGGAGCCGCGGCGGCCGCGTCCGTGCTCTTGGGTCTTGACCTATTACAGACGCAGAGCGCTCTTTGTCTGGCGGCAATGGGGTGTGGCGGACTCATGGCTTCGTTTAAGAGCGGTGAAACTGAGCCGCTTCAGGTGGGTTGGTCGGTCCGCAATGGACTTATGGCAGCGATGATGGCTGGTTCGGGTCATTTGGGTTATCCCCGCATGATTGAAGAGGGTTTTTACAACGCGTATCTGGGAAGCGCCGTGGCTGTCCCCATCGATCAGCCTTTGGAATATGAATACGCGATCCGTTGCTGTTATCTGAAGCCATACCCCGGGTGTCGGCATGTGCATCCCTCGATCGATGCGGTGGCTCAAATCTTGGAGGCCAACGAAATCTTTCCTGCTCAGATCAAGAAGATCAGAGTCAAAACCTACCGGGTCGCAGTCGAAACAGAAATTCATTCCCTGAATAGCCGCGGTGACGCGTATTTCAGCATTCCCTATGCCCTGGCAGCAAGGCTGGTGCTGGGAACCAGCGACTGGGATGCATTCGACGAACACCATTTCAGCAACCGCGCCATTATCGAGACGATGAAGAAGATCGAACTCCTGGTCGACCCCGAAGTGGACTCGCTCTATCCGCGTCAACGGGGCGCGATTGTGGAGGTGCACAGCGCTGACGGGAGTGTTCGCAGCGCCAAGGTAAGCTGCCCATTGGGCGAGCCCGAAAATCCGCTGCCAGTTTCTGTAACCCGCGACAAATTCCGTTTGGCGAGCCGTGGGCTGTTGTCTGGGAGCGACATGGATCGCATGGAAGCGGTTCTCAATCTTGACGGCCCGCCAGGCGCGCTCGACGCTGTTCTCGATGGCGCAGTTGCGAACGCCGAGGCAGTGAGGAAATGACTTCGATGAAGCGCGGGGAATGGGAACAACAGTTAGCGTCGGATTACAAGCGCCGGGGACGGAGAAAGACAGATTTCTATTCCGATTCAAGGATCTCCCTGCCAGACTTATATGACGAGGAGAGTCTGAAGAACTCGGGATTCGATTCGCAAAGAGACCTGGGGTTCCCCGGGACATTTCCCTATACGCGCGGCATCTATCCCTCGATGTACCGCGCCGACTTCTGGATCATGGGGCAGTATTCCGGCTTCGGCAATCCGGAAGCGACGAATGAAAGGTTCAAGTTTCTTCTCTCCCAGGGACAAACTGCGCTGGCATTGGCGTTGGATCTGCCGACCCAGTTAGGCCTGGAGTCGGATCATGAGTTAGCGGATGGCGAGGTGGGGAAAGCCGGAGTCGCCATCAACTCCCTGCAAGACATGGAGGCTATATTTGCGGGCATCCCACTCGATCAGGTCCGCCAGGTCTTCACCACGGCCAATGCCATTGGACCCATCATGCTCGCCCTCTTCCTCGCTTTGGGCGAAAAACAGGGCGTGGATCCGCGCCGCTTCACTATCGTTCTGCAGAACGACATACTCAAGGAGTATGTAGCTCGGGGAACTTACATCTTTCCTCCTACTCCATCCTTGAAATTCACTAACGACGCGCTGGAATACTGCACCCGCCACTTACCCAATTTCAAGCCGCTGGTCATCTGCGGGTCGCACATGAGGCAGGGAGGGGCGTCGGCGGTGCAAGAGGTCGCATTCACTCTGGCCAACGCACAAGCCTACATCGACGAGGCGGTCAGCCGGGGCTTGGACGTGGATGACTTTGCACCGTCCCTCGAGTGCCAGCTTTCCGTTCCCATGAACCTGTTCGAGGAAGTGGCCAAGTATCGTGCCTTTCGGCGGATGTGGGCCCGCCTTCTCAGGGACCGCTATGGCGCCAAAAAGCCGGAGAGCATGAAGTGCTTTATCCGTGTGTATACCACCGGTTATACGATGACCGCCCAGCAGCCCCTCAACAACATTGTGCGTGTCGCCATCGAGGCTCTGGCGGCGATTCTGGGCGGGGCGCAGAGCCTTTCCGCAAACGCAATGGATGAGGTCTTATCCATCCCGACGCGGGAAGCCGCGCAGGTAGCACTAATGACCCAGCATATTCTCGCGAACGAGACCGGTATCGCCGATGTTGTGGATCCGCTCGGAGGCTCTTACTACATCGAGTCGATGACTAACACCATCGAGGCCAGCGCTTTGGAACTGATGCAACAGATCGCAGACAAGGGCGGCGCGCAGAAGGCCATCGAAGCCGGATTCTATCAGGGAATCATACGCAGGGCCGCCGGGGAGTACCAGAAGGAGATTGAAAAGGGAGAACGGGTTATCGTGGGCCTGAATCGATTCGTGGACGACAAGCACAAGATGAAGATCGAATCGTTCAAGGCAGACGAAGGCGTGCAAGAGAGAGTGATTCAGAAGCTTCACGGGCTCAAGTCGAATCGGGACAATGAAAAGGTGCGTGGCTGCCTTTGCGCTCTGGAGCAGGATGCGCGGGCGGGGAAGAACACCGTTCCCGCACTGCTCGATTGCGCACGGGCCTACGCCACCATAGGAGAGATGTGTCAGGTTCTCGGCGGCGTGTGGGGGACTTATAAGGAGGGGGCCTCGTGGCTATGAAACCCGTGGTTACGAAATCTTCGCGCCGCATCCCGCGCGTGCTGATTGCCAAGATTGGCCTGGATGGACACAATCGCGGCGCCCAGGTTGTGGCCTACGGGCTCCGCGACGCCGGTATGGAAGTGATCTACACGGGGATTCGACAGATCGCAGCCGGAGTGGCCAAGACCGCGGTGGAGGAAGACGTGGATGTGATTGGAGTCTCCTCCATGGTCGGCGCTCATGTGGCCGTACTGAAGAGATTGAAAAAGGAATTGGAGGCGCTTAACGCGGCCGATATTCCGGTCATGATGGGCGGGATTATCCCCGAGGAAGACTATGACGCGCTCCGCGAGTTAGGCGCCGGCGCTATCTTCCCTCCGGGCTCGGAAGTCAAGAATATCGTTCAATACATCATGGGAGTAACTAATGGAATCATGGATAGCGGAAGTTCCGGGAACCTTATCCGGAAGTAAGATCGAAGATCTTGTTCTAATAGGAACGAAATGTAAACAATGTGGACGTACTTACTTCCCAGCTAGAAAGAACTGTCCACGCTGTATGGACGACCGTTCCGGCGAACAAGTGTCTCTTAGCCGCCAGGGAGTTCTGTATGCGTTTTCGATCGCCAGCATTGCTCCCCCGGGTTATTCGGTGCCTCATGCCCAGGGCTACATCGACCTTTGTGAGGATGGCCCGCGCATTTTTTCTTTGCTTACGGATTATGGCGACGAGTCCCGCCTCAAGGGTGGCTGCCGCATGGAAGTGAAGTTCGTTGAATTGGGCAAGGACGCAAAGGATCGGGCGATTGTGGGATACCGATTCCGGCCGCTTTAGGATTTGACAGGAGGAATGGCTTGAGAGACGCCTACGTGCTCGGAGTTTCCATGACGAAGTTTGGAAAGCTCCTCGATAAGACGCTGAAGGATTTCGCGTATGAAACGGTGTGGAACGTCATCCGCGAATCGAAGATCGATCCCCACGATATCGGCATCGCGTTCGTGGGCAATGCCTATGCAGGAGTAATTACTGGGCAGGAATCGGTTCGGGGACAGGTTGTTCTCAGAGACGTGGGCATCAACCGGATACCTATTATTAACGTAGAGAACGCCTGCGCCTCCAGTTCGACTGCGTTCTATCTGGCGCGCAATGCGGTGGCCTCGGGGCAGTGCGATCTGGCGCTGGCGGTTGGCCTGGAGAAGCTGTTCTGCGGCGATCTGGGAAAGAGCCTGGCCGCGCTTTCGACCTCGTCCGACATTGAGATCGAGGGACGGATGGGTATCCTGTTCGCGGGTATCTACTCGATGCGTGTTCGCGCACATATGGAGAAGTATGGCCTGACGCGGCAGCAGTTTGCCAAAGTCGCAGTCAAGAATCACGACAACGGCGCCTTGAATCCCCACGCGCAGTATCGCAACCGCGTGACGGTAGACGAGGTGCTCAACTCCCGCATGATCGCCGATCCCATCACTTTGTTGATGACCTGTCCCATGGGAGATGGCGGGGCCGCGGCCCTGATCGGAACCAGGGAGATGGCCGAGCGCATGGGCAAACGGCCGGTGAAGATCGCCGCGTCGACCTTGGGGAGTTTCGGCTTTACCGGGAAGGACGAGCCTGGCATTGTTTCTCGAGTTTCGCAACAGGCTTATCGGGAAGCCGGCATAACAGCGAAGGATGTGCAGGTGGCGGAGGTCCATGACGCGGTTGCCCCGGTGGAACTGTTCCTCTATGAGGAGTTAGGATTATGCGCGCCGGGTGAAAGCGGACGCATGATTGACGATGGCGTGACCTGGCGCGACGGAAAGCTGCCGGTGAATCCTTCTGGAGGACTGAGTGCCAAGGGCCATCCCGCGGGAGCGACCGGCCTGGCCCAGGTGGCCGAAATTGTTTGGCAAATGCGGGAAGAGGCTGGGGAGCGGCAGATCAGGTCGGTGCCCCATGTTGGACTCGTCGAGAACGGCGGCGGCAACGTGGCCGGCGAAACCGCGGTCGTGGGGATTCATATTTTGACGGCGTAGAGCGGCTTCAGGGTGTTGCTGTATCCCTTCCGCGTAGGGACAGCCGCCCTCGCCGGGGTCCCCAGACCGCGCGCTTTTCGCGGGCTGGGGTGGCCTGCTGTCCATGCCGAGCGCAGCTCGGCAGCTGCCTATGTGTGGCACACAGCCGTTTTCTTCCTTGACATTTCCCCATTAATAGTTGCATCATACAACTAATTATTGCGAGTGCATCCTCCGCTTTTGAAGCACCGAGGTACTCGAGATGCGAAACCGACTGCGAACCCCGAAGAAAGGTCTCAAACTCCCCTACAGCTGGGATCTGTCATTGCTCAAGGAGCTGGCAAAGATCAACCAGAACAGGCGAACCTTGTATCCGATTGTCGAAGTTTACGCCGCCGACAAATACTCGATCACCGGTTCGGGGCGCACGGCGAGCACGCTCTCGGAACGCAAACTACCGGTCGAAGTTTATATCGACGAAGCGCATCGCAACGGGATTCGTTTCGAGTACTTGTGGAATGCGATCTCGCTCGGGGGGAGAGAATGGGATCCGCAGTTTCAGGACAGCCTGCATAAGGAAGCCACGGAACTGGTCAACGCCGGTGTGGATGGGTTCACCGTAACTCACCCCCTGCTGATCCTCAAGTTGAAAAGCTGGTTTCCTAAAGTTCCTATCACTACCAGCGTCAACAATCATCTCGATTCGAACGAAAATATCAACCAACTGATTCAATACACTGGCATTGACCGGATCATGCTGGACAACCGGCGCACCCGCAATTTCGGGCTCATCCGAAAGATCCACGCGCGTTTCCCGTCCCATCCCATCATTGTCCTGGTGAACGAGGCCTGCCTGCCCGATTGCGTGCTGCAGCCCTGCCACCAGGAACACATGGCCAATGCCTCGCGCCGGGACAGCGCCAACGCCGGCCCGGATCTGTGCCGCATCCTTTGTACCGCGGCGAAATTGAAGAATCCGACGTACACGTTAAAGGCGCCGTGGGTGCGTCCCGAGGATATTCATCATCTTTTTGAAGCCGGCGCGAGTCTGATCAAGCTTGCCGGACGGACGGAGACCTCAGACTGGGTGGTGTCTCTGGCGGAAGCGTATGCATTTGGAAAGTACGATGGGGATATATGGGGGCTGGTAGAGAAGCCCGGCTCGGTGCGGCCCGAATGGGAGACCGTCCTCGACAAGAAACTGGATGCTTGCCGGTTCTCGGTGAACAATCGCGATTTGGACGGATTCATCGAGCCGTTTGTGGAAGGGTCGGTTCCCTGCGTGAGGGGGCGCGACTGTGGGGCGTGCAAGTGGTGCGAGAAGTGGATGCACGCGGTGTCGTGTCCGGACAACGTCAAAGAACGCCTGGTGGATCTGGAAGCACTTCTGGCCAACGCGGTCGGCTCGCCCCAACCGCGCAGCAAGGCAAGTCGCCCCTGACGCACATAACGTCCTAGCAGGCTGCGGCACTAGTTCCCGGGCGGAGAGTACGACCCCAGCGGCTAAAGCCGCATTCAAAGCAATGCAGTTACCGCAGCGCTGAAGCGCTGCGCCACCCAAAATCAAGTGCAACATCGCGCTTGGTATGTTAGTTGTGCCTGACAACTAAAAGTGTTTTTGCCAGGCTCTTGACTGGCATGTAATATTGTATGTAAATAGAGTGTGCTAGGGCAGAGTTGCTGCGGTAGGGATACCGGTTCATCACTTCGTATTGGAACCCGTGCGAAGGCCTTTCCGCGGTTTCCAGGAACACAGAGTTTTAAGCTCAAAAAGCGGTACAGGAGTATTTCATGACGACCTCCACCGACATTCCGCGCAAGAGCAAGACTAAGGGAACAGCGTTTCTGATTGAAGAATCGGCCCCGCAAGACGTTTTCACGCCCGAGGACCTGAGCGAGGAGCATCTCGCCATCGGACGCATGGTCGACGAATTCTGGGCCAACGAAGTGGAGCCGAATCTGCCGGCGATCCGCGAAAAGA
>OBLU010000936.1_pt1 | contig 27127 bp, 20 predicted proteins | sample 1518681 | NCBI WGS metagenome assembly OBLU01 (sample SAMEA3539304, study PRJEB22396) | soil metagenome | biome: tundra; feature: field; material: soil | place: USA | collected 2010-05 | depth 0.15 m
GTATATGAGTACTATGATCCCAAGGTAACCTCGATCGCGAGGTCCATGCAACTAGAAGTGCGCAGTTGCTAGCGGGCCATGGTGGGACGTTTTCAAGAGAAATGGCGGCAACGCCAGAGTTCCATAGACGAAGATGGCGGCGACGATCAACATCCGCCGAAATATCTGTCGATTACCGATTTAGCGTGCGAGAACATCGATCCAGCGTCGCGTTCGATGGCTCTCCATCTCAGCCTTGAGGATTCTGAGTTGCCGCAAACCATCGGCGAACTGCGGGTATTCGGGATCAACGCCGGATGCGCCAATCGATGCGTAAAAGCGGCGGAAGATCTGCTTGAAGGTATCGCCGTAGCCTTCACCATGGCCACCGGGCAGGTCGGCGTAGCTGCGCGCCTCGGACTTGAGCAACGACGGATCCTTGAGGATGAGCTGGTTGCCGGCGTCGCGGCGGCCAACCCAGAGTTCGTTGGGCCGCTCCTGGTCCCAGGCCGCCGAGGATTTTGTGCCGTAAACCTCGATGCTGAGCCGGTTCTTGCGTCCTGCGGAGACCTGGCTGGCGACGACGCTGCCGCGCGTGCGCGTGCCCACGCGGAAGATCACCGCGCCGAAGTCTTCTGTATCCACGGCTGTCGCAATATAGTCTTCCGGGCCGAGCAGTTTGTTGGCAAAGGTCTCGATCGAGTGTTTTGGCTGCTTGCGCGTGGTGTGGAAGGTCTGAAGATCGGCACAAAGCGAAGTGATACGCAGGCCGGTGACGTGCTCGGCCATGTCAAACCAGTGCGAGCCTATGTCGGCCATTGTGCGCGAAGGACCGCCAGCCTTGGAGTCGATGCGCCAGTTCCAGTCCGTGTCGTACAGCAACCAGTCCTGCGAATACGTGCCTTGGATAATGAGGATCTCGCCCAGGTCGCCGGCTTCGCGCATGCGGCGCAACTGCTGCACCATGGGGTAATAGCGCAAACTGTGGCAGACACAGTTCCGTAAGCCCTTCTCGGTGGCCAAGGCGACGAGTTCTTCGGCCTCTTCGACGGTCGTGGCCAACGGTTTTTCGCACACCACGTGTTTGCCGGCTTCGAGTGCCTCCTTGGCCATGGAAAAGTGCTGCGCGTTAGGCGTGCAGATGTGGACTGCACCGATGGTGGGATCGCGCAAGACTGTCCGGTAGTCCGCCGCCATGGGGATGGCGAAGCCCGCAGCCAGACGCTGTGCCAGGTCGATGTTCGTGTCTACAATGGCAGCGGCCTCGACCGATTCCAACCGTCGCACCGCGTCGAGGTGCACACGGCCTATGAAGCCTGTGCCGAAAATTGCCGTCTTGATTGGTTTCATCGTGTTCTCGATTCTCCGCGCTAAGCTAGATGTACCAGGGGGAGGCAGGCTGCTCGCAGAGCACCATGCCGTTGAGGAGTCGGACCCCTGGGTAGGACCCTCTTCCGGCTCCTCGGTCCAGTCGCAAGAAATCTCGCGATGCTGTTCTGAACTCATCGTGGCCCACTCCAGTAGGCGCGCAACATGCCACGCCGCCAGGGCCGTCACCGGAGCGGGCGACTTGCCCAGGAGTGCGTCGCGGATGCCCTCATAGTAGAGCCGGTAGTCGCCAGGGATGGAGGTGACGGGCCGGGTGACCATGCCGCCGTCTATGTCCACGCTGAGCGTGCCCCAGTCGGCGGTTGGCTCCTGTCCCCATGCCGGACTGTCGATACGGGTGATTTTGTTGAGCGCGGCCTCCTGCGGGTCAAGCCCCCATTTCCAGAAGTTTCCCCTGGTTCCGCGCAGGTGGAAGCGGGGCCGCGCCAGCGAAGAGAGGCGATTGGCGCCCAACGTGACCGAGAAGCCCGGATAACGCAACCGCAGCGTAAAAGAATCGTCGGAGCCCAGGCCGTCGCGCTCGCGGAGCACCTCGGCGTCCACCGATTCGGGCTTGCCGAAGAGCACCAGCGCCTGGTCGACGAGATGAGTTCCTATATCCTGCAGAAGCCCACCGCCCAACACCGGGTCTTCTTTCCAGGCTGCCCTGGTTACCGGCCGCCAGCGGTCGAAGTTTGACTCGAAGTGGACCAAGCGACCCAGAGGGCTTTCGTGCAGCAATTCTCGAATGGTTCGGAAATCCGAGTCCCAGCGGCAGTTATGGAAAGGCGCGAGGAGCGCGTTTCTGGCTAAGGCCAGCCCAATCAACTCTGCCACCTCGGCTGAGGCAAGGGCCAACGGCTTGTCCACCACCACGTTCTTGCCGGCTTCGAGAATCTGCCTGGCCGTGTGAAAGTGGCTTCCGCTGGGTGTGGCCACGACGAGCAGGCCGAGTGTTTTGTCTTCGAGGATGGCATCGAGCGAACGGTAAGTAGTGATGCCGGGATAGTGTTCCGCGGCGTTGTCTGTGTGACGCTCGACAACGGCGGCCAGGGCGAATCCTTCGACGGACGAAAGCACCGGAGCGTGAAAAACGCGCGCGCCCATGCCAAAACCTACCAACCCCACTCGAATCATCTTTGCCTTCCGGAAGCCAGCTCAGGCGCGGCGTAAAGATTCGTAAAAAAGCGGACACGGACACCAACAGACCCTTATATACCAACGGTGGGATATTCAAAAGAGTAGCTTTTCCAATCGACGGATGAAGGCCTGATAGTCTTGCCTTCGACCACTGGCGGGAGACCACCGTGAAGCCGGAGAACAGGAATAACATGGAGGAAGAACCCGAAGGAATTCCTGGTAGTTGCACCTGGCCATCGCCGCGTGGCGAGCTACGACGACGGCGTCATTTTTCGGAGGCTACGATATGAACTCTCTTGAGCGGGTAAGAACAGTTCTGGCGGGCGGAATCCCAGATCGTGTGCCCGTCACCCTCCCCAATTTCTTGATGGCCGCGCGCGAAGCGGGTGTCCGTCTGGAAGACTACCGAGTTGACCCTGAAGTCATTGCCCGCGTCCATCTGCAGGCGTTGGAGAAATACCAGCACGACTGCATTATGGTGGATACGGATACCACCATGCTGGCCGAAGCCCTAGGTGCCGTGTCGAAATGTGCCCCCAACGAACCCGGCCACATCGAGGCACCGGCCATCCGCAGCCTCGACGAAGTTGACCGCTTGAAAGTGATAAACCCTGAGACGGATGGTCGCATCCCCGCTCTGCTCGAGGCCGTCCGGCTGATGTCCAAACAAGTGGGCGGCGAAATTGCCATTCGAGGCAACGCCGACCAGGCCGCTTTCAGTCTCGCCTGCCTGGTGCGGGGCATCGAGGATTTCCTGATGGAGCTCGCCGAACAGCCAGACAATCCGCGCATCGCCGAACTCCTGGAGATTTGCTACCAAAGCCATCTTGCCGTCCATCGGGCGCTGGCCAAGGCCGGCGCCCACTTCACCTCGCTGGGCGATAGCCTGGGTGGCCCGGACGTCGTTTCCCCCCGCATGTTCGATCGCTTTGCGCGTCCGTACGAGGAACGCCTGGTGAAAGACCTTGCCGTTGATGGCATCTTCGTGGTGATTCACATTTGCGGTGATGCCAGCAAAATCCTCGCCATGCTGGCAGAATACGGATCCTGCGGCTTCGAGCTCGACTACAAAACCGACGCCGTGAAAGCCAAACAAACCGCCGGACAGCGCCACGTACTGTATGGAAACATCGACCCCAGCGGCGTCCTGGCCCGGGGGACGGTCGCGCAGGTGCGGGAAGCAACCCGCAAGCTCATCTCCGTCTGGAAGCCAAAAGGGCGCTTCATCCTGACTGCCGGCTGCGACATGCCAGCGACTACGCCGCCTGAAAACGTTCACGCCCTCGTTGCAATGGCAAAGGAGTGCGGAATCTATGAATAGCTGGGCATGAAGTAGCGCGTAGTCTTCGAGGTGCTGTCTAATATCCGGAAGCGAAGGGTATTTCGCTGGAAAACATGCCAAAACTTCTTTCACCTGGAACCGCATTCGAGAGGGAAACATGGCCGATCTCAAAAAACTTCACCAAGCAATTCTAGATGGCAACGCCACACTTTCTGCTGCGGAGACCGCGCGAGCACTCGAGGCGGGCCTCGACCCGATAACCATTATCAAGGGCACGATGATTCCAGCCATGGACGAAGTAGGACGGCTCTTCGAATGCCAGGATTATTTCGTTCCAGAACTTTTGTTATCAGGCAGGGCGATGAAAGCTGCGATGCAACTGCTGCGCCCGCTGCTGGCGAAAAGCGGGGCCGAACCAGTGGGCCGCGTCGTCATCGGCACGGTGAAAGGGGATTTGCACGATATAGGGAAGAACCTCGTCGGCTCCATGCTGGAGGGTGGAGGCTTTGATGTAACCGATCTCGGTACCGATGTATCTCCCGACAGGTTCATCGATGCGATACAAGAGAAGACTCCCGACATCGTCTGCCTCTCCGCCCTGCTCACGGTCACGATGCCGGCTATGAAAACGACGATTGAAGCGTTCGCGCATGCTGGAATCCGCGATAAGGTCAAAGTTCTGATCGGCGGCGCTCCGGTGACTCAGCGGTACGCCCAGGAAATAGGAGCGGACGGCTTCGGTGAGAATGCAAACGCAGCGGTCGCGCTCGCTCGCGAACTGCGTAAGGGTGCGCTGCGCGCATAGGGTGCCAGTGATAGCTGGTTGTTCCAGACACTGCCTCGCCGCGAACAGATTTCTCAATTGACCCCAGACCATCCATAAACTCGCGGATTGCAGATTCAGGAGAGATTTCGGTTTCGGCGCAAGCCCGGTTCTGAACCGCGCAGTGTTGAAGTGAAATCGCTGCTGCCATAGAATACTCATCCGTTGAGGCGGTAGCGGGCGAGCGCCATCATCTCGGCGTACCTATATTGGAAATCGGAGTCGGCCGCGAGCTCGACATGCTGCGACAATGCCGCAACCTTCCGCAATCGCGCGTGACGCATGGAGGGCGTGAGTAGTAGCGCGCGCGCGCCGCGCAGCGCGCTGTTGCCCACCGGCTCCACTGCCAGGTCCTCGGGCAGCAGTCCGATGACGCGAGCGCTCGTCTGGCGAATGTAATTGCCGAACGCGCCCGCCAGGTAGAGTTTTTCAACGCCTGCACCGGCAAGCATGCGCAGACCCGCCGCCATCGCGCCTTTGGCCAGTTGCAGCTCGCGGATGTCACCCTGCGACAGGGAGATGTCCTCGACTAGCGACAAGCGCTTGTCGGGGTTGGTCAGACGCCCGTTGGCGCCGATCAGGCCCAGTTCGAGGCCGCATGCCGCCGCGTCCACCAGCCCGCTGCCGCAGATGCCGCGCGCCGTTCCGCCGCCGATGACGTGGCACTCGAGCCCGCCGTCGCGCACATGCACCGTGTCGATCGCACCCGTGCCCGCACGCATCCCCGCGCCGATGCGCCCGCCTTCAAAAGCCGGGCCAGCCGCCGTCGAGGCACATACAATCCCCTGAGCCGACCCCACCACCACCTCACCATTCGTGCCGATGTCGAAAAGCGCGCATGGCCGCGCCCGCTCGTCGAGTTGCGTGGCCACGATGCCGCACAGCAGATCGCTGCCGACGAATCCGCCCAGGCAGGGCAGGAATTCGACCGGCCCGGGCCAGCCGAAATCCGACTCCTCGAAGCGGTAGCCGCCCAGGGTGGGTGAGGCGAACGGCGCTCGAGTCAGCGGCTCCACATCGAGGCCGCAGAAGAGATGGTGCATCGCAGTATTGCCCGCGACCAGCACCTCGCGGAGCGGCTCGTTGCCCAGCATCCCTCCGAGCGATTGGCGAATGAGGCAGCCCAGTTCGCCCGGTTGGCGCAGATCGCATTGCAGGCGGCTCATCACGTCGGCCCCGTAGCGCGCCTGCGGGTTGAGCGCGATCTCCACCCGCTGAACTTCACCGCTGGTTAGATCGACCACCTGTACCACGAGCGTCGTTGTGCCCAGGTCGATAACCGCACCCTGCCCCGGACGCGGCTCGATCGGCACCTGCGCTTCGTCGGTGAGCACGCGCGGGGACCACTGCTCCACCTCGACCACAACGCGTCCCGCTGCGGACGCGCAGCAAGCCAGCCGCCAGCCGTCGCCGATCTCTTTTTCGCTGAGCGCTTGCCGCATCGTCGCGGTGACCGGTACCTCCCCGGCGAGCACCCGCACTTTGCAACCACCGCAGGCACTCTCACCGCCACAGGGGAATTCGACGCCCGCCGCAAAGAGCTGATCAGCCAGCGTCTGCCGCGCTTGGGAATGGAGTTCGAGCTTCACGAACGGCTACGCGCAAATCGCGTCATGGCTTCACCTTTACCACACCCGTGTCGTAGCTGGCTACGATGCGCTGGCCCGGTTCGGCGACAACAAATTCAGCTTCCGCCCACTCGCCCTCGACCATGCGTCGCAGCCAGGTTAGGTCGCCCGGCAACCGTTCGAAACTCCAGCCCTTCTCGTTGGCTTCAGTGGACGCCTCGGCAAGAAACTTCCCGTTTGCCTCGAGTCCCGTCTCGATGAACGTGAGCTTGCGGTACTGCGAGCGGTAGCGCGTCATCTCTTCGTAGAGGTAACGCCCGTTGTCCTCGCCGTACTTGCGAATCATCGCTTCCAGCGGCTCGTCGAACCCCATCGTGTTGTGCGTCAACTGTTGCAAGCCTTTGCCGCGCTCCAGCCATCCGGTCGACTGGTAGTAGGTGCCCGGGTTGCCGTCGAAGTATGTCTGGTAGCGTTCGCGGCTGCCCATCAGCAGCGCGATGCAGTCGTGCGCGCGCGGCAGCACCAGGCGCGTATGCCGCGCGGTCAGCCCATCGAGCCCATTGCCGCAGAGTCCGTAACCGAGCAGAATCGCTTCGTAAACGCCTTCCGGCGCGCGGTCCACAACTCCCTGAATCTTTTCCGCCATCGCCTTGGCGCCCAAGTCGTGCAGGCCTTTCGGTAAGAATTCCAAGTCCACCTGATGCGGCGAATGGGCACAGGCGTCGCACATTTCGCGGAACAGAACTTCGCAACTGATCAGCTTGAGGCGCATCGGGCAATTTATATCACGACTGCAACGCCGCATGAGCGGCGTCCCGTCACTTGACTAGCTTCATGCAACTGGGCAAACGCTTACGGTAACCGCTTACGCAAACAGTTTGCCTTGTGACATGCGCGGTGCTAGGGTGTCAAGGAACATTTAATGATGGTATCGCCTCCTACTCCAAAGGCCGTGTCTGAACCTGCGCCGCGAGAGCCTAGCCACGAGTAAGAAAGCTGCCGTGAGCCGAAAGATCTGGGGAAAAAGAGGTGAGGAACGGAGAAGAAATGCCAGCCGGTATCAGGGACGTCGCAGAGAGAGCGGGCGTTTCGGTCGCCACGGTGTCGCATGTTTTGAACCGGACCCGTTACGTTGCTCCACAAACCGAGCAACGTGTTCTACTCGCCATTCGGAAGCTGAAGTATTACAAGAATGTTCATGCGGGCAGGTTGGCGCGTGGCAGCAGCGAATTCTTTGGGTTGATAATTTCCGATATAGAGAATCCCTTTTTCCCAAAAATCATTAAGAGCTTTGAGGCGGAAGCAGTGAAACATCGGTTTGACATCCTCCTCTGCACTACGAACTATGATCCCGACCGAACGCAGATGGCCGTGCAAAAGATGATTGAAAACAGAGTGCGCGGCGTGGCAGTCATGACGGTATCGATGGATCCGGCCATCGCGCGCGAACTCAAAAAGAGTCAGATTCCGGTTGTCTTCCTGGAGTTGGGGCTGGTTGAGAGGTACATCAGCAACATTCACATAAACTACGCGAAGGGGTCGACCCAGACAATCGAATACCTTTACAAACTCGGCCACCGGGCATTCGCCTTCATCTCCGGACCCCGGGAACGCCCGTCTTCTCTGATGTACGAACAAGTATTTGCGGAAGCGCTCCAGCAACTAGGCTTGCCTGCGCATCAGAACGTCGTGGGCAATAATAAGGTGGAAGGAGGAATCGCAGCAGTCCGGACCCTCCTCGCCCAGCCTCGCTTCCCAACCGCTATCTTCTGCAGCAACGATATGACCGCGATCGGAGCGGTGGTGGCGCTGGAGGAGGCTGGCTTGCGCGTGCCGGAGGATGTGTCCGTGGTCGGGACTGACGATATCGAATTTGCCCGTCTCGCCCGTCCCTCTCTTACCACTATTCGTATTCCACGCGAGCAACTCGGCAAATTGGCGTTCGAAGTGCTAGACAAAATGCTCCGCTCAAGCCGGCGCATAGGCCGAGAGCATGTTTTGGACACTGAGTTGGTGGTGAGGCAGTCGACCGCGTCCGCTCCGACCCGAGCGGGAGAAAAAACCAGTACGTCGTCAACCGCATAACTGGCGGCAATTGAATCGGATTTCGGGACAGAAGCGCAACCCATTTGCCTCAGCTTCGTAGCTTCTCGGATCTCTGCACTACGCCACCTTTTTCACCCTTAGCTGGCCATGCTCGATCAGTCCGCTCAGCGCTTCGCAGACACCTTCCATCGAGCTGTAACGTGGTCGATAGTCAAGCAGCTTTTGGGCTTTGGAGAGGCTGCAATTCGAGCTATGCGCCAAGTGGTCCCAGGTCTCCTGTGCTTCTTCGGCAGAGACCGTGGCTCGGTATTCCTCCCAGGGGACAAATCGCAGGCGCGCGGGCTGACCAAACCACGCAGCCAGGGATTCCGCATAACCCCGAATCGTCATCGCCGCTGTTGAGACCGCATGGAAGCTTTCGCCCACGGAGGCATTCCGGTTGGCAATCGCCTTCATGAAGGCTTGCGCCACATCGTCCGCGTGAACGTGATGCAGCGTCTCCAGTCCCTGGTGTGGCATCAGCAATTCTTCTCCCCGGGCGAGTTTCCCGTACACGTCAAGGCTGCACGTGCCCAAAGGGTCCAGTGGCACCCAGCCCGGTCCCACGATGTGACCGGGTAGTATGGAGGTTGCCGGGAAACCGCGAAGCTGGGCCTCTTCTATGAGATAGGCTTCGAGTTGTGCTTTCTTGATGCCGTACTCGCCAAAAGGACGACGCGGCAAGTCTTCCGTCATGGGGACGGTAACGGGGTAGCCGTGGACCCAGATGGTCCCGCAACTGAGGAAATGGCGTATCTTCCCGCGCAAGGCCTCCACCAACTGCCGGGCGGCGGCAACATCAAAACAGATCATGTCAATGACAATGTCAGGCTTGAGCTTACTCACGTTCAAACCGAATGTACCGGCGGCATCTTCCGCCTCGCGGTCCATGATGACTTGCTGCACTTTCTTCCATGCTGGATCGGACAGGTAGGGCTTGGCTTTTCCTCGGTGGATGCAAACCACCTCGTAGCCCTCGTGTATCAGTCGCGGAATGAGAAACGTTCCTACATGACCCGTTCCACCAACCACCACAACGCGCATCTATATACCCCCGCTTAATCCGGAATTTCCATTTTGCAAGGCGGATTATCTGGCCGTCCAGCCGCCATCGATAAGGATGGTGTGCCCGGTAATCAGCGACGCGGCTGGCGAGGCAAGGAATACAACGGCACCCGCAACCTCCATCGGCTCGCCGATTCGGTGCAACCCTGCGATGCGCTCGATCACATCGGTCCGGAAGGCCGGGTCCGCCAGGGCGGGCTCGGTACCCGGCGTACGAATGAATGTGGGCGCAACCGCATTAACTCTAATGTTGTACTTACCCCACTCAACGGCAAGACATTTGGTCAAGTGCGCAATGGCTGCCTTGGTCATGCAATAGACCGATTCCGTCGGGATCGCAACAAAGCCGGCTTGGGAACTCATGTTCACGATGCATCCCCGCTGCTGGCGAATCATCACGCGTCCGGCCGCCTGACTGGCAAAGAATGTCCCCTTCAAATTCACGGCGAGGGTCAAGTCAAAATCTTCCACGCGCACGTTTTCCGCAGCGTTTTCCGGCCCCAGACCGGCATTGTTGACGAGGATGTCCAGGCGGCCGAAGTGCGCAATGGTGTCATCGACCGCCCGGGGGACCTCATCGAGCTTTGTCATGTCCATCTGCAAAGGCAACGCCCGCCGGCCTGTCGCCTCAATTTCTTTTGCCAGCTCGCTTCCGGTGGTCATATCGCGCAAACCGAGCGCCACGTCAGCGCCAGCGTGGGCAAGGGCTAACGAAATCGCACGGCCCAAGCCGCGAGCCGCGCCAGTCACTAATGCGACATCGCCCGTCAAGTCAAATCGCGGAAAATCATTCGCCATGGCAAAACTCGCTCGAACCTGTCGTCCCGCACTAAAGTTCTGATACGCCTCTATATCTCTTTCCTCAAATGCAAGCAGGAGGCTCCGAAGAGCCTCCTGGAAGTTCTGGAGCTAACCGTTCTCTGCTGCGCAGACTAGAACAGAAGCTTCAGTGAGAGCTGTCCGATCCGCGCCGGCTGAGTTGATTGCGCGTTGCCGAAGCCGAATGACTGCCCGGCGCCGGCGCCGCTGATGTTGCCATTTACGGCATTGAACTGGGTATGGTTGAAGAGATTAAAGAACTCCGCCCGGAACTCGAGCCTCGTTGTCTCACTCAGCCGGGTATCTTTCAGCAGCGCCATATCCCAGTTGTTTAGGCCAGGCCCGTGAAAGAACCGCCGCGCGCTTCCCAGTGTTCCAATCGTTTCCGGAACAAACTGCGAGGCGTCAAAGAAGGGCGCGGTGATACTGCTGCGGGGGTCCTTGTGATGAATCGAAGTACCGGTAAACAGCGGCGTATCCATGCCGATCGGCAAGGGGCCGGAATTCGCGGTTCCCAGCAGGGAATTGTCGTCCGTCTCATAAAGCGTGACAGGAAGACCGGTGGCAAATCGCGTAATGCCGCTTAGCTGCCAGCCCCCGGTCAGCCGTTTCGGACCTCCCAGTTTGTCAAAAGGCAGGTTGTAGGCGTAGCTGAAAACGAAGTTGTGGGTCTGATCAAAAGCCGAAAGTGCGCGGCTCAACTTGTGGTTGAATGGGTTTACCTGCTCGCCATACGCGGACGAATCATCCAGTGACTTGCTAAACGTGTAACCCACCAAAAAGGTGAGCGACTTCGCCGTACGCCGCACATTTACTTGCAGCGAATTGTAGGCTGATACACCATTGGTAATGAAATAGCCGTCGCTGGTGAAGTTCATCGTCCCGGTGGCGAGGTTCGGAGCCAGACCGGTACGGGTACCGACCACTTCATTGCAAGTGCCCGAACCACATGGGACAGTGGTAACGATACCTGCGGCTACCGCTGCAGCTGGCGCAGCCACTCCAAGGGGTAATACGTAGGTATTGTTCTCGCCGGTAGGGCCGCACCCATACTGCTGAAGGGCGAGACAGATCGCCGGACTTCCGGGATTGGCTTCCTGGTCTGAAAGTAGCCGGTGAGCTTGCGTTCCCACGTAACTTAACGTTAAGAGAGTGGACGAGGAGAATTGGCGCTGAATCGAAAGCTCATACTCCTCGGCGTAAGGTAATCGATTCGTGGGTTTGAAGCCTGGCGAAGCTCCAATCGGAAGAAATCCAGCAGTTGTGAAATTGAGGTTTTGCGGTACCGGAAGCTGGATGGGGAACGGGTTATTGGAGATAACGCCGTTCGTCCGGTTTTGGAAGGGATTCGCGAAGGTTGGGGTGCTAGGGCTGTAATAGTCCCCGTAGGGAGCGTCTCCTATCTCGTTGAAGTCAGTTGCACCTTCAAAGGACGTGTAGAACAATCCGTAACCCGCGCGAATGCTGGTTTGTCCGGCACCGGTCAGCTTGCCGAGCCATCCACTGCCGCTTGGTGAGTAAGCGAGGCCAAGCCTCGGGGCAAAATTGTTATAGCGTGTAGGCGCCAAAGTGCGAGGGATGCCAGGGTCGCCGGGGAACACCCAACCGATAGGCGAACCCGGAAATACTTTGGACTGCAGACCGGGAACGATGGTCTCGATTTCGTTATGCTGTTCGTACCAGGGTGTGGCGAATTCCCAGCGCAATCCGTAGTTCAAGGTCAAGTTGGAAGTAGTCCGCCAGCTGTCCTGCCCGTAGAGGCCCATGTACCGGTTGCGGCCGTTGGATGCGGGAGTTTGTCCCTGGTTGTAACCAGACGGCGCCCCCAGCAGAAAATCCGCTATGTCAATCCCCGTCTCGCTGCCGGTATTAAACAGGTAATTGCCGTTTTCAATGTTGAGGAGCGCTTCCTGAAGTTGAGTGTAATGATACGTGCCCCCGAACGACAGCGTATGCTTGCCCACCACTTTGCGATAGTTATCCAGCAACTGGTACGTATTCTCCGTCAGTCCAAAGACGCGGCTCAGAACCCCGAAATTGAAGTTGTTGAAATCGATCTCGGGAACACCTTCAATGGCCGGATCGAGCGGGGTGATGCCGGTGAAACCGAGCGAGGCTAACGTGACTCCGGTCCCTCCCGACGGGGTGGTCACATTCTTGCTGCGAACATACTGGATGCGGAACTCGTTGACCGACGAATTGCCGAAGGCTTTGGTATCCCCCAGGTTGATGACTTGCGATCTGCCCTTGGACAGCGACCCGAAGCCGGGCACCGAGGAAGCCACGGTATACGGGTTCTGCAGGTTATATTGATCAAAAAAATAGTAGGCGGAGAGCATGCCGACGCGCGCGTTGGCGTCCACGCGGCCGCTGGTCTTATCGTCGCGCAGCCGTTGTGAAAATGCTGAAGTGCTGAAAGACCCGCCCTCGCTGGAGGGAATATATTTCATAAGATTCGTCGCGATCGGCGATATCGCCGTAGTGGGAATCTTACCAGTCGGGAAAACGTCGGAGTAAAGCTCTCCCACCGTCACGGGATACCCCAGTTCGCTAGTAAGTTGGTCGGCCCAGTAGGCGCCATTGACCTTTCCAGTCATTTGCGGCCCTTTTGCGCTGGAGAAGTCGCCGCCAAGTTCCTCGGGCGTGGGGACCGAAAAAGTTGTGCTTATCCCTTGCACCACCCGGTTTCCTTGATAATCCGCAAAGAAAAATATCTTGTCGCGTTTAATGGGCCCGCCGAAGGTGCCGCCGAATTGATTCTGGTGGTAAGCTCCCCGCGTCGGAACGAAATAATCTCGCCCATCCAGGTTCGTATTGCGCAGAAACTCGAACAAATCGCCGTGATACCCGTTGGTTCCCGATTTCGTGATGACGTTGATCTGACCGCCGCTGTAGTTGCCGTATTCGGCGTCGAAGTTATTGGTGATGATGCGAAACTCCGCGATCGAATCCAGGTTGGGAATGACCGCCGTACCGCCGAAACCGGCTTCCTGCACGATCGCTCCATTGAGAAGAAATCCGTTGTTTGCCTCTCTCATGCCGTTTACCGAAAGATTTCCGGCGTTCAGGTCGCCCGACACCGGGGTCACAGCGAATCCCGCGGCTATGAAATTCGACCCGGTGTTGGCAGCGCCACCGCCGCCTCCGCCTATTCCCGAGGCGGCCGAGCTTACGCCCGGTTGCAACGACAGCAAGTCGGTGTAGCTTCGCGACACCAGGGGTACGCTCGTCATCTCGTTTCCGCTGATTACTTCACCTAACTGGGTGGTGGTGGTTTCCACGTGCGCCGCAGTGCTCGATACCGTCACCGCCTCCTTGACGTCACCCACCTGCATGACGACATCAACCGTTACCGCGGAATTGACGTCCAGCAACACGCCAGTCTCGCGGAAGGGCCTGAATCCAGATTGCTGCACTGCAACGTCGTAATGGCCCAGCGCTAGTGACGGGAAGGTGAAGTACCCTTGTTGGTTAGTGTGCAGTGTTTGGGCGATACCGGTTTCGACATTAGTGGCAGTGACCATCGTTCCCACAAGCGCCGCGCCACTTGGATCCGTCACCGTGCCAGAAATGCTCGCCGTCACCGAACCCAATGCGCTTCCACAGAGTAGAAGCAAGATCGCGAACAACGGCGCCAACCACGTCATCATGCTCCCGCGCTGGCAGAATGGAACTCGTTTTCTACTATCCATTGCACGCTCAGCATGACGGCTGCTCTGAATTTGTGTTGCTGTGACAACGATGGTACCAAACGAGCGCCCATCCCCGATCTGCCGTGATTCCATTTCATTTCTCCTCGCGCGGGAATTTTATTAAAACGTTTAATGACTAGCAAAAGCTCAGCTCTCAGAAGTTGTCAAGTTTAAAGTGGGTGTGCAAATCGCACAGTGACGCACATCACACTTACATGGTCAAAAAAGAATTCTGCCGTCTCCGGCTGACTGTCAGCGCGTGCTTCTGGCGTCCCGGCAAGCGAATTCAACAGCGCATCCTGGATGGGGATCGCCGGCCGCCACAAAGCTTCGACGTACGCTCTCTTCACAAAACCCTCGCCAATCATCACTGCCTGCAAATTCACTTAGAAGGCCGTCTGCTCGACCAACGGAACCACCGCCGAATCAATCCAGGCATCGTTCTCTCCCGCGGTCACGCCGGCAAACAGCCACCAGCGCTCCATATGTTCCGCCACTTCTCCCGGTTTCAATTCGACCAGAGGCCCCAGCGTCTCCAACTCGATGAAGTCAGGGTTGGCGAACACTTCGAAATTGCAGCCGAAATCGGGATACTGCGCGCCCCCGATGACCGCCGCGCGTTTAATGAAGAGATAACCTTCCCTGAAATAAGCTCCCCAGCCAGCCGAGTTGTATATGCCGCCCATCTGCTCTTGGAATCGGCCCTTGGGATTCGCAAGATGCCGCAACTGGATATAGGATGTGCCGAGTACCCAGCGCGGGTCGGCAAAGTCCGTGTAGGACCAGACGCTGAAAACTCCCACCGGAAGATAGTGATCCTTATCCTGTGCAATCCTGGGAGAAAGGGGCAGGATCGTGCGTCCGCCCGCCCCCATCATCGTGGGCGACCACGGCGCAAGCGTGGTCGAGCGCTGGTCTTCATTCCTTACGCGGTGCGTGATTCGAACCTGCGAACCCGTCGCCGCCAGTTCGATCTCAAGTTCCTTCTGCAGGTTGGTGCCTGGAGGCAACTCCTCTCGCTGCGCCGTGAAACGAGTCGCTCTCCCGTGCTGAGAAACTGCGACCCGAGTGTTGTCCGGATAATACGTTCTCTCCACTTCGGGCGAAGCCCACAAGCGGTGGCCACCATACAGGCGGAACTCGGAACCTCCAGTTTTCCCCGCCTCTTCTGCGACTTCATGGAGCAGGTTCTCTCCGTTGCGAAATCCATAGAACAGAATCCGTGGACCGACATCAGCGGTCACGACCAACTCGACCACGCCATTGGACAATCTATACGCGCTGTCCCAGCCCCGGTATGAGATACGCTCGAGCATGGTCGGGAAATTTGCCTTACACAAGTTCCTTTGCGTTCTTCTGAATCTTGCCCAGAGCCACCGCGATTTCGTGCATGTCTTCTTCATCTCCCAGCAGCGCCGGCTGCGGAATCCAAACCGTCTCCCAGGCCGCTTTGTGGGTCACCGGGAACTTCTTCCCCAGGAACGCATGCTTCTCTTTGGCCTGCTTTCCGCTGAGGCGCTTCCGGTAGTTGCCGTTGCGGAACATGTCCAACTTGTGAAGCGGCGGGTAGCTTGCCTGGTTGGGAATGCCTTCCGCGTTCATGGCTTCGATAAGACGCTCCATCGACAAGCCGGCAAATTCTTTCTTATTCACGTGGAAAATGTAGGCATACTGCCCGTTGCGCGTGCACCGTTCGTCCAGCTTTTGCGGCGTAATACCAGGGATTTCGCACAACAGGCGGTCCAGCAGCCGTGAGTTTTGATGGCGCCGCTTGGTCTGCTCGTCGAGACGGCTCAACTGCACGTTGAGAATGGCGCCCTGCCATTCGCTTAGCCGGTAGTTCGATCCATAAATGAAGTGGCTGTAGAACCACTCGCCGGGCATGCGGCCACAGTCGTGCACGGAGCGGGCCTGCACCTCGAATTTGTCATTATTGGAAATGATGATCCCGCCTTCGCCGGCAGTGATCAGCTTGCTCGATTGAAAACTGAAGGTCCCCGCCACTCCAAAGGTCCCAACCCGCTGGCCGCGCCATTCACTGGCTTGCGCGTGCGCCGAATCCTCCACCAACGCCAGGCGCTTGCGCTTGGCGATTTGCTGCAGCCGATCGAGATCCGCGGGATGTCCACCCATGTGCACCGCGATGATTGCCTTCGTTCTGGGAGTGATTGCGGCTTCCACCAGGTCGGGATCAATGCAGTACGTCTCCGGGTCGACATCCACCAGTACGGGAAGCGCATTCGCAAACAAAACCGCGCTGGCGGTAGCGACAAACGTAAAGTCCGGCAGAATCACTTCGTCACCGGCGGTGATGCCGAGCCCCGCCATGGTGACTTCGAGCGCGGCGGTTCCGTTGGTCACGGCGATCCCGTGGCGAGCTCCGTGAAACTTGGCAAAGACGCGTTCGAACTCCAGCGTTTTGGTTCCGGGCGTCCGCCACCAGACCCGGCTCTCCAGAACTTCTCGCAGAGCCTGTTCTTCATTCTTGTCGTAGTACGGCCACACAGGAAACGCCTTGCCTTTTGCTTTCTTCCCCCCGAGCAATGCCAGCGTAGACATTTCTCTTTCTCCTTGCCGAGCACTTCGCAATAACGAAAATTCTGGTGCGTGCGTCGAAAAGAATCGTCTGGAGTACACGCAACACACACCGTCAAGTTTTCATTGACGGCACAGTGTAGCGCATGTTACGAAATAAGTAAACGGTTACGGTAACCGTTTGCCTTTTGATCCCAAAGCCATACCATCCGCTGGCAGGAGGTCAGCGTAAAGAATGAAGACGCATCGGTTGCTCGAAGATATTTTGCACCAGCCGGAGTCCCTGCGGCGGATGGCAGACTATCAATTTGGTGAAGGCCGCGCTGCTTTGAACCGCGCCGCGGACCTGCTGCGCGGCGCCCCCCGCGTGATTCTTAGCGGGATGGGAAGTTCCCTGTGCGCATGTATTCCTCTGGAGCACTACCTCGGTTCCCACGGAATCCAAGCCACAACCATAGATACAGGAGAACTGTTGCATTTTCGGCAGTCGGCCTGCCATGGCGCGGTCACCGTGCTGGTTTCTCAGTCTGGCGACACCATCGAAACCGCCAAACTGCTTCCGCTGCTCAAGGCACAGGGCGCCACGGTCATTGGGGTGACCAACAAACCCGAAGGACGGCTCGCTCGAGAAGCGGACCACACTATGCTCATAGGGAGCCAGCCGGACAAGGGGGTTGCCTTGCAAACGTATGTGTGCACACTGGCGACCCTGTTATTACTCGGCGCCGCGGTTGGGAATGAACTCGGCGAGCAATGGCGACGCGACCTTGATGATCTAGCGGAAGCGTTTAGTTCGGCGTTGGAGCGCATTCTGCCGGAAAGCGAAGAGTGGCGTCCCTTCTTCGAGCGAGCCTCATTAATCTATTTGCTGGCCAGGGGACCCTCGTTCGCATCCGCCCTGGAAGCGTCAATTCTTTTCAATGAAGTCACCAAGTTCCCCGCAGTCGCGAAGACCGCGGGCAGTTTCCGGCACGGGCACATAGAGGTTGCCGACCCGGATTTCCGTGGCGTAGTCTTCGCGTCCCAGGAATGCACACGCGAGATCGATCTCGGACTGGCTCGCGATTTGGCGTCGTTTGGCGGCCAAGTGCGAGTCGTGGCACCCGCCGGAAAAGTGTCTGGCAACGATGACCTCTCGTATTGGCTGACGCCTTCAACTCCAGAGATCCTGGCGCCCGTGTTGGAAATCATCCCCTTGCAGGTTGCATCGTATCAGTTGGCCTGCTGGCGAAACGTTCCCCCGGGAGAGTTTCGAAATGTTGGCCCCGTTATACTGACGGAAGATCAATTCAACCGGGTGCGATGAGTGCCCATACAAGTCAGGCGTGCCAGTCTGGGAACGGAGTGCCGCGCGGCTCGGGTCACGATCCCCTGAATGGGCTCTGCACGACCACCAATGTCGCCGGGAGGTCGCCTGAGAACGAGCAGATTCCGGGGTGCGCTGGTCAATCTGAAACAGTTCCTGGAAGGCTTTGATTTCCTTGAAACGCACCGTGACAAATTTCGTGGCTGGCGGACCGCGTCCCTTCGAGGGTTACGGACTGCAAGGCCAGGCGAACATCTGTGATCGTCCACTTTCCGCAAAGGATGGTAGCCCATGAACCTGAGGCGCGTCTTCGACCTCTCGCATACTCTTATGCCTGGCCGCGAGGAATATCGGCTAGAGATCGATACCCGTTTGGTAGACAAGTGGGAGCAGTTTTCCAAGTACCCACGGATTGGCGACAGTTGGTACATCATTTCAGAGGTGACTCTGAACACCCACACGGGTACGCACATTGAATTTCCCTATCACCATGTCAGGGAAGGTCAGGACGCCGCCACTTTTCCGTTGGAACATTTGATTGGGCCAGGCCTTGTGCTTAACGTGTCGGAATGGGGCGACGGACAGGAGATCACCCTGGACGGCCTGAAACGGGTAGCTGGGGGAAGGATTCAACCCGGCGACATCCTGTACTGTTACACCGGCTGTGACCGCTTTTATCGTACCGAGCACCAACACCGACGGCCATCGTTTTCAACGGAAACCATCGAGTGGCTGATCAGCGAGGCAAAGATCAAAATCCTGGGCGTTGACGCTTCCGGGATCGAACTGCGAAATCCGCAGGGGGGGCCTTACCCTGGCCAGCCCAACCACTTAGCCTTGCTGCAAGCCGGGGTCCCGATTATCGAATACATGACCAACCTGGAACCCTTGATCAACCAGCGTTTCCTCACCTTCGTCCTGCCCTTGAAGGTGACCGGTGCGGAAGCGTTTCCCGTTCGGGTGATCGCGGTGGAGGATGAATCGTGAACGATAACCCTCGAACCGATCCGGAGGTGCCCCGGTTGGACTTGATCGGTGTGGATCAGGTGCGGCTGCTGTCGATGTACCGCCGGATGCTGCAAGCGCGCGAGTTCGAGGAGCAACTCTATTACCTCTTCCTGACCACGGAGATGCCAGGCACCATGCACCAGTCTACCGGGCAAGAGGCGGTCGCCGTGGGTGTAATCGGTGCGCTGAATGACGATGATTGGGTAGCTAGCACCCATCGTGGACATGCTCATTGCATCGCCAAAAGCGTCCCGCTTAACGAGATGATGGCGGAAATGTTCGCGCGGCGCACCGGCAGTTGCAGAGGCATGGGCGGGTCGCTGCACCTGACCGATTTCCGCCGGGGAATGCTGGGCGCGTTCGCCATTGTGGGTGCCGGAATCCCGATCGCAGCCGGGGCAGCCCTGTCCGCGCGGGTCCGGAAGACTGGCCAGGTCGCCGTCGCCTTCTTCGGGGACGGGGCCATCAACGAAGGCCTGTTTCACGAGACCTTGAACATGGCTGCGCTGTGGCGGCTGCCGGTGATATTCGTCTGTGAGAACAACCACTTCGCTCTTTCCCTCACGGTCGAGCAGTCGTCCGCCGTTTCGAATCTCGCGTCTCGAAGCGCGGCGTACGGCATCCCCGGCGAGAGTGTGGATGGCAACGACGTTGTCGCGGTTTACCGCACCGCGACCAGGCTCGTTGATCGGGCCCGGCGAGGAGATGGTCCCAGCCTCCTCGAGTGTGTTACCTATCGCATCCGCGGACACTCGCGCTTTGAGCCATCGCCCTACCGTCGGCCAGAAGAGGTGGAGGCCTGGCGGCGGCGGGATCCAATCCGACGGCTGGAAGACGCGCTGCAGGCCGCCGGTTGGACTTCAGCGAGCGAACTCAATCGCATCCAGCTAGAGGTCAAGGCGGAGTTGGAAGCTGCCATCGCGTTTGCCCGGGCGAGCGAGCCCGTTCAACCAGACGACTTCTGGAACTATGTATCGGGTGATGAATCGAATGCGTAGCCTAACCATGGCGGAGGCTATCCGGGAAGCTCTCGCGCAGGAAATGCGGCGCGACCCCGCCATTATCCTGCTGGGCGAGGACATTGGCATCTTCGGGGGAGCGTACCACGTTACGGCTGGCCTGCTGGAGGAGTTCGGACCGGAACGGGTTTGGGATACGCCCATTTCGGAAGCGGGGTTCATGGGCATGGCCATCGGCGCGGCGCTCACCGGCCTGCGACCCGTGGTCGAGTTCCAATACGCTGATTTTCTGTTTTGCGCGATGGACCAAATTGTCAATCAAGCGGCGAAAATCCAGTTAATGTCCGGCGGGCAGGCCCGGGTGCCACTGGTTATCCGCGCGCCGCAGGGGGCGATGGGGCGGGGCGCCCAGCATTCGCAGAGCGTTGAAGGGTGGTTCGTCCACACTCCAGGTCTTAAGGTCGTCGTGCCCTCAACCCCTTATGACGCGAAGGGCCTGCTGATCACCGCCATCCGCGACCCCGACCCGGTTCTGTTCCTCGAGCACAAGTCGTTATACGGCACTACCTCGCCGGGTGGAGGGAAGGTGTCCGCTGACCGGAGCTTCACTCAACTCGGCGGAGACGTCCCTGAGGAGGCTTACAGTCTTCCTTTCGGCTGCGCAGATATCAAGCGCGCCGGAACCGACGCGACCATTGTCGCGACGATGTCGATGGTCCATCGGGCACTCGCCGTGGCGGAAAGATTCGCCGGAGAGGGCATCGAGCTCGAGGTCGTGGACCCGCGGACTCTGGTTCCCTTGGATCAGAAGACTATTCTGGGCTCGGTGCGAAAAACCCATCGAGCCGTCGTAGTCTCCGAAGAGGTCGCGCGGGCAGGCGCCGCCGCTGAGATCGCAACCTTGATCAGCCACCATGCCTTTGACGACCTGGATGCGCCCGTGGAGCGAGTCGGCGCGGCTGCAACGCCGATCCCGTTTGCACCTGTGGCGGAGGCCCGAGTCGTTCCCCAGGTTTCTGACATCGCCGATGCCGTGCGGCGCGTTTTGGAGAATTGAAAGGGGAGAGTATGGCGGTCGAGATTATGCTTCCCACGCTCGGTGAATCCATCGCGGAGGCCACTCTGCTCCGCTGGCTCAAACGAGCTGGCGACAAAGTCAAACGCGGGGAGGAACTGGCCGAAATAGAAACGGACAAGGCGACCATGTCGATCGAGTGTCCTGCCGACGGGGTTCTGCTCACCGTCCTGGCCGAGGAAGGGAGCGTAATCGTTACCCGACAGGTACTGGCTGTAGTAGGCCAGTCTGGCGAGAAATGGGATGTGGCCGCGCCAGAACAGGAGTTCACGCTCCCACGGGCCGTCGTGAGCCAAGCCCCTCGTCCAAGCCTCGGGTCGACGCTTACTGACGAACGGCAACGCATATCGCCCGGTGCCAAAAAGTTGGCCGAGGAACTCGGCATTGACGTTCAGCAGGTTCCACCAAGTCGGTCTGGCGCACGGGTAGTGACGGCAGATGTCCAGCGATACGCAGAAACGCTGCGAGGTGAAGCTGCCGCCTCCGTTCATCTCCCTTCGCACCGAGTGTTGCTGACTCGGGTGGGCAAGGTCATGGCGGAGCGCATGCTCGCGAGTGCACGCCTGATCCCACAATTCTCAGCTTCCATTGAGGTGGACGCCGGCCAACTACTGACCCGGCGAGAGCAGTTCCGGCGGAAAGTTGAAGCAGAGGGCGACGCCGTGACCCTAACTGCGCTGTTGGCGTATCTAGTTGTCCGCGCCTTGCGGCAACACCCGTTGCTGAACGCCCGTTTCGACGGCGACAGCATCGTTGTTTATGATTCGTTCAACGTCAGCGTCGCGGTAACGACTTCCCAAGGCTTGATGGTGCCCGTGCTTCATCGGCTCGAGGAGATGAGCGTGACCGAGATTGCCCGTCGTTTGACGGAGGTCACCATCGCGGCACGTGAAGGGAGGCTGACTCCCGGCGACGTGGCGGACGGGACTTTCACCCTCAGCAACCTGGGTATGTTCGGCGTCAATCAGTTTGTCCCGCTGGTGAACCCGCCGCAGTCCGCCATACTTGGCGTAGGAGCCGCTCGCGCCACCGTCGTGCCCGGCCTTAATGAAACGGTACGCGCTGCACAGCGGATGAACTTGACCGTAAGCGCCGACCATCGGGTTTTGGACGGCGAGACAGTGGCTCAATTCCTGAAGACTCTGCGGGAAATGGTGGAACGGTGCGAAGTCGACATCTCCGATCATCCACTCATCTCGGAAGACCAACGATGAAAGAAAACGAACAAGACTTTGCGCTCGCCGTTGACATCGGCGCCACCAAGATGGACGTTGCCTTGATCGATGCACACGGCCACGCGATCGGCGAGATCGAAAGACATGCGGTTCCATTTGAGGGAGGTGTCGCGTCCTTGGACCGTCTATTGGATCTCCTTGAGCCCTTCGTGCACAGGGCACATCGGTCTCGCAACCGCCTGCGGGGAATGGGCGTGAGCTTAGCCGGTCTGGTTGATATGGCGACTGGGCGCGTGTCCATTGCGTGCAACCTTGGTTGGTTCGACGTACCTCTGGGTGAGATCGCCGGGGCGCGATTCGGGCTGCCGGTCTATGCGGCCATGGACACACGCATGGCGGCTTTAGGGGAGGCAACGTGGGGCGCCGCTCGAGGCGTGGAGAACTTTGTCTGGGTGACAGTCGGCAGTGGCCTGGGTAGCTGCATGTTTCTGGGCGGCCGGCCTTACGGTGGTGACCACGGCTTTGCGGGCGTATTTGGCCACAACACGGTAGATGAAAACAACGGCCAACCTTGTAGTTGCGGGCGGCGCGGTTGCCTTGAGACGTTTGCCTCGGGGCTCGCCCTGGCCCGGGTCGGCCAAGCCGCTGTGGCCATGGGCCACCAGACCGTGTTGCGGGACATGGCGGGGAAACAGCCGGTCACAGCAGAGATGGTGCTTCGCGCCTCCGCCGATGGCGACCCGGTAGCGGAGCAGATTGTGACGCAGATGGTGCGATATCTCGCGATCGGCTTGGGCGGCTTGGGCAACACCCTCGACATTTGCTTGATCGTCGTCGGAGGCGGGTTGATGAAGGCAGGTCCGGAATTCCTGAGGCGGATTGAGGCCCTGACCCGGCAGCATGTGTTTAGCGCCGAGGTCCGTCGCGATCTCCGCCTCGTTCCAGAGTCGCTGCCTAACTCTGCCCTGTTCGGCGCCGCAGCCAGTGTGTTCCAGGCACGGTCGGTGGAGGCCACACCCGCCACGGAAAGGCACTGACGATTACGAATCCCTTACAAGACGCAAATGGAGGATCGATAGACATGTCCAGCAAGCTCCGCTGGGGAGTTCTCAGCACCGCCAGCATCGGCAAGAAAGTCATTCCCGCCATGCAGCAGGGCCAATACACCAGGGTCGTCGCCATCGCATCCCGCGGCTTGGCGAAGGCCAAGCAGTCGGCGACCGCTCTCGGCATTCCCACGGCTTACGGTTCGTACGAAGAACTCATCGCTGACCCGAATATCGACGCCATCTACAATCCTCTTCCCAATCATCTCCATGTCCCGTGGACCATCAGAGCTGCCGAAGCTGGCAAGCACGTTCTCTGCGAGAAGCCTCTCAGTCTCACCGTCGCCGAGGCCAAAACTCTCCTCGCCGTTCGCTCCCGTACTGGGGTCAAGATCGGCGAGGCCTTCATGATCCGCAGCTATCCTCAATGGCTCCGCCTCCGCGAACTGCTCACCGAAGGCCGCATCGGAGAAATTCATTCTGTCGTCGGCTTCTTCAGCTACTTCGAGATGGACCCGTCCAGCATCAACAACCAAGTCGCGTGCGGTGGAGGTGCACTCCTGGACATCGGCTGCTACCTTGTGCATGCATCCCGCTATGCATTCGGACAGCAGCCTACGCGGGTCGTCGGCCTCATCGACCGCGATCCCCAGATGCATACCGACCGTCTCACGTCGGCACTTCTCGACTTCCCGAGGGGCCAATCCATTTTCACCTGCAGTACGCAGTTGGTCCCTTACCAGCGCGTCCACTTCCTTGGCACTCGCGGTCGCATCGAGATCGAGGTTCCCTTCAACGCGCCTATGGATCGTCCCACCCGCCTCTTGATCGACGGCAGCGGCGATCTGTTCGGTGACGGCGTTACCACCGAAACCTTTCCCGTCTGCGATCAGTACACCCTGCAGGGCGATGCCTTCTCCAAAGCGATTATCGATGGCACCGAAGTTCCTGTCTCGGTCGAAGACGCCATCGAGAACATGGCCGTAATCGAAGCCATCTTCAACTCTGCCAACTCGGGCCAATGGGAATCTCCGCGGCGATGAAAGATCTTCGATCTCGCACTCGGCTGATTTCGCTATCGGCATCACACCAACCTACCCATGGTTGAATTTTCCTAAGGAGTAGTCATGACGCAGCAGAATCCAACGAACGCCGGATCCGCACCCTCTCACGCTGAGGCAGTTCGCCTAAAACGTACTCTGGGTCTGTGGAGTCTGGTGATCATCGGCATGGTGATGGTGCAGCCGACCGCTCCGATGGGGATTTACGGGGTGATCAGCAACAAAGGCCATGGCCACGTCGTCACCACGGTTCTTATCGCCATGGTCGCCATGCTGTTTACGGCGGTTAGCTATGGCCGGATGGCGCGCGTCTATCCCAGCGCCGGCTCGGCTTACACCTATGTAGGTCAGGAAATGCATTCTGCCCTCGGCTATATCGTCGGTTGGGGCATGGTGATGGATTACATTCTGGGTCCGCTGATCTGTATCGCATTTTGCGCCAAAGCGGCCATGAATATTCTTCCCGGTCTGTCTTCTTTCTATGTCTGGATTTTGATCTTCGCCGCCCTCTTTACATGGTTGAACCTGCGCGGCATTCGGACCTCAGCGCAGTTGAATGAGGCTTTGTGCACCGGAATGGTAGTCGTCGTCATTCTCTTCCTTGTCGCTGTGAGCCGCTCGCTATGGCACGTTCACCACGATCCCGGATTCTTTACCCATCCCTTCTACCAGCCCGACACTTTCCATCTGTCGACTATCTTTTCCGGTACTTCTGTAGCTGTACTCACCTACATCGGCTTCGACGCCGTGTCCACGCTCTCGGAGGAGGTTAAGAATCCGCGCCGCAACATTCTTCTGGCCACGGTCATGGTTTGTTTGATTACCGGTATCCTCTCCGGACTCGAAGTGTATGCCGCCCAACTTGTCTGGGGATCGAAACCTTTCCCCAGTGACCAGGTTGAGTCGGCCTTTGCCCTGGTCTCGCGTCAGGTCGGTGGCGTCGTTCTCTTCCAAATCATGAACTTCACGCTGCTCGTGGCCAACATGGGTTCCGGTATGGGCTCGCAGCTCGCCGCCGGACGGCTCCTCTACGGGATGGGGCGGGGAAATGCACTGCCCAAATCGTTTTTCGGCGCCATCGAACCGAAGCGCCACATTCCGCGCAACAACATTGTGGCGGTTGGCGTTCTGGCGCTTGCCGGCGCCAGCATTCTCGAATTCTATGCTGCACGAATGGGCGGAGGCGCCTATGAAATCGGCGCGCAAGCGCTCAATTTCGGCGCCTTCATCGGTTTCATGGGCGTCAATGCCGCGTCCTTCATCCACCTTTGGCGGGAGAGGACAACCAGAACTCTGGGCAACCTGATCGCGCCCGCCCTCGGGTTCTTGATTTGCTTCTTCATCTGGATGCATCTCAGCCGTTCGGCGCTGGTGCTGGGTTTTGTCTGGATGACTGCCGGTATCGCTTACGGGGCGCATCGCACGCACGGCTTTCGCTCCGAACTGGTCACCTTCGAAATTCCTCCGGACGAGGCCTGACCGGCAACGCACACGCCATCTTCGTGCAGATAGCGTTAGAAAGTAGAGGCTGCGCTACTTGAACAGCGGCATGGAACGGCTGCTCGACGCTCAGCGACGAGATGGTAAACTGCTTTATTTGATGATCTGGATCAGGGTGAAGAATGGCGAAAGCGATCAAAATTGAAGCCTCGCTAGCATGTGCCAACTTCAAGAATATCGAGGCTGACATCCGGCAGTTAAGCGCCGCAGGGATAGACTACCTACACATCGACATCATGGATGGAAAGTTCGTTCCCAATTTTGCATTGGACTTTACCTTCATGCAGACGGTAAAGCAACTCACCAACATTCCCCTGGACTGTCACCTCATGGTGGAGGAACCGGAACGGTATATCGACAGGACAGCGGCATCGGGCGCCACATACATAGCGATACACTTCGAAGCAACTCGCCATGTACAAAAAGCCTTGCAACAGATCCGCGACACCGGAGCAAAATCCGGCATTGCTCTGAACCCGGCCACGCCGATCATAAACTTGGATTATATCCTCGATGACATCGACATGATTACGATCATGACCGTGAACCCCGGTTTCGCCGAGCAAAAACTGATCCCGGCCATGCTCAGAAAGATAAGAGACGTTAGCGCATTACTCGACGCCAGGGGGCATGACAATGTCGACATTCAGGTCGACGGGAACGTGAGCTTTCAACATATACCGGCGATGGTGGCGGCAGGCGCGACGATGCTCGTTGGGGGAACATCAAGTATTTTTCACAAAGACTATTCGATTGGTGAAGCCATAGCTTCCGTAAGAGAGATAGTAAAAGGGTAGAGAAAGTCAATTGATTATTGTGCAGTCTTCCGGAGTTGCCAACGTATTCCTCTACAAGTCGCGAGGTGTTATCGGCTCTCAGGATCACGCATGTTGCGAAGCACAAGGATGCATCGGAAAGCGGCTTTAGGACGACACCGTCCGCATGAGAGCCAAGGGCCGTAGGTTTGGTGAGGATTCTCCAGTCGTTCCGGTTAGACGGCTACGCTGTGTACCTGAAACTGTAGATTCTGGCACTGTGTCAGACTGCAGTTTGCGGGGCGTGAAGTAGTGTCTTTTCAGCGCGGGCGGGAGCGGGTGGAACCGAGGATTCTGTTACAGTCACCTGTGGTCAGCAAGGTATACCGGGCGAACCAGCCTTGTTCGAAAATCCGGCTACTGAAAACAAACATGTTGCGGCTGCTGCGGCGAAGCCCTTTTTGACCAGCGATGATTCCGTTGGGTTTAGTGCGGTCTCGCCCGAACATGGGGTGGCGCAACTATTCCGCCACAGCAGAGAACAACACGAGCGGGTGAGCGCTATGGCGAATTCCGACCACGGCAGGCCAGCCACCCGTATCTCTCGTGACACACACGTGTGCGAGTAGTGACGCAGCTCCCTGAATAGCGTGCAGCTAATTCGCGTATCTTCTACCTAAAGCGGCGCGGTATTCTGAGTGCTTTCTCAGTGGCATGCGAACCAAACAAATTCTCGCTCTCGTTCTGGCTGTGTGTCCGGTCGCGGCAGGTCAGATTGCTGATCCAGCACCAGCACAGGCGAAGTCGCTCAGCCAAGCCATCGACGAGTTATCGCGTTCCGCCAGTTCGACCTGGAGTAGCGCCAATTCTTCGCGTTTTCGCGCAA
>OBLU010000937.1_pt1 | contig 27126 bp, 20 predicted proteins | sample 1518681 | NCBI WGS metagenome assembly OBLU01 (sample SAMEA3539304, study PRJEB22396) | soil metagenome | biome: tundra; feature: field; material: soil | place: USA | collected 2010-05 | depth 0.15 m
CTGGTTGCGCCTGGGACACCAAGCCCGCACTATCGCACCAGGAGGACGTCCCCGCCTCAACCGCTTCCCGCACAACGGGCGCCTCTAGCGCGTTGTCCTATTACTACGCCGGAGCCCTGCTGCCAGCCCGCGTCAAGTACGGGCGAGACCGCATCCTCGTTGACTCCCGAGGCGCCCGCGACCTCCTCCAGCGTGGTCTCGGCGAAGCCGCACTCCGCGAACAGTTCGACGGCAACATCAGATATCTCCAGCAGCGTCTGCTGCTGGCAGCGTTCTCGCAGCGGCAATGACTGGCTAGGCACGACTTCACCAAGAGACACCAAAGGCCGTTCGATATCGCAGAACCTCCGCCCGCACGGCGGCCAGCTGCCGCCGCCGCCGCACCGCCGCGGCCCACCGTTCTGTCTCCGGTGTTACCTGTGCGCCTATCAGGCGGCGGGAAAGGGAGGTGGCACAACTGCCCAGTAACGGCGAAGCCGCTCGTTCACCCACGCCGCTCCTGCTGCGCCGTCTAGGTCGACGGCTAGCTCCGTGATCTCGTGCAGCAATGTCTTCTCGTAGTCATCTCCGAAGTCCCTGGCGAGGCGGTCGCCGAACAACACGACCGCCAGGCCACCCCGGTCGCGCAGCGAGTCCCAGATGAGGCCGTGCGCCCACATCGCCTGGCTGCGCAGCCAGTGTGCCCAGTCCCTGGTCTGCGGATAGTCGTGGCCTGGGACGGTCACGAGCCACGCGTCCTGTCCGACGGCGGCCAGGTCCTCGCCACTGACCAGGCTGACCAGGTTGAGATCCTGGATCAGCGTCAGGCCCGATAGCCGACGTCCGGACACCTCCTGGCGCGGCACGGTGCGATACCCACAGTCGTCGGACTCTAGGCCGCGGAGCAGGGTCTCGGCCAGTGCCGTCTTCTCGCTTAGCCCCGCGTAAAAGTACGGGTAGCGATCGGCTTCGGTCGCGTCGAACCGTGCACCGCCGTACAGGGCGTCGGAAATCGACGACTTGAAGGCGAACGCGGCGTACGGCCGCGGATGTACGCGCCAGAGACAGGAGCCGCGTCGCAGCAGGTGGCGGTTGGGGGTTCCGTGGTAGTGGATGGGAGGCTTCGACCGTGGCATCTCAGACCTCCGACCCGACTGCGCGGGCGGCGCCCACGAGCAGGTCGTCGGGTATCTTTCCGAGCAGCAGGCTTGGCTGCCCGTCCAGCCAGCCGTTGCGGCTCAGCCACCAGGCAGCGACCCCTATGGGGTCCGTTACCGCGCCCAGCAGAGTGTTGATCGTCCGTACCACGGGCAGCGGCCCGTTGTCCGGCGCGAACTGGAACATGGGCCATTGGCGCCCGCCACCCGGTCGTTCCAGCCGGATGAGGCCGGGGTCTCCCGGATCGGCGCCGTGCTGCCTGACCTCCTCCTCGGTGAGCGCTGGCGCGGCGAGCAACCTGCCTGTGACGGTCCGCAGGATCTCGGCGGCCGATGGCGGGCCCTCGCCCCAGGGATCGGCAGCGGGCGACGGGACGTCATCGTCGGAGGCCGCGGTCACCAATGCCCGGGACTGGAGGGTGCTCGTGATCGCTGCCCAGTTGATCGTGGGAGGCGCGAACATGGAGCCCTTCGCCAGCGCCCGGCGCACGACGTGGCGGGGCGGCAAGCCCTCGACGAGGAGGTCCACGATCTGTGCCACCACTTGCTCGTGATCAGGTCCGCCAAGCTTCCCGACCAGCCTGCGGAGCTCGTTCGTCTCGTCGACGGTCAGCTGGGACAGGACGTCGTCCCAGTGCTCTTGCAACGCCGTGATGGCATCCTCGACGGCCATCGCCTCACCCGCTCACGTGATGACGCGCGACCACTTGCCGCGCCTTGTCCATCCCGGCCTGGTCGAGATCGCCGATCTGCAGGTCGAACCGCAGGTCGGTGCCGGAACCTGTCTCGGTCGCTCGCACGGTCAGCAGCCCGGTCTCCGACATGTAGAAGGTAACTTCGATGGGCGTCTGCGCCGGAAGCCGCGGCGGCAGGCTCTTGAGCATGCCTTCGCCGATCTTCCGGTTGTCGGCCATCTCCTCCGACTCCACGGCCCCCGCCTGCTCCCACACCTCGATGGCCACCATCCGCTGGTTCGGGACGGTGGTGTGGAAGGTGAACGGCCCGGTGTCCGTCGGCAGCGGGGTGTTGGCGGGCAGCAGGTGAACGATTATCTGCCGGGCGCGCAGCGGGTCGGTCAGCGCCAGCGGATCCCGCGCGTCGAGGCCCCTGACCCCGAACCCGCGCGACACCACGGTCGCCACGCGCTTCCTGGCGATCTCCTCGACCTCGGAGACGGTCAGCCCGGTGCTCGCCGCCACGTTCTCCGGCGTAGTGGTCGCGCTGGCCGCGCCATCGCTCGGGCGGATCGTGCGCATCAGCGCGAACAGCGCGGCGCCCTTGGCCACCGCCAGGTCTGGCTCATGGTGGCGCGCCGACAGGCCCAGCCGGTCTTTCAGTATCCGGGTGACCGCCGGCATCCTGGTCATGCCGCCCACCAGCAGAACGTCATCGAACTGCGCGACACCCTTGGCCCGTGCCGCCGCGATCGTCCGCTCGGTCACCGCGACGGTGCGCTGAAGCAGTTCCGCGGTGAGCTCTTCCAGCGTGTGCCGGGTGAGCTCCACCTGGGTGACCGCGCCGCCGAACCGCATGATGTGCCGCCGGGACTGGGTCGCGCTCAGGTCCTGCTTCAGCCGCTCCACGGCGATGAGAAGATCCTGCATGAACGGCTTGTCATCGCGTGGCCTGAGCCCGGGGTGCTGGGCGGCGAACAGGTCGAGCAGGTATCCGACGATCGCCTCATCCCAGTCCGCACCGCCCAGGTGCTTATCACCGTCGGTGCAGACCACGCTGATGTCATCGCCGTCCAGCCGGATCACGGTGGTGTCGAAGGTGCCGCCGCCCAGGTCATAGACCAGGATGTGCCGCACGCCCGCAGCCGAACCCGTCACCGCCTGATAGTGCAAGGCGGCTGCGACCGGCTCGGCCAGCACGTCGAGGACGTTCAGGTCGGCGAGCTGGCCGGCCCGGCGGGTAGCCTCGCGCTCGGCGACCCCGAAATACGCCGGAACCGTGATCACCACATCCCGGACCACCTGCCCGGTACTCTCCTCGGCGGCGCGGGCCAGCTCACGCAAGATCAGCGCTGAGACCATCTCCGGCGTGTACCGCTCACCGTGAAACGTGTACTGCTCGCTTGTCCCCATGTCGCGCTTGACGAGCTGAGCGACCAGCTCCGGCGCGATCAGCGCCTCGTTCTTGGCCGCCCTTCCGACGACCGCATGCTGCGGCGACTCGAAGCACACCACGGACGGCGTCGTATCCTCGCCCAGCGCGCTCTTGATGATCGCCGGCCTGCCGGCGTCGTCGATGCGTGCGACGCAGGAATTTGTGGTGCCGAGGTCAATTCCGAAAGTCATATCCCCTCCCAAACCGAATCAGTGGCGGGCACCTGCTACCGGCCCTGGTAGCCGAATCCGGCCCAGGCGGCAGGGCTGGCCAAGTCCGGGCCGTCCGGATCCTCCGAAAGCTCCGCCTCCTGGCGAAGCTCTTTGGGCAGGTCGGCCGGCACCTCCCGGCCGGGGTCGAGCATCCAGAGCTGCGCCTCACGAAGGGCCCGTGCCGGGCCGAGACGGCCCGCGTTGAGGTACCGGTGGAACGCCGTCATGAACAGGGCGGTCGCGGCCTCCTCCACGCCCCACCGGGCCGCCACCACGCCGACCGCCCCGGCGGACAGGAAGGCGGCCGCCAGCGTGAGCGCCTCGTCGTAATCGGCATCGGTCACGTCGGAGAAGCACGATGCCAGGACGACGAGCCCGCAGGAGCTGGCACCCGGCTGCTGCCGGGACGGCCAGTACCTCGCCCGCTCAAGGATTTCCTGCACCTTCACTTCTCCCCCGGCACCGAGGGTCAGGTAGGAATGGAGGACCGGCACCTCGGCGCGCCCGTGACACCCGAAGTGCAGCATCGACGCCCCGGGACCGTCCGCGCTGGGCAAGGCGGCGAACACGTCGGCGGCCGTGGCGGCGGCCGAACCCGGCACGGTGTGCGCCAGCTTGTCGCGTGCGTACCCGAAGACGGCGGCCGTCCGGTAATGCTCGGAGAACAGGTGCCGCATGCCAGCGGCCGTCAACCGCAGCGAGGTCGCCGAGTCGGAGATCAGGACCGGGGCCTGGCCCCAGGGCCGGGGACGGCGCCGCGTCGCGTCGATGAACTGGCGCGCCGAGGAGGCATAGGAGAAGACCGCCTGCTGGCAGGCGTAACCACCCTCGGGCTGCCGGGCCGCGTGCCATGGCACCAGGCCCAGTTCGCCGCCTGGCACGAGCACCATGCGCGGGTCCCGGCCGCGGCCGCGTTCCGGGATGGCGTCGAGCAGCGGCCCGATGGCAGCCCCCCACGCCCAGTCGCACAGTTCGCCGAGCGTGTCCTCCCAGGCCCTGGCGCCCGCCTCGGCGCCAGGCGCCTCGGCGGCGCGCCGTGCCTGGCCGAAGGCGCGGACCGGGCTGCCGCTGTCGGCGGACAGCCGTGGCAGCGGTACCGCCCGCACATGCTTTGCCGGGTCCACGAGCACGGCGAGGCCGGTTGCTCTGTCGTCCCTGGGAAGCAGATAGACCAGTGCGTCCGCCCCGCTCTCTGTGAGCGCGGCCGCGATGTCGCCGACCGACGGCGGGGACAGCAGCCTGGCCTCGGCCGGGGACTGCTCGATGGCCAGCATGACCTGGTACCGCAGGTCGGCAGAGCCGCCGGGATTCGGCCCGCCGCCCGACATCTCGCTGGCCCACTCATCCGCCAGATCTGGGTGGCTCGCTTCCCGCAGCGCCTCTTCCACCCTGGCGCCTGACGTGGCGGCGTGCAGCACCATGCCGCGGCCGAGCTCGAGCGCGCCGACGGCCGCGGCCTCGCGGCCCTGTCCGAGGAACCACCGGGCCATTTCGGTGGCTTCGCCGGTCCCGCGCCGCGCGATGTACAGCGCATGGTCATCGCTATCCTGCAGTAGCACGTCCCCTGCGTGCTCGCGCAAGCCTGCCAGGCCGAAGGTGACGGCCCGGTCCACGTCGCCGCGCGCCGCGTCGCCCCTGAGGCGGTAGGCGCTTGCGAGGGTCTGCAGGACCTCCGCGGCGTAGGGGCTGCCGATTTCCTGCTCGGCCGCCCGCCGCGCCTCCTCGAGGCGGGCGATCGCGTTGCTGAGGTCGCGCTGGCTGCGCTGCCGGATGTAGCGGGTCAGCAGCGCGAATCCGTGCATGGTGAGCAGCCTGGGACGCTCGCGGATGGCCAGGCCGGGAAGCGTGCACGCGTCGGCGAGCATCGAGATCGCCCGGTCTATGAGCTTCGGGTCTTCGTCGGCGAGTCCCTTGAGGGCGAGCCCGCTCGCCGCCCGGGCCAGGAGCGTCGGGTACTCGGGATGGTCGCGCCCCTGGCTCTCCGCTGCCGCCAGGAGGTTGTCGAACGCGTCTCTCGAAGCCGCCCCCAGGAACATGCCGCGATCGGGTCGATGGGACGACGCCGTGAGCTCGCGCGTTGCCCTGGCGACCTCGAGCGCGGAGGTCACCGCGCGCCGCAGCGAGTGGCCGTCGCCGATCATCTCGGCGGCGCGCTCCAGGTCGCTAACGGCCGACGACGCATGGTGCGGGCTGGGGTCGTAGACACACCAGACCATCCCCAGGTGGCCGCGCAGGTACAGCAGCCCGCCGTGCCCGGGGGTACCCTCGGCGAACGGTCCCGCGGGATCGACACTTTTGAACGCCTGCTTAACATACGTCTCCGCGTCCCTGAGGTGGCGCAACTCCCCGCCCATCGAATGACGGTCGACAAGCGCGAATGCCACGGCGGAAATCACGAACGTCTGGGTCGAATGTCCTTCCGGGGCCGAGGCGGCGCATCTTTTCAGCTCCGCGATGGCCGTATCCGCCATGTCAGGTCGTTGCTGCAACGCTGCTTGCAGGCAAACGGATGTCCAGTAGTTGCACTCGGCCAGGACCTTGAGCGGGTCATCCGGGCTGAGTCCTGCGACGGCCCGTTCAAGCTGCGGCGTGATCCGGTCGTCTTGGAGCACGGACCGGTGCGCCAAGCCGGCGCCGAGCATCTGTGCGGCCGCAAGGGCCATTGCGCGCGCGAACTCGGGATCGTCAGGCGGCATTCGGTCCAGCGCCGCCATGATCTGCTCCAGCCGGGACGCGGTGTCGTCCGCCGTCTCGGCATCGGTGATCTGGCGCTCAAGCCCGGCCCTTAGCATGCTGAGCTGGGCCGACCTGACCGGGTGACCTGCCGGAAGCCGCGCCGCCGCGTCGCTCAGGGCGTCAGTGGCCAGGTCCCGGGGGCTTGCGCCGCCGGCCGCCTCAGAGTGCAGCGCGAGCAGCGCCGCACGCATGGCGAGCAGCTCGGGCGCGTCCTGCGAGGCCTGGGACGCAGCACGCTCCAGTTCGTCCACCGCGTGCCGCAGGTCGCCGGCCACGCGGTCGATGGCGGCCGCCGAACCGCCCTCGCCCACGGCGGTCAGCGCGAGAGCACGCATCATCGGCAGCATGCCGCCTAGCGCCCCATCGGCGGGCGCCGCAGATACCTCCCGCAGGTGAGCGAGGGCGGCCTCGGCGTCATCCGCCGAGACCGCGAAGCCGCCGAGCTCAGCCAGCAGTGACGCTGCCGCCGCACCGTCGCGCCGCGAGGCCTCTACCTCCGGCAGCCTGAACATCATCGACCGCTGCGCGCTGGTGAGCTGCCTGAAGAGCGCCATCCAGGCGATCACGAAGTGGCACAGATCGGCGGACTTCTCTGGCGCGCCGTCGTCCGCGCGCGCAGCGAGGCACTCCCGGGCGTATGCCACGCCGGCGAGGCGATCTTCCTCGGAGCCGCCGAACGCGACGAAGCGGATCGCGCGCAGCAGCGCCAGGTTCCCGGTGGCCCGGCGGCGGCCCGGGTCGTCGGGCGCCAGCCGGTCAAGCTGGGACGTCAGCAACGCACCCGCCTCGTCTACGTCTGCGAGCCGCGGGCCCGGCCTGCTCGTCCGCATGAAGACCGCCGCCGCGAGCCTGGACTCGATCTCTGTCAGGCCGGGATCGTCGGCGGGAAGCACCGCCCGCAGCCGCCGCAGGCATTCGATCGCGTTATCAAGGTCACCGACGGGTCCGGCGTCGCTGTCGCGGAGCAAACACGCCTCGGCCTCCAGGAGCAGTACGAAGCGGTAGTCCTGACTTTCGGGGGGCAGTTGCCCGGACGCGGCGCGCAGGTACGCGAGCGCCTGGCGCAGGAGCGGGCGCGCGCGGGCGGCGCCGCCCTCCCGCTGCGACATCTCGCCGGCGAGCACGATCATCTCGGCCAGGACAGGAACGCAGTCGGCCGCTGAGGCGGCCGCGGCCAGCATCCTGCGCAGCACCGCGAGCCTGCCGGCCTTCCACCCCACCCCCACCGGCGGTCACCCGCCTTGCTCATCCGGCGCTTCGGCGCCGACGTGCCGGTAGACGATGACCCCGGCGGGTGCGACCTGGCGGCCGGTGCCCGCCTCGGCGTAGCCGTCGCTCACGACGGACGCAATCGTCCCGTCGAGTTCAGGCCGGGGTGCCTCGGCCACGCCGCTGGCGTGCTGCTGGCGAGGATCGAACATCGTCAGCGGCTCCGGCCGGACCGCGACCACTCCGCAGCGTTCGAGGATCAGGACAATGCTGTCGGCGTATGACTCCAGCAGCACCGCTACCTCGCTCCGGGGCATCGCGTCCGGGACGGAACGAGCCTGCGTGAGGAGGTCGTCACGCAGCCGCCGCAAGTCGGTTACCGCGGGCCGCAGCAACTCGCGTGCCTCCCCTGCCCTGGAACGCTGGACCTCCTCGTGCAGCCGGTCAATAACGCGTTCCCGCGCCCGTGCGCGATCATGCTCCCTGGCCACCTGGGATGCCAGGCCATCGATTGTGGCGCGGAGCTCCGCAACCACGGCGAGCACCAGGTCCTCTCGTTCCTTAGCCTGAACATCATCAGCCACGAATTAATACCCTGTCTCCGAACGACCTCCACAATTACACCGCGAATCAGGATACTCGGCCTATCGGTAAAAAACCCAATATTCATTTTGCGAGAAATATCCGTTTCGTCGCCCTCATCGCGGAGCCTGTTGCGGCTCGGCGCGGACCGCACCATGCTCAGGTCTGTGGCCGAGGAACCGGAGCCTGCCTGCGAGCGACCGGATCCCCTTCAGGTCGGGGACATCGTCGCGGAGCTCAGGCTGCTCAGGGAACGCGGTCTCGTCCGGATCAGGCACACCGAGCTGGCGTCGCTGCGCACGGCGGCCGCCCGGTCAGCTGTAGCGCCCACCGCCGAGTCCGGTCCGCGGGCCATCGAGGCGCTGCTCCGGGCCGCGGTGGACAGCCTCGGAGGCGGGCAGCTCGGTGCCGCGGCCGCGCACACCTTCGGGCTCAACCGGGGTGACCGGGACCGCCCGGCCCAGGACCGGCGGCGCCGGGCCGCGCAGGAATACGGCGTCAGCCTGGAGCGGTTCCGCAAGCACCACGAGCGGGTCGTCATTGAGCAGGTCGCCGAGGAGATCCTCGAGTTGTGCCAGCCGACGGTCCGTCGCCCGCCACGGGACGCGGACCAGATGGAACTGGCACGCGATGTGCACATGGAGGGTCGCTGGGGAGACGTCCGGTTCCCGGTGACCGTTCATGTCGAGCCGGTCGAACTGCTGCGCGACGTCGACGTGGTCGTGGCGCCGACCAACGTCTACCTGGAGATGCCCCAGCCGTACAAGGCGTCGGTCTCTGCCGCGCTCAGGCGCGCCGCCGCACGACGCGGCCCGGACGGGACGATCATCGCCGACGATGTGGCAGACGAACTGCGGTCGTGGATCAGCCAGCACGGGCGGCCCGGCATGCCAGTCACCGCGGGATCGGTGGCCGCGACATCGGCCGGCGCCCTGAGCCAGCAGGGTATCCGCAGGATCTACCATGCGGCGATCGCCTTGCCGCGCCCGGGCACCAACGACTACGACGTCATGCCGACCGCGATCGCCCAGGCGGTACACGCCGCGTTCGCCATCGCCAGGTCCGAGCGCGCTCTGTTCACCCCGCCGCTGGACTCGCTGGGATTCCCGCTGCTGGGGGCGGGCCGGGGCGGCCTGGATCCGGCGACCAGCTTCGCGTGGATATGGGCCGCGCTGGAGCGCGAGATCCGTGGCGATAACACGTGGGCCATACACTTCGTCACCCACCAGCGGGCAATAGCGGAAGCGATCATCGCCGGAATCACCAAATCCGGCGGCACCGCCATTCCCGCGGAGCAATAACCAGCGACGCGGTTCCTAAATCATGTGAGGTTCCATACGGCCAGTGAAACACGCACCGTGGCCGCCTGGCTGGTCAGGAACCGGTCGAGATCTGGTCGACTTCACGCCAGCAGAGGCCGTACCCCAGGCCCGGCCGCATCTCGCGGAAGCTGGCGTAAACCTCGCCGAACCGATCCGGGTCAGCCGGTCGGATGTCTGCTTGCGCTGGTAGATCACCGCGGTCGGCGCCGCCCGCACCAGCCAGCCCGCTTCCGGAAGGCGACGGGGGTCGAAGCGCACCCGCAGCTCGAAACGATCGCTGCGCCGGTACGGAACGTGGACATAGTGCGATGTCACACGCTGGCCGGGCGGGATCCGCAGCCGGATGGCGTACTCGTGGCGCTCCCCCGATCGCAGCGTTCGCGGCAGCACGATCGTGTTCTGGAAGTAGCTGTCGTACGGCTGCTGACACGCTTCAATCGACCCGCCGTACAGCAGATCCGACTCCAGCCCGTGGTCCTGCCCGGGGTCATCGGGGTGGCGCGGAACGCTGACAGATGTCACCAGCTTGTCCAGACCGTCCACGGTCGCCACTATCCGCCGCCGCTCCCACGCCTCGACCGGGTCGGCGTCCAGACGCAGGAGCGCGCTGAACGACTCGATGAACCAGCCGTCTGTCGCGGATAGAGCGGGCGAAATGGATGCGGCCTGCTGCTCGGTAGGTGGCGGCGCGATCTCCGCCCATGGCGGCGTCACGGTCCTGAGGATTCCCGCGGGCACCTGCTGATCCAGCAGGCGACGGACCTGAGTCCAGTATGCGCGCCACTGCTGCTCGTCACCGCCGCACGCGTCGACGAAAGCCAGGGTCACCCGGAGGGTGGGCCGCCGCCTCCCGGCGGTGGCGGCCTGCACGGTACTGGTGGCAAAGTGCGCTTTCCTGCCCATCTGGTCGTAGGTGAGACCTGAACGGTTGCGAAGATCACGGAGCCAGAAGGCGAACTCGCGCACCGGCGAGCCGTCCCGGTCGAGCGGCTCCTCCGGACGTCCCATGGTCACAGTTTTCCATGAATCACCCGATGATCTCCATGAACAGCCCGATGGGTCTCGCTGAACTCGGCATTCCGATCACCGGCGATCTCCGGTTTGCGCGACTCCCCCTAAAGCCGGGCAACGGTCTTGCCTGCGACCGTCCCGCGGCATAGAAAACGGAACCAGACACGCCGGGGAGAGGCTGCTGACGCAAGTGCGCGAAGCGATACGCCCGATATCGGTTCGGCAGGGGTGGCGCCGGGGGGTGCTGCCGGACATTTGCCGGAGCGCGCGACACCCTCTCTCCACCGTGCCCGGAGGCGCCATCGGCCACCGCTCCCCAGGCGTGTCGCTTAAGTCCTATTTTGTTGTATATTGGACCATTTCATAGTTCATGGTGACCCAATAAAACGTTATTAAGTCTGATGTCAACTGGACCGCGGGCTTGAACGTCACCATCATAGGAGGCGGGAGGGAAATGGGCCTCCTGCCTGGGAGGGCTAGACGGCGGTGGGGGTTTATGAGCGACGCCGAAGTTCCATGATCGATGCCGGGGCAACTCTGTCCCGCGAAGACTCCGTTCACAGGGCCCGGGAGAAATCCTGGCGTGCCTGTTTTTCGTGACGCCGAAAGGGAGACGCCTGTGGCACCGGAACTAGATTCGGCCAAGGACATGGAAACAGCAACCCCGCCGGATGAGGCCGATAATTCCCAACTACCCCAGATGCCTGACTCGTCCGTATCGGCCGCGACGGAACCGGCGGATACGCCGGAGGTCCCGGTAGCCGAGATCGCCGCCGCGGTACGGGAACTGGCCAGTTCAGCGGAGCGCTACCACGACAGGGCGCAGCAGCGAGAAGGCGTCATCGACTACCTGCGGTCCGAACTGGAGCTACTCCGCCGGGGAGAACGGCGCGGGCTGCTCCGCCCGTTGCTGACCGACATGTGCCGCCTGCGCAACGACCTGCTCAGGCAGGCCTGCAACCTACCTGCGGATTACGACGCGGAAAAGGCCGCTGAACTGCTGCTTTCCTATGCGGAAAGTATCCAGCTCACGCTGGAAGGCAACGGTGTCGTCGCCTATGCGCCGAACGAGGGCGAGGCTTTCGACCCGCGTATGCACCGCCGGGTCAAGGGCGAGGACACCGCGGATCCGGCCCTGGCCGGGCGGATCGCGCACGTGCAGCGTGACGGCTACCTGGACATCGAGGCGAACAGCCCGGTAACCACCGCGGAAGTCACCGTATTCGCGGCAACGAAGGGATGACAGTGAGCGAGTCGCAGCAGGGCATTTTCGGCATCGATCTCGGGACTACCTACTCGGTGGTGGGCTACATCGACGAGACCGGTCGGCCGGCCGTAACCCGCAATAGCAACGGCGACGACACTACCCCGTCGGTGGTGTTTTTCGAAAACGAGAACAATGTTGTAGTAGGCAAGGTGGCCAAGGAGTCGGCCGGCGTTTTCCCGGCCCAGGTGATTTCGCTGATAAAGCGGGAGATGGGTAACAAGGACTACACCCGGACCTTCTTCGGCAAGGAATTCACGCCGTCGTCCATCTCGGCGATCATCTTGGGCGCGCTAGCCAAGGATGCGGAGGGAGCCACGCACCGCGCGGTGAACGAGGCAGTCGTCACCGTGCCCGCGTACTTCGGCCTGCTGGAGAAGGACGCCACCAAGAAGGCCGGGGAGATCGCCGGCCTGAAGGTCATCGGGATCGTCCCGGAGCCGGTGGCCGCGGCCATGCACTACGGGGTCACCGGCAGCGCGGACGGCACCACCTTCCTGGTCTACGACCTCGGCGGAGGAACCTTCGACATCAGCCTGATCCGGATGACGGAGGACTCCATCGAGGTGCTGGCGGTCGGCGGGGACCACATGCTCGGCGGCGCGGACTGGGACAAGGAACTGTTCGACCACATCGTGCAGCAGACCATCGAGCAGACGGGGGACGACTCGATAGAGGACGACGAGGGGGTGCTGCAGGAACTGCGGCTGCTGGCCGAGAGCACCAAGCAGGCGCTGTCGAAGGCCGAGTCGAAGACCATCATTCACCGCCAGACCGGGACAGCGGTCAAGATCGTCGTGACCCGCAAGCAGTTCGAGGAGATGACCGCGGACCTGCTCGAGGAGACGATCCGCATCACCAGCCGGACGCTGGAAGACGCCGAAAAGCGGTACCCCGGCGTCCGCGGGCAGATCAGCGAGTTCCTGCTGGTCGGCGGATCCAGCTGGATGCCGGTCGTGGCGGAACGGCTCAAGCAGGAATTCCGCTGGACGCCGAAGCTCGCCGACCCCGACCTCGCCGTCGCGAAGGGCGCGGCGCTGTACGCGGCAGGCCAGACGGTTCGTTACGTGGAGTCCGGCAGCGACGACGGCCAGACCGCTCCGGGGACGGCGACCGAAGGCGGCAGGAGCGCGTCCCTGCCGCCCGGCCCGGTCAGCGCCGAGGCGGTGCGGGAGCTGGCCGGCCGGACCGGGCTGGACGAGGAGCAGATCGAGAGCTTCGCCAAGCGGACCGTCGTCAACGTCCTGCCCAAGGCGGTCGGCATCAAGCTGGTGGACAGCAGCAAGCCGGACTGGGAGGCCGACCCAGAGGCGGCGTCCTACATCGAGCACCTGGTCGCGGCGCAGACCCAACTATCTTACCAGGCCGAGAAGTTCACCGCGAGCACCGCGTTCGCCAACCAGCAGTCGATCGAGATCGAGATCTGGGAGCAGTCGGGCGCCGTCCCCGCCCCCGAGCTGTCGGCGAACCACCGGGTCGACGACGCGGGCCTGATCGAGGGACTCGGGCCGTTCGCGCTGCCGAAGGGGTCACCCGTCGACATCACCATCGGCGTGGACGCCGAGGGCACCGTCAGCCTGGTGGCCGTCGAGCCTAAGAGCGGCAAGGAGCTCACGATGTCGGTCAAGATCAGCATCATGTCCGAAGAAAAGATGGCCGAGGCGAAGGCCAACTTCTCCGGGCTGGCCCTGAGCACGTAGGCGGGCCATGCGATTCGACGAGAAACAGTACGAGCAGTTCCTCATCGCCCACCGTCGCAACAAGACCAACCCCGAAGACCTGATGGAGCGGTACGGGATCACGCTCCCGGCTAGCGACGCCGAGGTCAAGGCCCAGGTCAAAGCGGTTCGCGAGTACTGGAACAAGATCGGCCTCGGGAACTCGCGCGCCTCCGCGGTGGCCAAGTGGTGCCGGACCCAGGACGAGCAGCTGAGGAAGCAGCCCGGCACCGACCTCGAGTCGGCGACCTGGTGGAAGCGCCAGCAGTCCGAACGCGATGCGGCAGCCGAAGCATCGATCCAGGCCGTGGCCGATGATCTCAAGCAGAACTACGGCTCGCTGGGCGTCGTGACCAGCGGCACCCTCGATAAGTTCGCCGCCAGCGCGAGCCTGTCCACGTCCCAGGCCGAGCTGGCGGCCAGGCGGGCCGGCCTGACCGTGGTCGACAAGAACGTGGCGCTGCCTGATACCGCGCCGCTGCCGACCACCGTCTTCCGGAACCTGGCCCAGGAAATGGCCGAGTGCAAGGCGGCCACGATCCCCGAGCTCATCCACCCCGGGTGCGGGCCGTTCCGCATCGTGGTCCGCTACGAGTGCCTCGCGGCCGGCAGCAAGCGGCTGGACGCGAACGCGGTCGAGGCTCAGACCACCGAGGTCGAGAAACGCGGCGCCTCGGGGGCGGACAACGCGCGGGTGAGCGCGCTACGAATACTTCGCAAGGCGCAGCGTGACGGGGTCGACCTGCGGGACGTGACGCTCTACCACCTGGCGACCGCCGCGCAGGGCGCGCCCACCTCCACCTCGGCGAAGTCGATGCTGGAGCGGGCCGGCGTGGAGTCCACCGACGCGGCCATCATCGCTGTGCTGCTGGGGGAGCGGGCCACGGCGGCGAGCGTCAGCGGCCTGGACAAGGTGAAGGACCTGCTGGACAACGGGCAGCTGCGAGAGGCCACGGTCGCCGCGCAGACGCTGTCCGGTGACCAGGACATGGTGGCGGAGGCGCGGAAGCTGGTGGAGGCGGCCCGGCAGCGGCTGGACCAGCTGCTCGCCGAGGCGAGGGCGGCGCGCCAAGGGAGCGACGAGGCGCTGGCCGAGAAGCTGCTCAGGGACGCGGCGCAGATCAGCGCCGAGGAAGCGGCCGCCGAGCTGGCCACGCTGCCGCTCGCGGCCCCGGCGCAGTTGCGCGCGGTCGGTGACGGCGCGCAGGTCAGGCTGTTCTGGCAGCGCGGCCCCGGCCAGGATCAGTCCACCGTCTACGCCGTCTGCCGGTCGCCGGACCGGGTGCCGACCGCGCCGACCGACGGCGCCCAGGTGCACCGGGGGCCCGGGGACAGCGGTGCGGATGTCGGCGCTCCGGTCGCGCGCCCGGTGCGGTACGGCGTGTTCGCGCTCGGCGAGGGCAGGCCGCCGTCGCGGCCTGCGACGGCGGAGGTGACTCTGCTGCCCCCGGTGTCACAGCTGAAAGCCGAGGTGGGGACCGCCACTATCGCGCTGAGCTGGGCGGTGCACCCGGATGCGGTGGTACGCGTGACCCGCGCCGCGCCCGGCACCGACCCCGTCCCGGTCCCGTTGACCGGGAAAGGCTGCCAGGTCAGCGGGCTGCCGGAGGGGAAACCGCAGCACTTCGAGGTCGTGGCGGTCTACCGGGGACCGGGCGGTGCGGAGTTGCGCTCGGTGCCCGTGCAGGTCACCGCGACGCCGCGGGCCGAGGCGAAGCCGATCCCCAGACTCCGGGCCCGCACCTTCGAGTCCAACGGAGCGGTCCGGGTCCGGGTGACCTGGCCGCGCACCGACAACTCCGACGTCAGGATCATGCGGTCAGACACCCAGCCTGCCTGGCCGTTCGGAACCGTGATAACGCCGGCGCAGATGGCAGGAGCCGGCGATGAGCTGACGGGACGCGCTATCACCTCGGGCGCCGAGACCGGCTTCGAGACCGATCTCCCGGCCGGCGTGCATTACCTCCTGCCGTTGTCGGTCGGCGGGACGGGCATCGCCGTGGGCCGGGCGGCGACGGTCGCCGTGACCGATCCGGTAAGCCAGTTGACCGGCACGCCGTTCTCGGACTACGCGACCGTGTCCTGGGCATGGCCCTCCACCGCCCAGTTGGCCGAGGTGACCTGGGAGCTGGATGGCGAGGTCGACGTCTTCCTGATCAGCATGGCCGATTACCGGTCCCAGGGGGGAGCACGCGTGCCGCTGGGCGCCGACTCCTGCAAGGTCGAGGTGCGCGCCGTGATTATGGCCGGCGGCAAGCGGTACACGGCACCGCCGGCGTCCATCACGGTGGACAGGATCGTGGAGCTCCCGGTCAGGTATCAGGTTTCCGGGCTGCCCGCGGTGGGCCCGTTCGGGGGGCGCGCGAAGAAGGTGGTGTTCACCTCGGAGCAGGCCTGCGCGGGCGTGCGAGTGCGGATGGTGGCGTTCCCCGGACGGGTGATGCCGACCAAGGCGACCGATGGGGTCCCGGTCCTTGAGACGACGCTGGCCCTCGCACCGGGAGTCCCCGCCGAGCACAAGGTCAGCATCCCGAAGTCGGTCAAGCGGCCGTTCTGGGTGCGGTGCTTCGTCCTCGAAGGGCATGCCCGGCTCATCGATCCGCCCATCAGCAACTTGAAGGAGACATAAAGTGGCCACCCTGACGGCGTGCCCGTTCTGCTTTCGCAAGATCGACTCCTCTAACCTGGCGTTCCAGTGTTCCGGCCGCGGTAACGCGCCATGTGTCAAGGACACGGACGAGGCCAGGATCAAGCTGACCGGAAACCACGCCAAGACGTTCAAGACCTTCATGCCGCCGAAGGGCCGCGGCGGGCCGGTCGCCCGCGTGGGGCCGGTCGCCATCTGCCCGGAGTGCGGCGGCGAGGCGAAGCGGCGCGCCTGCCCGGACTGCCACACCGCGCTGCCGCTCGACTTCGTGGGCTCGAAGAACCCCACGATCGGCCTGGTGGGGTCGAAGGGCAGCGGCAAGACCGTGCTGATGATCGTCCTTGTCAAGCAGCTGCGGGAGGTCATCGGGAGACGCTACGACGCGGACATCCGGATCGCCACCGACAACCCCGACGGCCAGCAGGGGCTGTCCACCTACAAGGAAAACCGCGAGAAGCCGCTCTATGCCGGGCACGCGCTGCCGCAGGGCACCAGCCAGCTGGCGGCCCGGCAGTACGCGACGCCGGTCGTGTTGCGGTGGCGGTCGCGCAAGTCCACGATGCTCTCCTTCGTCGACAGCGCGGGCGAGGACCTGAACGACACCGAGACCGCCTTCACCCTGCAGTACCTGTCGGTCTGCAACTCGCTGATCGTCACGCTCGACCCGTTCGCGCTGCCCGGGGCGCGCGCCAGGCTCAAGCTGCCGGAGGGGGCCACCCAGGTCGACGACGACGTCCCGCTCGAGGTCGTCAACCGCATCACCGAAATCCTCCGCACCGAACACAAGGTCAAGGACAAGAAGAAGATCAACATCCCGGTCGCGATCGTGTTCACCAAGATCGACGCGTTCTACCCGATGCTGGACCAGAACAACCCGATCATGGCGACGGCGCCCGCGGTGGCGGCGTACGACAACGTCGACGGCGAGGCCGTGCACGAGCACATGCGGGCCCTGCTTGACGAGTGGGGGGCCGACGACATCGACCGGCACATGCGGCAGAACTATGACAACTACCGCTACTTCGCCGTATCCGCGCTGGGCGCCGAACCGGACTACGGCAGCGGACAGGTAGCCGCCGGCGGGGTGCAGCCGCACCGGGTGGAGGACCCGGTGCTGTGGCTCATGGCCAAGTCCAGGACGGTGAAGTCGGCATGACCACCGACGCGTTCGACCGCCTGCTGTACACCGACTGCCGTCCGGGCGCCGGCCTCGGCGCCGGCGGCGGGTTCCAGGTTCAGGCGCAGTCGCCGGGGGTGGACCCGGCGCAGTCGGCGCTGGCGGTCGGCTGGCTGCTGTACGAGGTGCAGAACGCGTGGATCGTGCAACGGCGCCCGGTCGAGGACTTCCCGCTGGGGTTCGCGCACGCAAACGGGGATGGCTACGGGACCTCGCAGAGCCGGTACCTCGGGAAGGAGGCCACCGGCGGGCGCCAGGGGAACCACCTCGCCGACTGCCTGTTGACCCACGACCCCGCGCTGTACGGCACGATCCGGCCTGCCCAGCTGTGGCTGTCCACGCTGTGGCGGGCGGTGCCCTGGGACACGACCGACTGCCCGCCGTACGAGGGCGGCCCCGAGCCGGGGCCGCTGACCCTGGACGCGGTCGCGGAGTGGCTACGCGACCGCTCGGAGCGGGGGCCGGTCCTGACCGGGCTGCTCAGCGTGCTGGAAGATCCGGCCGGCGAGCGCGTGGTGATTGTGGCCGACACGGCGGACGAGGCGATGACCTGGATAGCGGCGGCAACCCTGCTGCTGCCGGAACGTCGGGCGCTCGACGTCTCGTTCAAGGTCTTCAGCGCTGCTCCGCTGCGCGCCGAACAGCGCATTGTGGCCGCTCCCGCGGACCTCAACCCGCAACTCGGGGCGGGCCGCGTCAGCGGGGTGTTCATCCTGGACGCCGCGAAGTGCACGGCAGACGACGCCGAACCCAGCGAGCGCGCCGCCTTTCTCGTCGGCAAGCTGGCCGGAGACGACGATCCCTACGATGTCGTGGACGCGATCGAGCTGGCCGACAAGCTCGGCGCCGAGGCGTGGCCCGTTGACACCGACGTCCTGCGCACTAGCTGGGCACTGACCCGGCCCGACGACCCGCTTCCCGATCCAGAGCCCCTGTTCCGCTGGCTCAACGGCGCCAAGCCGGAGCGGCTCAGGGAGCACGGCACGGAAGTGGCCACCATGCTGCTGGACTCCGCCCCGGGAGCGGACGTGCTGCGCTGGGTGGACGCCGCCGCCATGTCCGGGGACCTCGACCTTGACCTGGCGAGCGTGCGCGCCCGTCTGCTTGACGCCGAGCTGGCCGAGGTCCTCGACGGACGGCCGGTTCCCCCGGAGGTGCTCCGGTCGGCGCCGCTCAGCGAACAGGACCGGCGAGACGCCGAAAGCAAGCTGTCGTCGGCGATCCTGCTGAGCTCCGAGGGCAAGCTCAACGCGAAGCAGATCGACCTGGTGTTGCGGCTGACCCGCCGCCACGGCATCAACCTGGAGCTTTCGCCCCCGCTACAACGGCAGCTGCACAAGTTCGCCGTCATCTGGACCGACCGTCCGGCGGCGTTCGATCCGCGCGGGTGGGCGCGGCGCGACGAGATCCTCGATTTCACGTACGAGGTACTGCGCGACCGCTTCGCCGAGCAGGGACCGCAGGCCATGTTGGAAACGCTCCGCGACATCTATTCTTACTTCGCCGACCGCGTCGAAGAGCCCGACGACCCCCTCTACTGCCATCTCCAGGCCGCGGCGATCGCCCGCCTGGAGGGCGAGCGGCGGCAGGCACGGCTCAGCGAGTCGCTCGACCAGATCAGCCAGCTCCGTCGCTCCGGGCCGGACCCGTCAAAGGCGGCCGCGGCAGCGATCGGCCTGCAGCAGGCTCTGCTCCAGTGGCGGGCCGTCGACGCGGACGTGGCGGTCACCATCTTCACTGCGTTGCCTGCCGCGGATATCGACCCCGAGATCCCCAGGCACGCGACCAGCTACCTGAACAAGGCAGCGGCGAAGCCGGACCTACATCTGCTCAAGGTTCTCGCGAGCCTGGACCGGCTCGGCAAGGCGCCCACGTCGGAACGCCTCGACAGGCTGCTCGCCGCCGACCGGTACGTACGCCAGTTCATCGAGCGCGCGGCCGGCGACCGGATCATGAACAACAACCGCTACTTCAACGAGACCGTCGAGTTGCTCCGCAAGGCGGATCCCGGCGTAGTGGTGATACGGGGGGACGCTGTCCTGGACGCTCTCCTGACCACCCGGCACCCCGACCTGGCGAGCGAGGTCTTCGCCACGATCCCCAGCGGCATGTCAAGGACCGGGCTGCCCAAGCCCGGTGTCCCCAAAATAGGGGTGGCCAGGACGCTGATCGCGCCGGTGCGTGACCAGCTCGCCGGGGCCGAGACGCTGGAGAACCTGGTCGACATGACGCTGCGGTGCGTCCGGATCCTGGCCCACCCGGGCCTTGACGAGCGGCCCAAGCTGCATGCGGACCTGGCGGCCATCCTCCGCGAGCACGGCGAGAGGCTGCGCCCAGGGGATTTGGAGACCTGGCGCGCCGAGGTGGAGCGGCGGCTCAAGCCGGAACGGCGCCAGGAGTGGGACGCGATCTTCAGCCATGAGCCACCAAAGCAGGGCGGCAGGAAACAGGCCATCAACCTGTGGAGGACACGCTCATGAGCACCTACCTGCACACCTACGGTAAGCTGCTGCCCGGCACGCTCGGCTTCTGGTTCGGGCTGGTCCTCTTCCTGGTGGCCCTCAGCAATGGCTTGTGGAAGAGACCCTCGCTCCTGTCGCCGCAGGAGTACCAGACCGAGCAGATCAAGGCGCATCCGGTCGGAGTCGGGAAGTTCCCGCCCGACCTGGCCTGGCCTTTCTACACGTTCCGGCAGGCCGGCATCGACCGGCGCGTAGTGGGCACGAACCTGCGCGATCTGTACCGTCGCATGTGGCAGTGGCCTTCCGACACGTTCTTTCGCGGCCTGCACGGCAACGTGCTGTGGTGGTGGACTCTCCTGCTCCCCATCACCGTCACGGTCATCGTCGTCCTGCTGACGGCGGGTCTGTCCGCGTTGTTCGGCTACGGCGTGTACTGGCTGGTCGTGACGGCTTGCATCAGCGTCAACGGGACGGCGTTCGGCTTAATCCTGTCGTACCTGCACGCCGCGGAGGCGCAGCGGCGGGTGAGGCGGCACACCCACGCCTCGTGCATGAAGTGCTTCCACGTGACCCCGTGGCCCGCCTACCAGTGCCCGGGGTGCTCGACGCTCCATCACGATGTCCGGCCAGGCAGGCTGGGCCTGTTCTTCCGCCGCTGCGAGTGCGGGACGCGCTTCCCCACGATGGCCTCGCGCGCCGCATGGCGGATGGCAGCGGTCTGCAAGCGCACCGACTGCCAGCAGCCGCTGGCCGAAGGCGCGGGCGCGGTCCGCGACATCCGGATCCCGATCTTCGGTGACACCTCGGCGGGCAAGACGCGGTTCCTGTGCGCCTCGCTGAACAGCCTGATGCTGACCGCGCAGCAGGCGCAGATCCCGGTCAGCTTCCCCGACCGGTCATCACAGGACCAGGCCGACCTGGGCCTGGACCTCATCCGGTCCGGCCAGGACACGGCCAAGACGTCGGCCACCATCCCGGTCGCGCTCACCTGCCGGCTGCGCGAGGGCCGCCGGTCCGATCTCATCCACCTGTTCGACGCGGCCGGGGAGCACTTCCGTGACGCGCAGCGGTACGACTCGCTCAAGTTCCTCGACGACAGCCAGGGGCTGGTGTACGTGCTTGACCCGTTCTCGGTAGGCCCCATCCAGGACCAGCTGGCCGGGCACAACGCGGCCGCCATCCGCCTCGCGCACGCCGCGGCGAACGACCCGGAGATCGCATACGGCGAGGTCATCTCGCGGCTGCGGGACGGGGGCGTGCCCGCCGCGTCGCAGCGGCTGGCGGTCGTCATCTCAAAGGCCGACCTGCTGCGGGGGGCCGGCATGGCCCTGCCGTCCGAGTCCGACGCGATCGCCGACTGGCTGGCCGACACCGGGCTGCACAACCTGGTCATGTCAGCACGGCGCGAGTTCGCCGAGGTCCGCTACTACACCGTCGCCTCACAGGATGTCGCGGCCGACGGGTCAGATGATCCCGGCGTGCCGCTGCGCTGGCTGCTGACCACGCACGGCGTCCGGTTGCCGGCCGACGCGGCCCTCGGCCATCCCAGCCCAGCCCAGCCACGCACCGCGGAGGCACGGTCATGAAGACACCGCCCCTCGTCATCACCTACCGCCTGATCACCGTGCTGATCAGCCTGGCCATCATCGCCTTGGTCAGCCTTGGGGTGGTCGGTATCGGCCCGCTCGCCGGGCTGCTCGGGGCGGCCGGACCGACGGGGAACGTGTGATGGGCCGCCATGTGGTCGGAATCGATCTCGGGACGACCAACTCGGTCGTGGCATCGGTCGATGACAGCGGCAGCCCGGTGGTGCTGCCCAATGCCAGCGGCCGCGAGATCACTCCCTCCGTGGTGTACTTCGAGCCGGACGGCTCGGTGGTCGTCGGCGAGGACGCCGTACAAGCGACCGCGGTCGACCCGGACAATGGCGTCCAGCTGATCAAGCGGGCCATGGGCACGGAGTTTCCGCTTCGGGTGCGCGGGCAGCAGCACACCCCGGAGTCGATCTCCGCGCTCATCCTCAGGCAGCTCGTCGACGCGGCGGTGGGCGGCGCCGACGCCGGGGGCGGGAAGGTCAGCGCGGTCATCACGGTCCCGGCGTACTTCGGCCTGGCCGAGCGCGAGGCGACATACCAGGCCGGCGTCATCGCTGGCATCGACGTGCTAGAGCTACTCGACGAGCCGGTGGCCGCGGCCACGCACTACGGTCTCACCTCCGGCGGCGACCGGACGGTCCTGGTCTACGACCTCGGAGGCGGGACGTTCGACACCACGGTGCTGCAGATCACCTCCGGGGCGGTGAAGGTGCTGGCCACCGACGGGCACCACGAACTGGGCGGCGCGGATGTCGACCGGCGCCTCCTCGACCTGATCCTGGAGCGCCTGGAGGAACAGCTCTCGCCCGATGAGGTGGACGAGATCGCCGGTGACAGGCGCAGGCTCGGCGAGCTGGTCATCGATACCGAGGCCGCCAAGAAGGACCTGAGCGCGCGGACGTCGCGGCAGGTCCTCGTGCCCGCGCGGGCGGGCCGCGTATCGGTGACCATCACCAGGCAGGACCTGGACGTCGCCTGCGGTGACCTGTACGAGACGACGACCGAGATCATCGAGCGCGTGCTCGCCGCGGCGCACGTGGACGGCGGCCGGGGCATCGATGAGGTGATCATGGTCGGCGGCTCGAGCCGTATCCCGGTGCTGGCGGAGCAGCTGACGACAATGCTGGGCAAGAAACCCCGGCTGGTCGAGCCGGACCTGGCCGTGGCGAAGGGCGCGGCACTGCGGGCGCACCATCTCCTCAGGACGCCGCAGATGGCGGCGCTCACCGCCTCCCGCGGGACGGGCGGCAGACCTGTCAGTGCTGGCCAGGTCACCCCGGTGACGCCTCGCGCCGTCGGGATCCTCATCCAGGATAGCTTCGACCCGTCCGGGGAGCGCAGCTTCGTCGAGCACCTGATCAAGGCGAACACGCCACTGCCCGTCGAACGAGTCGAGAACAGGTTCGGGACCATCGTGCCGAACCAGGAATCGGTCCGCGTCCAGGTATACGAGCAGGCGGGACCGGTTCGGTCCCCGGATGTCGGCCACAATCGGCGGGTCCTCGACGGTGAGCTCACCGGCCTTGGCAAGCTGAAGGCCGGATCGGTGATCAGGATCACCATCCGGATCGCCGTCGACGGGCGCCTGACGGCCATCGCGCACGAGCCGCGATCCGGCCGTGAGCTGAAGCTGGAGGCGTTCGTCGAGGGCGTGATCGACGGCGCGGAGACCGAGCGGCTGACGAGCCTCGTCAGCCAGACGATGGTGCGAGGGTGATGTATGGCTGACTGGATAAGGCGCTCGTTCAATTCGGCCGGGCTGACCCAGATCCCTCCGGGGCCGCACTTCCGCGCCCTGCAGAACCGCTTTGGCGGCGGCACCGTCATGCTGTGCATCGACGTGAGCGGCTCCATGGACGGCCGACCCATCCTCGAAGCGGTACGCGGCGCGAAGAAGTTCGTCGTCGAGGCGGCCGAGGCGCGCTACAAGGTCGGCGTGATGCTCTGGAACACCCGCGTGATGGACCTCGCGGAGCCCACGGCCGACGGCAAGGCGGCGATGAAGCTGCTCGCCCGCACCAACAGCGCCTCCGGCGGCACCAGCCTGCTTGACCCGCTGCAGCGGTGCCACCAGATCCTTGACCGGTTCAAAGGCGATCCCGATCGCGTCGTGGCGATCTTCGGTGACGGCGACCTCGGCCCCCGGGACCCGGTCCTGGCCAAGGTGGCGCAGATGAAGGCCGAGGATATCCGGTTCGTGACCCGTGGTCTCGGTAGTCTCGCCGCTCGTGAGTTCGCAGACGTATCTTCCGAGGACGAGTCGGACGTGGCGGTCGGCAGCGTCGACGACCTTGCCGAAGGCATCGCCACAATGGCCACCAGCCTCAAGTCGACCCGCATCAGGGGCTAGAGCGTTGAACAAGGTGAGCGATCGCCGCATCAGCGGCAGATGCCGGTACACCCTGGCGGCAGCCGGGCTGATGTCCTGGGCAGCGGGCGGCGTCGCGTCGTTCGTGAGCAGTAACGGTGCTGGCGCCGCGGCTCTTGTCGCGGCAGGCGTCCTCAGCGGGGTGCTCGGCCTGATGGGCCGTTGGCCGTCCCGCGTATCGATGTCTGGCAACGAGGTTTCCTGGGAAACAATCGACCAGGCCGTGAACTCGCAGATCCAGGTCGCGGCGCAAATCGACGAGGGCGAGAACGTCCTGGCGGAGCTGATAAACCTCAAAGAACGGCTCAACGTCCTGCAGCGGACCGGCGCCGTTCCCGAACATCCCGCCGAGGTCTACGACCAAGCCGTCATGGCGGCTATCGACCGACTGCTCCCCGGCGCCGAGATCATCCAGCAGGGGACGCGCAGCCGCGCAGTACCGGACATCATGGTCCGGTACCGGGGCAGCGAGGTACTCGTGGAGACGAAGTGGCGGTCCGATCCGGCACAGCCCTTCGGGGGCAGCACGCTTCTGCAGCTGATCGACGGGCTGCCGCCGAACGCGAAACTGCTGGTCATCACCAATACGATCGTTCCACCGCTACCGCACGCGTATAAGGTCGTACAGGACGCGATGGGAGACCGTGGGCGCATCGTTTGCTGGGTGGACTTGCGCGACGACGACGTACTGGGTGAGGCGCTCGCTCACCTGCTCAAGATATAGCGCAAGTCCGTTGGTCACGGTGATCCCCGGTCACATGACGCTCTGGTCGGCGCTGAGGGTCTCGCGTACGGTGAGCCAGCCGGTTTCCTGGCGGGGGACGGACTCGAGGATCTTTTCGGTGTACGGCTCCTGAGGGCCGCGGTCGGCCAGGGCTGCGGGTGGCCGCCTGGCGCGCGGTCTGGGGCGCGCTGCGCCACAACCGGGTACTCAGCGCCAAGTACGCGCCCATGGAGCTCACCGGAAACCATGGGCAGTCCCGCCGCGCCCTGCACGAGCTCGATTGCGCACTGTCGGGACCCGGGTCGCGCCGCGGCACCAGGGAGAACCTGTCCCGCTCGAATATTCGGTTGATGGTCTGACCTGGGGTTTCAGCTGCGGTCATGGCGTTCGGCCTGAGATCATCACAGGTGATCTTCACCCTCGTTTATCTGATCGCCCGCTCCGTGCTTGGTCTCCTGGCCACGCAGTTCCGGCGTGACCTGTCCAAGGACGCCGAGTTGCTTGTTCTGCGCCACGAGAACGCGGTACTGCGCCGGCACGTCGCCCGGGTGAGGTACGAGCCCGCTGACCGGGCCTGGCTCGCTGCGCTGGCACGGCTCATACCGCGCCGACGCTGGAGCGAGGTCTTTGCGGTCACGCCCGCGACGCTGCTGGCCTGGCACCGCAAGCTAGCCGCGAAAAAGTACGACACAAGCAAGCGGCGCAAGCCCGGCCGGCCCCCGACACCGCGAAGCATCGCCCACCTTGCCGTTCGCCTGGCGAGGGAGAATCCGCTGTGGGGATACCGCCGCATCCACGGCGAGCTCACCAAGCTCGGCGTTACCGTCGCGCCGTCCACAGTGTGGCAGATCCTGCACGCTGCAGGTATCGATCCGGCGCCGCGCCGTACGGGCCCGACCTGGCGGCAGTTCCTGCACGCCCAGGCAGCCGGGATCCTCGCGGTCGACTTCCTGCACGTGGACACCGTGCTACTGAAGCGCATCTATGTCCTGGTATTCATCGAGCATGGCACCCGCCGGATGCACATCGGCGGGGTCACCGCCAGCCCGACGGGCGAGTGGACCGTGCAGCAGGCCCGCAACCTCACCCTCAGCATCAACGACCGGCTGGAGGACATAAAGTTCCTTGTCCGTGACCGGGGACCGAACTTCACCGCCTCATTCGACGCCGTCTTCCAGGCCACGGGGACCAGGATCTTGCGCACCGCTGTCCAGGCTCCGCGCATGAACGCGATCTGCGAGCGGCTCGTCGGCACCCTGCGCCGTGAGCTCCTCGACCGCGTGCTGATCCTCGGCGAACGGCACCTGCGCGCCGTCCTGGCCGAGTATCAGGCGCACTACAACATGGCCCGGCCGCACCAGGGCATCGCCCAGCGTGTCCCCGACGGCGAACCCGACAGTCCCCGCGCCACGGTGACCGGCGCCGGCATACAACAGATCCGCCGGAAACCTGTCCTGGGCGGCCTGATCAACGAATACTCGCGAGCCGCTTGACCATGGAAGACCTGCAGCTCATCGCTACAATCGCGTTTCCGGGCGGGACAAGGTCAGGCCGGCCGGCTCGGGCACGCTGGCGGAACCGCGCTGCCGGGACTGCACCGTCCCCGCCTTTCCCGACTGCGCGGCCTGCGCGGACAGCCCGCGGCCGGGCCAGTGCGCCAGCTGCCTGCTGGAACTGCGGCTACGGGAACTGCTGGCCGGCCCGGACGGCGGCATCCTCCCTCCGCTCCGGCCGCTGAAAAAGGCGCTGGCGGCGACCGACCCGCCGGGAACCGCGCTGCGCTGGCTCGCCAAGCCGCCCGTCGCGGCCGCATTGTCCCAGATCGCGGCCGGCGGGCGCGATCTCAGCCACGGCGAGCTGGACCGCCTGGAGCAGACCCCGGTGCTCGCGCACCTGCGCAGCGTGCTCGTCGCCACCGGGACGCTGCCGCCCCGCGATGAGCAGATGGCCCGCCTGGAACGCTTCGCCGCCGATGTGACCGGCGGCCGCCCCGATCCGGAACAGCGGCAGATCCTGCGCCGCTACGCGACCTGGCACCTGCTGCGCCGGCTCCGCAGCCGGAACAACGGCCGGCCCGTCACCTACGAGCAGCACAACGTCGTGCAGCAGCAGGTCCGTGCCGCCGTCGCCCTGCTCGACTGGCTGGGCTCCCGGGGCCTGACCCTGGGCACATGCGGCCAGGCTGATCTCGATGAGTGGCTGTCAGGCAGCGGGAACTCTCCCAGCCGCGACGCGGGGCACTTTGTCCGCTGGGCCGCCCGGCAACGGCTGACCTCGGTATCCATCCCCGCCGTCAGGTGGCGGGGTCCGGCCCAGGCGCTGGACGACGAGGCCCGCTGGGACGCCGCCCGCCGCCTGCTGCCCGACGGCACGATCAACGCCCGGGACCGGCTCGCCGGGCTGCTCGTCCTGCTCTACGCCCAGCCCGTTGCCCGGGTCGCCCGCCTGAGCACCGGCCATGTCACCGTCAGCGGCGACACGGTGCAGATCCGTCTCGGCACGGCGCCGATCACCCTGCCGGAACCGGTCGCCGGCCTGGCCCGGCAGTTGCTGGACGGCAAGCGCGGGCACGCCACCACCGGCGCCGCCGATCCCTCGCCCTGGCTGTTCCCCGGCGGGCAGCCCGGCCGCCCGGTCAGCGCAGGCCATCTCGGGCAGCGGCTGAAAGACCTCGGCATCCACCCCGGCCAGGCACGCTCGACCGCGCTGTTCCAGCTGGCCTCCGAGCTTCCCGCCGCGCTGCTCGCCCGGATGCTCGGCATCCACATCGACGTCGCCGTTACCTGGCAGCGCATCTCAGCAGGCGACTGGATGGCCTACGCCGCCGACGTCAGCCGCCGGGACCAGTGACCAG